>JAEEGL016892522.1_pt1 | contig 16774 bp, 13 predicted proteins | sample 9134231 | NCBI WGS metagenome assembly JAEEGL01 (sample SAMN16246548, study PRJNA631951) | gut metagenome | biome: gut microbiome; feature: rumen; material: fiber-attached | host: Bos | place: Iran: Karaj | collected 2018-10
ACTTCATCCTCAACGGCATGGGCGACTTCATCGTCGGCGGGCCAGAAGGGGACAACGGTCTCTCCGGCAAGAAGCTCGCCGTCGATTTCTACGGGCGGGAGATTCCGATTGGCGGCGGGGCGATCTGCGGCAAGGACCCGCACAAGGTGGACGTGGCGGGGGCGTTCAGGGCGCGGGAGTTGGCGTTGCGGTTATTGAAGGAGCGCGGAGGTCGTGCGGTGACGGTTCGCCTTGGCTGGTCACCGGGCGACGCCGCGCCCGCGTTCCGCGAGGCGGAGAGCGTCGATTCCTTTGGCCTCGCACACCCGATTCCAGACTCCGCCTTGCCTCCTGAAGACTGGTTTTCCATTGATTCCATCGTAGCGGATTTGCGCCTCACATCACTCACACGCCGCGAACGGGCATTGAGAGGGTATTTTTACGAGTCCGTCCCGTGAGACCACCAAAAAAACATGAAAAATTGACTTGTAGCCAAAAGGGCAATATGATACAATATACGTCGTCAGCCCAAACAAGGCACTTCGCAAAAGGCAAGTCGATGACGGCGCATACGCATAACACAAGACTTTAGCACAATCGGACGCTTGGCCTGCATCCAAGGCCGAGCGACGGCGATAAGAGTGTAATTGAATTTCATGTTGCTAAAACGAACAGACGAAAGGAAGCGAAATGAACAGAAAAGAAAATGACACGGCGGGATTCCCGCAGACGCTGACGGCGGAAACGCTGCGCAGCTTCATCACCACCGCGCGCGGTTGCACTCATCCGCGTGTCGGCGAGATCAACGGGCGGCGGTACATTGCCAAGTGTGGCATCTGGAGCGCATATTCGAGCGATGAGCACGTGTTGAACGAACTCGTTGCTGATGCCTTCCTGCGCGAGGCCGGCTTGAACGTCCCGGCATCCAGGGAGTACCGCGTCGACTTCGGCGCAGACGGCGTGCATGTGGTTCGCCTCGCCGAGTTCAAGGATGGCGCGATTCCGCTTGGAGAAGCGTGGGACAAGGCGGATGATTCCGCAAAGGCCCGGATCCGCGAGCAGGTGCTGGCGGCATATCCCTATCAGGCGCTCATCGCGGGCATCGACACGTTCACGTACGACAACGTGAAAGTCGATACGGACGGCAGTCTTTGGTTTGTGGACAACGGCTCGAGCTTCGACTTCCGCGCGTGCGGTCTCAGGAAGGGCTGGTTCTGGCAGCGTTCGCGCATCGACGACCCGCACAGCGGCTACATCTCGCTTGTCCGCAACCGCCATCAGGGCATGCTGCGCAGGTTGCTCGGCGGCGTTGACGCTGTCGCGCTCTGGAAGTCCGCCGCGGATGCCGGCCTCGCGCGGATGATACAAGCCCTGCCGCGCGACTACATGCGCATGGAGCTGATCGACTACATCAACGCCGTCGCGGCGTTTGCATCCAGAGTCGCCGCCAATCCGCCGCCGCCGCGCACTGAGCTCGTCTTCGTGCTTGACCGCTCCGGCTCGATGGGTGGCCGTGAAAGCGACGTGATCGGCGGGTTCAACGGCATTCTTGAGAAGCAGAAGAAGGAGGCTGGCGAATGCAGGGTCTCCACGGTGCTGTTCGACGACAGGATGGAGGTGCTCCACAGGCGGACGGACATCCGCGACGTGGCGCCGATAAGCGACCGTGAATACAGCGTGCGCGGAATGACCGCGCTCCTCGATGCGCTCGGCCATGCGGTGAAGTTCCACATCGGCGTACAGAGGCGCGCGCCGGAAGGCCGCAAGGCCGACAAGGTTGTGTTCGCGGTGATCACGGACGGCATGGAAAACGCGAGCCGCACGTTCACTCCCGAAGCGGTGCGCGAGCTCGTCAAGAACCAGGCCGAGGAGTGGGGCTGGGAATTTCTCTTCCTCGGCGCCAACATCGACGCGGTTACCGTCGCCGCCGACATCGGAATCCGTGCCGAACGTGCCGTGAACTACCACTGCGATTCCCAGGGGCTGGACATGACCTACGACGCCGTCAACAGGGCGGTGAGCAACATCCGCAGGCATCGCCGGGTAGAGGATCTCGACGAACGGGGCGAGAGCTGGCGCACGCACGTCGACCGCGACTATGGCAGCAGGTAGCATCGAGCGCACCGGCATGTGAAACTTTCATCATTGCGACGTGCCGCCGATTTTGATATACTGGGCAACGAGAAGGCACATGGTGTCTGCATTGCAGCATACGCGACGATGAGGAACTACGACATTGCATTTGCCCGGCTCGGGAAGTCGAGGTTCAGAAGCCGCTTCCACCTTTCCGAGGCCGATCGGCGATACATCGCCGAGAAGGGGATGGCGACGATCCGCCGCCATTGCGAGGACTTCGTCCGCACGCGCCTCGCCCCGGCGAATCCTCCCAACGACGGGAAGCAGACGCCGATGCGCGGGCATCCCGTGTTCGTCGCCCAGCACGCCTGCGCCTGCTGCTGCCGCGACTGCCTCGCGAAGTGGTGGAAGGTGCCGCGCGGCGTCGCCATACCCGCCGAACGTCAGCAGGGAATCGTCGATTTCCTCATGGCGTGGATCGAGCGGGAAAACGCACCTACGGCGCAAGGCGGATAAGTCCGCCTACAAAATCGAAGTGATGGTCGTAGGAAACGATACGCGCACCGGATTTATATTCTCGCAATCCGCTACGGCGGCCTCGAACGTGTCATACTCCTTTTGGGACCAACCACCGCAGTATCGGGCGAAATCATGTTTCGCACGTTTCTTCCGACGTGGGAGCACACCCTCTGAAAGTACGCGTATGATTGTCGTGTTCATGCTGGCATCAGATGTCTCTGCAAGACTCTTTAGCATGAACGCCACATCATCAGGAATGTTTCTAACAGTCATAGTTTTCATGTTATGCCTCCGTTGCTAGATTGCATATTGATGTCAAAAGTGCAACCATTATATCATATCCAAATTGCTTGCGCAATGGACTAATTGGTTTTGCAACGCCTGAACGAATCGCAATATTACGGTGCGGACGGAGGTATGGAGCCGTGTGCACCCGCCTTGCGCCCTGTGGACAGCCTTCTTTCAGCCTATGTGCACGATGCGTTTGCCATGTGGACAGGCATCGTAAATGGCGGCATTTCTACGTCTAAATGGCGGCATATCTTGTTAGAATGGCGGCATTTGTCCTATGAAATGCCGCCATTTCTCGCCAGTGTCCACGGAGAGAGTCGGTTTGATCGCATGGCGAAACTTTTTTCAACACGGAAGGGCGGCGTTGTGGTATAATACGCGCCGCTGAAAGCGACCGAAAGGACGTTGACAGCCAAACTTCAGAACGAGGCGGGGGAGAAATCCCGTCAAGGACTGAGGTGGGTATGCCGTTCGACAGAAATACTACCACTTATTTCTAGACGCCAAAACAAGCGTTTAAAGCGTCAACACAAACGGCACTGGGTAGTGCACCCCTCACAGGGCGTACTCTGCCCTGTGCATTGTGTTGGCCTGTGGTAGGGCTTCTGTCGGTGCGTAGGGAGTCACAGGTACGCCCCTTTCTTATGCATGGAATTCTCCGATGGCGGTATGGGCGCCAAGGAGAACCGGAGATGGGCTTTTACGATCGTTACATCGAAACTGTAACGAAGAACGACGAGCGGACGCGTTCGTCGGTTGATTCCATCATTGGGCGGATGGATAAGTTACTGAACGACCCTGATGAAGATTGCCATGTAACTGGCCGACTCTCCGGTCTCGTGGTGGGGCGTGTCCAGTCTGGAAAGACGCGTAACTACGTGGGGCTTGCGCTCAAGGCGGCGGACGCCGGATGGAACGTGATTATCATCCTCACGAGCGCGATAACGGCGCTCGCCAAGCAGACCGAAGACCGCATCATGCGGGATTTCAGGAAATCAGGCGTGAAGCAGAAAAACGCGCAACGGCTCAACCTGCTTGACAACGCCTACAACGAAGACGCAAGCGACCTTGAGGACGACGATCCTTTCTTCTATTGGGGCGTTGCAATGAAGGAAAAGGCTTCGCTTGAACGCATTGCGAAATGGATGGAAGCCAACAAGCAATATGCGCCTCACATGCGCGTATTGGTGATCGACGACGAGGCCGACAACGCCACGCCCAACTCCAACGCCGGCAAGGATGCCAAGGCGGAAGACCCGAAGGATATCGTCGATGACGTGGCAACCGCCATGCGTGAATGCGAGGCGGCCGACTACGACGACCTCGCCGACTGGCTGGTAGGCCTGCTTAAAATCGAACCGCCTGACGATGCCGAAAACACAGTCCAGGCCAAGACCTACCGTGCGCTCAGGGATTATCTTGTCGCGCCAGGCTCCGCCAAGGGCAAGATGCAAAAGATCATCAACGGCGACAATGGCGACACCAGCTTCCGTGAACTGCTAGGCCTTAACCTGACCGCAGCCGAGAACGCCTCCGCCGACGGTTCATGGCAGACGGAGGTCACTGGCGAACCTCTCTACCTCAAGGCGCAAAACTTCTTCGGCGGCAAGAACTACGAGCCGTGTCGCCGGGCATCCGATTTCATCAAGGTGCTGACGGCCGCCTTCAAGATCGCGAAAGACCGCAGCTCCATCAACAAGGCCATCATCTCGCTCGTTGACAGGCCGAACAAGGACGCCCCCTACACCTATCCATTCGCCCGTTGCGCGTACATCGCCTACACGGCTACGCCCTACGCCTGCATTCTCAACGAGCGCCCTGACCAGACCGATATCTACGCCGACTTCATCGCCTCCATAGAGAAGTCGCCCAAGTACTTCGGCCTTGATGAAATCTACGGGCGCAACCTCAAGGAGGCCACGGCGCGGATGGACATCATCCGCTCCATCCCCGACGACGAGAAAAACATGGTCGTCGATCCGCTCGTCAGCGCCAACGGCAGTTCATCAAAGAAGAAAGCCACTGCGCACGATGCGAAGTGCGACACCTCCAAAAAGGCCGCGCCGTCGCATACGGTCAAGGTGGGAAATGATCTTGGCTGCACCTTCGACGACCACAAGAAGGTCGTATGGCAGTCGCTCAAGGATGCCGTCGCATGGTCTTTCTGCTGCGCCGCTGCACGTCGCTGGCATCGTCTCGCGATTGACGTGCCCAAGATGAAGGAAAAGATCGAGGATGAAATCGAGCTTGCAAAGAAACTGAACGAGATCGACCTCCGCTGGACGACGATGCTCTTCAACATCCACCAGAACACGAAGCTCCATTCCGAGACGGCGAGAATCCTCAATGACTACTTCGGCTTCATCTTCGGGGACGGCGCAAACAAGGCTGCGTTCATCGCGGAATGCAAGAAGCTGTGGGAGAAGGAGACATCCCGTTTCGGCGTAAAGGATTTCGACGCGCTCTTCAACCCAGAGGGATATGACGCGCCGGGCAGCTACGGGAAGGTTGATCCCGTGCCCGCATGGGGTGTGATAGAGCCATATCTCCAGCATTTCTTCAAGGTCGAAAACCGGCACGTAATCATCATCAACAACACGCAGAAGCAGAACCAGGTGGACTACACGCAGGCGGAGGGATCGACTCCATACGTGGAAGACCATCTGTGGTTCATCTGCGGCGGCAACACCATCTCGCGCGGTCTTACGCTTGCGGGGCTTGTGGCCAGCTACTTCGACCGCATCAGGAAGACGGTCGCCGTCGATACCATGACGCAAATGGGCCGCTGGTTCGGCTATCGCATGGGCTATGAGCTTCTGCCGCGCGTGTGGATGACGCCCGAATCGGTCGCGGCATTCAAGGATGTCGCCGTGGTTGAGGACAGGATGCACGCAAGCATCAAGGAGAACTTCGAACAGGGCTACTCGCCGAGCGACCAGGAGCATTACCAGCTCGTCTATTATTGCGGACGCCGCCTTACTGGGCGCGACAAGGCGAAACGCAAACTCGGAACCGGCATCGGCACAGGTGGCGCTACGAACTATATTTCCATCAACAAGGATGATGTGGAAAAGCTCAACAAGCGCGTTGATAAGTTCATCGCCCTATTGCAGAAAGAATATCCACTTTCTACGGATGAACAAGCGAAGCGCAAAGCAGAATGCCATTACGCAGAATACACCCTTTGGCGCAAGATACCGAAGAGCGAGATCGTGAATTTCCTGAAAGATGCGGCGGCGCTTTCGCCCGAACGATCAAAGATGGCGCTGGACGCCCTTGTGAATGAAATCGAAAACACTACGAACACCAACTGGAAGGTGGTGATCGCCAACGATGCGAGCAAATCAGATCAACAACCAGACAACATGACGATTGGCGGTATCTCCTACAAACTCGGTGGACCCAATCCTACGAGCATGGTCAACGGAGTGGCACATTACGTCACACCGCGTCTGTATCTGCCGTTCTATGCCGATATTCCTTCTGCGGTGCTGAACGAAGTGGATTACCATTACCTGCAAGAGCTTCTTGAAGAATACATCATACCCAATTTGGAGAATCCCCTGTCGGCATCAATAGAAGCGGCACTTGCATCCTATCCAAGCGACAAGGAAGATTTCGCACAACGGATGAAGGAGCGTTTCGGTAAACTGCTGGCGGAGAGAAACAAGCCGCCTTATCAGGAAAAATTCCCCGATGGCCTGCGCGAGGTGTTCAAGGGCAAGAAGGGCGGCATCAACACCCGCGCGAGCAGCGATTACATGGCGCGGGTGTTCGGGACGGCGAAGGATTTCACGCCGATCCTCCAATTCTACTTCATCAAGCCACCGGTCGATGGATTGCCGCCTCTTACGGCAATCTCATTCCATTGGCCGAAGCACGAGCCTGAGCGCTTCATTGCCTACAGTGTAGGATTGCAGGCGAAGCCGCAACCGCCCACACGCGCCAAGTTCTACGAGGCCGTGGAGGAGGTACTGGAGAAATATGATTTCCCGATGCCTACGGCGATGCTCCGCAGCACCATCATGGTGAAGTTCGGCGCGGGATGCACGGAAAGCTTCTTCAACGCCAATATCGCAAAGATTCCCAAAGGCCGCAACTACGAGCCGGTGCCGAATCATGAATGGTATATGCCGCTTGGATGGGGCGGAAAGAAAGGGGTGGAGGCACGATTGGATACAGCGTTGGTTGCCGCCGCCGTGGCGATGCTCCAGAATGATGGCAAGGAACGCAGGATGGCCGATATTTTCAAGGAAACGCTGGCCTCCAACGAAAGACTTGCTGCACTCTTCAGCGCAGATAATTCAGCGCATCAGGCGCGGTTCAACAAGCTGATCGGGCCGGAGGTGATGGCGGAAAACCACATCGCCAAAACCTGCGGCCGCCCGGTCACATGGCAGTATCAGGGGTGAGGGAGGTTTATTCGTAATGGCCCGCGCAGGAATAGATTTCAAGAGAATCGCCTACAATCGCGAAGATCAAGCGATTCATCTCGTCTATCCGGACGCTCCATTTGCCGACCAGATTCCCCTTGAGCGGTTCTGGTTTGCCAATGCAGCTATAGCCGTTGCGGTCGATGCTTTGCAAAAGGGTCTGGATGCGCTTTGCCATCCGCGCATTGCTTTGAAGAATACCGCAGAATTGATCCCAGGCTTTGTCATGCCAGACCTTCTTCATGCCGACAGCCTCCGGCGAGCGGTTCTGCCCGGCTGGCGGCGCTTTGCCTTGGCGCGCTTTTGGGAGCATTGGCTTTTCTCCGCCTCGGCAATCAGGCGATTCATCTCCTCATCGGTATGCACATGGCAGTTGCGGCCATGTTTCACGTCATCAATGCGGCGGAGAAGTTCCGTCTCGGTAAGAGTGGTGGGGACACAGACCTTGAACGGGATGCCCCGCTCGTTGATGGACTGCTTGATGAACACCATGATCGCCGAGGACATGGTGAACCCCATTTGGCCGAAGAGCTCTTCGGCCTGCCGCTTGGTTTCGTCGTCGATTCTGAAGTTAACCTGTGCCATAATTCTGATTCTCCTTTGCACCGCACAGTATATCAGAATCGTACTTGCATCGTCAAGAATATGCTATACAATAATGATACGGGGGGCAAGCCCCGAATCCCCGGCAGGGCTCGCTCACCGAGCGCGCCGGATTGCAGCGGTAGGGCGCGATCGCCGAGCGCGCCGGATGGCGGCGGTAGGGCGCGCTCGCCGAGCGCGCCGAATGGAATTGAAAGGAATTAACCATGCAGCAGCAGAAGCAAAAGCTTGAACTCACCTGGATCGGCAAGGATAAGCGACCGCGCCTTGAGCCGCGCGTGCTGGTGGAGGACGCGGCGAAACCTAATCTTGCCGATTTGGCATAGATTGTGGATACAGTGAAACTAAAAGGAGAAAGCGATGAGTGCACCAGTAATTAGTCTTAAATGGGTTGATGATGATTTACGGCAAATCAAAATCATTATTGCAAATGGACAAGAACCATCATACATAGTATATCCTCGGACAAAGGATTGTGATGAGAAGGAATACAGGGCTGCATTGGAGAAGATGTTCAATCGAATTACAGAGTCGTTCAAACGTAATTTTCCTCCGCATGATATTTATAGCGCATATGGGGTGCTTGGCGATAAATCTGATACGTTGGCGAGTTTAATCAAATGGCAAGAGGAATCCAACTTTGTGTCCGTCGAGAAAATACCCGCATTGACAAGCAAAAGAATAGAAGGGACGATAAAACTATTAGCTCTTAAATGGGGTTTGTCAAATGTCCCCATAGATTTAGAGGGTAGAGCTGATGCATTTGTCAAATCAACTGTAAAAAACTTGAGATGGCTTTTTGACTTTGAGATTTCAACAGCACCTAAAAGCTTGTTAAACATCAACAAAGATGCACTTGAACTTGAATGGTATGTACTCAACCATGATAAAGAGAGTGCTGATAAAAAATTCGCTGAATTGTCTGACGAAGATAAAGGTATAGGTTCATACAAGGCTTGTCGTTTAGAGTCGTGTATTAATGCATACGCGAGAGTTGTTGCCAGCAACTTTTCTTGAAAAAGAGGTTGGTATGAAAGAAAAGGGCGAGATCTGGAAATACGCGACAACCCAATCCAAGGAAGGAGCAGATCATGTCTGATAGAAAACAAAAGCTTGAACTCACCTGGATCGGCAAGGATAAGCGGCCGCGCCTCGAGCCGCGCGTGCTGGTGGAGGATGCCGCGAAATCCCACCACGCCGCCACGCGCCGCCGCGATGGCAAGGATATTTTCGACAACATGCTCATCCACGGCGACAACCTTCTCGCCCTCAAGGCGCTTGAGCAGCAATTCACCGGCAAGGTGAAGTGCATCTACATTGATCCGCCCTACAACACCGGCACGGCATTTACGCACTACGACGATGGTCTTGAACATTCCATTTGGCTGGGGTTGATGAGGGAACGTTTAATGTTACTATATGGGTTATTGTCAGAAGATGGATGTATCTGGATCAACTTGGATGACAACGAAGTTCACTATTGCAAGGTGATGTGTGATGAATTATTTGGACGAGAAAACTTTTTGTGCGATATTGCTTGGGAAAAACGATATTCACCGCCACCAGATACCAAAGACTTTGGTTACATCCATGATCACATTCTGATTTATCGTAAATCTGTAAGGTTTACTCGTAAATTATTACCGTTAACAGATGATCAGAAAGGACGATACAAAAACCTTGATAATGATCCTCGTGGACCATGGAAAGCAGCAGACTATACATGTAGATTTACGGCACAACAAAGACCCAATCTTTACTATCCAATAACTCATCCGATTACAGGAGAAGAGATATGGCCCAAAGAAACTCGAGTGTGGGCCAATTCAAAAGATGAGCACGAAAAGAATGTTCGAGAGAATCGCCTATGGTGGGGGAAAAATGGTAGCGCACGAGTTCCTGCCAAAAAGAATTTCCTGTCAGATATTCAGCAAGGTATGATGCCTATGTCATTATGGCATTACGAATTTGCGGGAACCAATCAAGATGCGAAAAAAGAAATTAAGGCGTTGTTTGGGACGAAGTTGTTTGATACGCCAAAACCGGAGAAATTGATTTCGATAATTCTTCAAATAGCCACCAACCCTGGCGACTTGGTGCTTGATTCCTTCCTTGGTTCTGGTACGACGGCGGCGGTGGCGCATAAGATGGGGCGGCGGTGGATCGGCGTTGAACTCGGCGACCACTGCTACACGCACTGCAAGGTGCGGCTCGACAAGGTAATCGACGGCACGGACGCGGGTGGTATCACGAAGGCCGTTGACTGGAAAGGCGGCGGCGGATATCGTTTCTTCGAACTTGCGCCGACGCTGATCACGAAGGATCAATGGGGGCAGGAGGTGATCAACCAGAAGTACAACCCCGCGATGCTTGCCGAGGCGGTGTGCAAGCTCGAGGGCTATACCTACGCGCCGAGCAATACTGAATACTTCATCCACGGCAAATCAACGGAGCGGTCCTTCATCTACGTGACGACCAACTTCATCCGCAAGGCCGAGTTGGATGACATCAGCGAGCAGGTGGGCGCGAAGCGGTCGCTGCTAATCTGCTGCAAGGGGTTTGAGTGCGACGGCGGCGGTCGCGGGGCGACCGCCCTACCATGCGGCGCGCTCGGTGATCGCGCCCTACCGAGCAACGTGCGGCTCAAGAAGATACCGGAGGCGGTGTTGAAGAAATGCGAATGGGGGCATGACGACTACAGCCTCAACGTGGCAAATCTGCCGATGTCGCAGGACGTGGAGTATGTTCAGGATGATCTTTTCGGGGAGGGCTGAGCGATGACCGAGAATGAACAAATCGAAAATGCCATCCGGCAAGCGCTGAGCCTGCGCAAGCCACAGGCCGATTCGCTGGAAATCCTCGCGAAGGTGGCGAGTTCTGTTCTCGCCGATAATATCGGCGAGTCCGCCTTGGCGGTGCAGCTGGAGGCGGTGCAGAAGATATGCCCCACCGTGAAGGGCTTCGACCACGACTTCTGTTCGCTCTGTTTCGCGCTCGCGACTGGCGTGGGCAAGACCCGCCTCATGGGCGCGTTCATCGCCTATCTCCACGAGGCGCACGGCATCAGGAACTTCATGGTAATCGCGCCGAACCTCACGATCTACGAAAAGCTCAAGGCCGACTTCACGCCCGGCACGCCGAAGTATGTTTTCTCCGGCATCAGCGCTTTTGCCGGCAATCCCCCGATCATCATCACGGGCGAAACCTACCAGTCGGGGAAGGGCGTGCAGGAAAACGACCTCTTCGGGGGTGTCGTCATCAACATCTTCAACATCTCGAAGCTGACGGCGAAGGACAAAGGCCACTTCGACGCGAAGGATGAAAGGGCGAAGGTGGCGCGAATCAGGCGGTTGACCGAGAGCATCGGAGAGAGCTATTTCAACTACCTCGCAAGCCGCGACGACCTCGTGGTGCTGATGGACGAAGCGCACCGCTACCGTGCCGACGCCGGCGCGGCGGCGATCAACGAGCTGAAGCCGGTGCTTGGCATCGAGCTGACGGCCACGCCGAGGACCATCAGGAACAACAAGGAGATTCCGTTCAACAACATCGCCTACGAATACAAACTCGCCGCGGCGATGCGGGATGGTTTCGTGAAGGAGCCGGCAATTGCGACGCGCAAGGGATTCAACATCACGGAGCACGTGAAGGATTCGCCGGAGCTGGAGCGGCTGAAGCTGAACGACGGTGCGCTCATCCATGAAAACACCAAGGCCGCGCTCGCGAACTGGGCGCAGAACCACGGCAAGGATACCGTGAAGCCGTTCATGCTCGTGGTGGCGGCGGATCAGGCGCATGCCGACGAGCTTCAGGCGTATATGGAGAGCGATTCTTTCTGCAAGGGCGCGTACAAGGGGAAGATCGTGAAGGTCTATTCCGGCATGAGCGCGTCGGAAGAGGAAAAGACGGTGGGGCAGCTGCTGGAAATCGAGAAGCCGGGGAATCCGATTGAGATCGTGATCCACGTGAACATGCTCAGCGAAGGGTGGGACGTCACGAACCTCTACACCATCGTGCCGCTGAGGGCCGCGAACTCGGTGAACCTCGTGGAGCAGTCCATCGGGCGCGGGCTACGTCTGCCGTACGGCGAGCGTACAGGCGAGGAGGCGGTGGATACGCTGACGGTGGTCTCGCACGACAACTACGCCGAGATCATCAATCGGGCGAAGGATGAAAAGCTGGCGATGTTCAAGAGCTACATCATCGACGAGGACGGCAACGACGAGAAGAAAAGTGCGGTGCCCATCGCGCCTGTGATCAGGCAGATCGCCGAGGTGGCCCGCAATTCCGGAGCGCCGTATATCCCCGCGTCGGGCGAGATTGGAGTAGAAGACCTCACGCCGTCGTTCGGTGCGGCGTTGGAGGCGATCCAGAAGACCATCGATGAACGGTCGGAAAGCCTCTCCGCCTGCGACCTCACGGACGCGGCCACGTTCAATGCGGTCGTTGCCGAGGCGTCGGAGAAAGTGAAGGAAACCACTGGCGAAGCGCCAGACGTGCAGCAGCTGGAGAAGGCCTGCAAGGCGGTGGCGTCGTTGACCATCTTCATTCCCAAGGTCTTCCGCGAGCCGAAGGGCGAGGTCGTGCAGTCGTTTGAGGATTTCAACCTCGATACGGAGGAGCTGAAGGCGCTCAATCCCGTTGACGACAAGATCAAGGTGACGAACATCCGCACCGGCGAGGGGATGAAGGTGATTGAAGGGGATGGCGGCGACGCGGCGGCAAACCACCTCACGACGCTGATCGGAAAGCTGCGGAAGATGGGCGCGATCGACTACGACGGCAACTCGGGGCTTGTCGCAAAGCTTGCGCAGCAGGCGGTGTCGTTTCTGGAAGCGCGCGACGGTGCCGACACGGCGGCCAACATCATGCGCAACAACATGGACCGCATCGCCACCGTCATACGCGACCAGCTGCTGAAGCACGCGCATTACGAGGGCGGCGGGTATGAATTCAAGGTGATACCGGGATGTCAGCCGCTGGGGCTTTCGAGCGCGCTCATCGGCGAGACGGATCAGTTCCGCGACTTTGCCGTGTCGATCAAGCCGGGCGAGCGGGGGAGAATCAAGTCGATGGTGTTCACGGGGTTCAAGAAGTGCCTCTACGAGAAGCAGAAGTTCGAGAGCGAGCCGGAGAGGGAGTTTGCCGTGATCGTGGATCGCGGTGAGGATGTGGTATCGTGGTTCAGGCCGCAGTACAGCAACTTCTCGATCAGGCGGAACAACGGCGAAAACTACTTCCCGGATTTCGTCGTTGAGACGAAGGGCGGCAAATACATCTGCGAGGTCAAGGCGGACGGCGCGGCGGAAGACGCCGACGTCATCGACAAGGCCAATGCGGCGGTGGAGTGGTGCAAGGTCGTTTCCGGTGCGGAGGCGGCGGCGGGCCGGAAGGAATGGCGGTATGTATTCGTGAAGGAGAGCCAGATCGACGAGGCGCTGGAGTTTGACGTGGCGGTGCAGAAGTTTACCATGCAGGAGAAGCGGGAGGCGGGGAAGTGAGAGAAAAGTTTTTGCATTGCCTGGAAGACGGCACGGCGTATGTATCGGGCGATGGTAGGGCCCGCTCGCCGAGCGGGCCGGACGGATGTGGTAGGGCGCGCTCGCCGAGCGCGCCGCAGGAGGTGGCCGTGCTGCCGTACGAGGATGGCATGAATCTAATCGTGCGGGCGGAGCTTCCCAACGGTGTGCGATGCTGCACGACCGCCAAGGTCGAAGGATTGGCTGAAGGGGAGGTGAAGGCCGTTGTCGATCTTGCGGCGGCGGGCGAAGGCGCAAGAGTGGTTTCATGCGCGGCCAAGGGCGGGTTGATGGGCGGCGGTAGGGCCCGCTCGCCGAGCGGGCCGGATGGCGATGGTAGGGCGCGCTCGCCGAGCGCGCCGCAAAGCGACGACGGAGGCACTCCGGCGGAGTTGTGGGTGAGCGGGATAAAGGGCGTGCCTTCTGCGTTGCCTACTGGCGGCATTTCATTCCTCGTTATGCAGAAATACTGGTATGAGGAAATTGAATGCGGAGTGAAGAATGTGGAGCACCGCAAGCAATGCAAGAAGTACCGCGAAATGTTTATCGACCATCATCCCGTTGCGGTGAAGCTTCAATGCGGCTATACCAATCGCCAGATGATATGGCAAATTGAAGAGGTGGAAGATTGCGGAGAAGCCGGAATAGACATCAGCCTCGGTAAGCGTATTGGGTGATTTTCATAATGTACCAACAGCTTGCGGTGGTGAATGCGCTTTTCGCAAAATAATCGCATTCACCTGTCGGGAAATGTGGTAAACTAACGGGGAACGACGATGAATGCTCAAGGACTCATAGATGCATTGAAGAGCGGGCTGATGTGGATTGGCCTGTCGGCGCTGGCTGCGATTGCGGCTGGCTGCTTCGTCGTGTGGCTGTGCCGTTCGGCGCAATGCGCGTGGGCGCGTGCGTGGCGCTTCCGCCCGTGGTTCGAGAAGGTGGTGCTTGCTGGACTGCTTTCGGTGTGTGTCTTGTTCGGCGGCGAGAAGACGCGGAGCGGCGTCGGCCCGCTCGGCGATCGGGCCCTGCCGGGCGTGACCGCCGAGGAGATTGCGCAGGGCTGGCGGCTTGAAAGCGTCGCGACGAACGACGCGGCTTCGTACGCGATGCCGACGAACGGAGTGGAATATGGGCCGTGGTCGCTGCGCGGTGGACGCGACACGCACTTTGCGCTTGACCTCGGCGACTTCGCGTTTCCGTTCGGCACGGGCGTGGTGCACCGCTTGGACGTGCTTTCGGGAGGCATGGTGGAGTCGCTGCCGCGGCAACGGGTGGAAAGGCGGTATTCGTCGGCGATGTCGATATGCGCGGCGCGGGAGCGGGCGTCGCTTGTCCCCGGCGTGAGCCGCTTCTGGCGCGTGGTGTCCGGCCCGGGCCGGATAGTCGCCACCAACGGCTGGTGCGCCACGGTAGAGCCAACCGGCGCCAACGAAGATGTGATTGTGGAGGCTCGCTTCAACGGCGACGAGATACAGCCCCGGTTCGTGCTGCCCGTCGTCCAGCCGCGAACGATCCCGGTCAGGCTGTTTGTGGTCGAACCGCCAGACGACAGCGAAAATGAAGCCTGGTCAAGCTTTGAAGTCCTAGAGATGCTCGACACAGCCAACGAGATATTCACGCAGGTGGGGATTCGCTTCGAGCTGGCGGGCGGAATCACGTCGGTCGGCACGACAAACGACTGGAACCTTGCACTTGGCGAGTACTCGACGAACGCCCAGGAAAGGTCTGTGTGGAGATATTCCTCTGCCTGCACGAATCTGCTCGCCAACCGCACGGCTGCCGACTGCATTGAAATCTACTTTACAGGGTCGATAACGTTCCCGAAGCACTATCTGGCCACGACAACGCCATACGGAATTGTCATTGGCAGGCGAAAGGCAAAGCCCACGGCGCTTGCGCACGAACTGGGGCATGCGCTTGGCCTTGAAGACTGCCGCGCGAGGATGATGTGGAGAAGCGGCATCATGGCGTCCATCGCGGGCGCGGACGACCCTTTGGACGGGGCGTTCTTCATCTACGGTGAGGGTGACTGGGGGAAGGAGAGCGGGCGGGGCTTCTACGGGGTAGAGGACACTCGGATCGCGGCGATGGGCAGAATGCTCATGCAGGTGTTCTCGCTTGACGAGCGGGCCGACATTCCGGCTGGGTTCGTCATCAGCCTCACTCCGAACTCCGCGACGGAGGCGCCCAGTCTGTGTCACCCCAAGGTGGGGGCGAATCACGTCAAAGAGAGAAACGAGGAGGCATATTCGAGATGAAGGCAATAGGTCCTGCGGCATTAGCCGTCGCTGCGGCCGCGCTTGCTGCGCTGGCCCACACGTCGTACGAGTCGAACATGGTGGTGAGGGCTGCCCTGTCCGCCGCCGCCACGTTCTACCCGCATGTGATCCACGACGGGCTTGAGCTCCCCGCCGGAGCCGAGGAGCCCAACACATGGCACGGCCTTCTCGGAGGCGACGGGGGCGGCTGGACACTCGCGGAGAAGAAGGCCGCCTTCGACTGGTATCTCACGACACTTGGCACGAACGACTGCAGAAGTCTTGACGGCGAGAGGCAGGAGGAGATACGCATAGCCGTTGAGACATGCGAGGCGTTCAGCCACACGAACTCCGCCCCGGCGCTGAAGGCGCTCGCGCTGAATCCGAGGGGGGTCTGCCGCGAGGACGCCATCGCGCTGACGATTAGGTTCATGCCGGTCGACGACGCGATGACGGAGTTCGTCGAGACGATCATGACGAACTCGACGGGCTACAGTTTACAAGAACGTGGTACGGCCAGCTGCCGATACGCATATCGACTTTTGTGCATTAACGCCACAAACGCAGTTCAGCAGGTGTTTTTCAACAACGCAGTAGGAATGTTCTACCGAAACAGGATGGATGAGTCGGCATCAACTGAAATCGTCGATGAGCTGTTTTTGAAGCACATTTCTGGTTATCAGACAAGTTCTAATCGCCTTGAGTTTGTTGTTAATGCCCTGACAAAACCTAGTCGTGCTCCTTCTGACGGGAGGTACTTCACCTCCGTAACTAACCAGCTGCTCTCCTCGGGCCAGCCGCTGCCGTGGATTGAGGTTGGCGCAGGCGGCAACTGACATTGAGGAGGATCAGCCATGACACTTGCAACTGCCTTTTTCGCCGCCGCTCTCGTCGTGCCGTCGTTGCCGCCGCCTGAACATGACGACTGCGAGGTCGTCACCAACTGCGTGTTCGACGCCTCGCGTAGCGACGCGAAGGTGTTCTCCGTGCGGATCGAGCTCGACGCGGCTCCGTCAAACGGCGTGGAGGTCGTCTTCGGGCGCGACGCCGACGGCGACGGCCTCCTGTCGCGGACGGAAGAGGCGATGTCCGTTGG
>JAEEGL012190117.1_pt1 | contig 16773 bp, 6 predicted proteins | sample 9134231 | NCBI WGS metagenome assembly JAEEGL01 (sample SAMN16246548, study PRJNA631951) | gut metagenome | biome: gut microbiome; feature: rumen; material: fiber-attached | host: Bos | place: Iran: Karaj | collected 2018-10
GATATATCATACAGGATCAGTTTTTTCGGAGTAAAGGCCAGGATCTGGCGGCAGAGTTCGGATCCGATGCTTCCGCCCCCGCCGGTGATCAGGATGGTTTTGCCGGTCAGGTAAGCATGAACTTCCGTCATGTCCAGGTGCTGCTCCGCGCGGCCCAGCAGGTCCGCAATGTTAACATCCCGGGCTTCGGCCCCTTCCCGTACACCGGAATAGATCATCACATGGGCGCCGGTGCCGATACAATCATTCAGCAGCCGGGTGATATCCCCGTTCGGGGTGGCAATGGCGATAATGATCTCATTGATATTGAATCTTTCAGCTGTCTCAGCTACTGTGTCTGTACCTCCGACAACAGGAACCCTCGAAATGGAGGATCGCTGCCTGGACGGATCGTCATCCAGGATCGCCACAGCCGTAGCATTGCCGTAACGTCCGTTCTGGATATCACGTATCACAGTGGATCCTGCATACCCAGCACCTATAATAAGGATACGTTTGGTTTCCTTGTCTTCTTTCCGGCGGCTCCCCGCGGTCCGGTAGCGGATCAGGAACCGGGATGCTCCGATCAGGAAGAGCGTAATAACCCACTGGATAAAATACACCGGCCGGGGCATCAGGAAAAGATTCGTACCGATCCGGTCCCGGAACAGATAGAAGATCAGGGAGACCAGATAGGTGAGACCCGTGCCTGCCAGTGTGCTGATCCCGCTCTGCAGGAGGATATCCTGCCCAGCATAGGCGAGTATGGTATGGTAGATCCCGCTGATCGCGAGCGCTGTCAGGGTCGTCAGAAGAAGCAGCGGCATTGTCCGCCAGAAATGATATACATGTCCCTCCGGAACCCGCAGGGAAAAATAAAACTCCAGTGAGATCAGAAGGCCTATAAAGATGAAGACGGCGTCCAGTAATGGCCAGAGGTATTTTTTCAAAAAACTGATGGGTCTTCACCTCACAACAGTTATTATCCGGATGGATCTTTTCGGAAACGAGATAGCTCCGCCTTCCGGAGCAAGACTTCTGCTTCGGGAAAAAAGCGGTCCTTCTTGCCCCGGCAAGCCACCGCAGGCGGACCATAAAAGGGCGGAACGGGCAAACCTTTTCCGCACACCGATACAGAGAAAATTATATTATTTCTTCTAATATATGTCAATGAAAACGGGGGTTTCCGGCCATGTATGCCGGGTCGAAAAAAAGCACCGGATCCATCGCCCCCGAAAAAAGTTGACAACTTTTTTTTCGTAACTAGAATAAAAAGTGTCTCCTCGTTCGTCTAATATAGTAGAGTCGTCTGACTCATGTCGATTAAAGGAGTGAAAGAGATGAACAAATTCCTGAGATGGATGTGCGCGCTGTGTGCCGTATGTGTTCTGCTGAGCGGCTTCGCTATGGCGGAAGAATTCGGCATCGGAGAAGCGGCATCCCGCGTACCAACCATGATTACTGCTCCCGGTGAACAGGCTGTGCTTCCCGCAACAAGCACTCCCGCTTCCAGGGGTACAACTTCTGAGACGCCTGCTGCCACTGCCGACGATCCGACAGCGGTGAATCCCCTGGCGAACGAGAACAGCACCAGAGGTTTTGTTTACAGAATGTACAAGACCGTGCTGGGCCGTGAACCTGAAACTGCCGGCATGGATTTCTGGGTCAAGCAGCTTGAAAGCGGCAAGGTTGGCGCAGCGGAAATTGTCAAAGGCTTCTTCAATTCTGACGAGTACATCAACAAGCAGAAGAGCCATGAAGCCATCGTGAACGACTGCTACCAGGCCATGCTGAACCGCGGCGCGGATGAAGGCGGCAAGACTTACTGGCTGCAGCAGCTGGATGTCGGCATGTCTTCCGATGTGGTGTGCGCCGGATTTGTGAGCAGCAACGAATTCACAAAGCTGGCAGCTCAGTATGGCATCAAGCCCGGCAAGATCACTCTGACTAAGGCCCGTGACCAGAGCTATGTCCGTACCGCCTTCGTGTACCGGCTGTACAAGGACTGTCTGCTGCGGACCCCCGATACCAATGGTCTGGAATACTGGTGCAACAAGCTCAACAAGGGTACCGGCGGAACCCAGATCGCTTCCGGTTTCGTATTCAGCAATGAATACAAGGACAAGCTGCCCACCAATGAGGAGTATCTGGAAATGCTGTACCGCACCATCCTGGGTCGTGAATCCGAGGCCACCGGAATGAAGTACTGGCTGGATCAGCTCAACTACACCATTTCCCGTGAAAAAGCCCTCAATGGTTTCATGAACAGCACCGAGTTCAACACCAAGTGCGCCGCAGCCGGTCTGAAAGTCGGCAAGAAGATCGCTGAACCGGATACCGACCGCGCCTGGAAGGCAAACATCCTGGTCCTGTCCCTGATAAACACAGAGCGCAACAAGGCCGGACTGCCCTCCCTGACCACACGTGAGGATCTGTGGGAGCGCGTAGCCCAGGTTCGTGCCCAGGAGATCAAAAAGTCCTTCAGCCATACACGGCCGAACGGAACCTCCTGTTTCACCGCCTATGATGAAGCCGGTTTCCCGGAATCCTTCGAGGCTGAAAACATCGCTTTCGGCTACAAGACCGAAAAGGAAGTTGTCAAAGCCTGGCTGAATTCCGCTGACCACAGGGCCAGCATCATGTCCACCGCATACACCACGCTGGCTACCGGCCTGTATGCCAAGACCAACTGGGCTCAGAGCTTCTACGCCGAAATCAGCAAGTAAGAAGCCAAAGCAAAAGAAAACAGATCTCCTGACAGGAGATCTGTTTTTTATGTCATTTTTTTATCAGGCAGATCCTGATGCCCCCAGAACCGGACCGCTTACCGGAATCCGTAACCTGCCATAATGGAACCGAATTCATTCGATGCCGCAAACCCTGCCGCGACTTCGTTCCGGCTCATCCCGGAACGGATCTTGCCCAGCCAGTATTTCATCCCGCCTGATTCCGCCTCCCGGTCCAGGAAGGTTCGGTAAAGCACCTTCAGGAATTCTGTATCGTTCAGGTTCTTCGCGTTGAATTCGTCTGAGTACATAAAACCGTCCAGCGCCACCTTCAGCAGCGTCTCCCTTTCAGGTTTCTTCAGGATGATCCCGCACCAGTAGTTCAGGCCGTTCGTGTCAAATCCCCTGCCCAGCATTTTGGTGTACAGTCGGGAAGTAAACGCTGTCACACCATAGTTCGTGTCACGGGCCTCTGTCACAGCGCAGGATCCCTGCGTGATTCCGTACGCCGCGCAAATGGTTCCGAATTCCTGTGAACCCACAAAACCGCTGATCAGGGCTTTACGGGAAATACCGGCCTTCAGCCGCTGCAGCCAGAAAGTTCTCCCGCCCTCATCAGATCCCCGGCCCATAACCGCCTCATAAGCGCGCTCCACATAATCTGTATCGGAAAGATTCCGTGAGATCATCTCGCTGCTGTTAAAGAAGTTAAAGGCAACCTCCGCCCCTGTCAGTTTCCGCTTTTTCAGCAAATTTGTCCAGTAAACCAATCCGCCGTCATCCGGTTCCCGCTGCAGGCAGATCCGGTACATGCGGAAGACAAAGCCCTTCACCGGATCCCGCGTGGTCACAGTCACCCTGCAGGTAGCAGTACGGTCTCCCACAGCTGCTGTGATCACCGCGGTACCGTCCCGCATGCCGGTCACATATCCTCCGTCCGAAACAACAGCCACCGCCGGATTGGAGGACGTCCAGACAATTCCCCCTTTATGCGCACCTTCCGGACGGATCGCAGCGGTCAGTTTCATCCCTCCGCCCTCCGGTAAAGAAAGGGTTCCCCGATCCAGGGATACCTCCAGATCAGGAACGGGCAGATCGATCCGGAACTCCAACCAGTCTGTGACAGCCGGGACATTCCGGGCTGTTACCGTGATCCGGACATTCCCGTTCCGGAGGAAGCATAGTTCACAGGCGTTTCCTCCACTCCGGGTTATGGAGACCACCGACGGATCCGAAGAAGTCCAGATCAGGTCGGCTCCGTTTCCCTGCGCCGGTGTCAGTTCGGCGTTCAAAGCCAGACGGGCTCCAAGCCCTCCGATGATGCCGGTACACTCCGTTACTTGAATGATCCGGTTTTCATATCCCTTGATCTTCACGGATTTCAATCCCGAATTCACACTGACAATACAGGTAGCCGTCACACCATTGGAACTGATGGCGGTGATCACAGCAGTGCCGCTCTTCGATCCGGCTGTCACCACACCGTCCCCGGAAAGATAAACGAGGTTTTCATCCGATGTATACCACCACAATTCCGGATTGGATGCATCCGCAGGTTTTATAACGGCAGTCAGCCTGACAGTCTCACCCGTACTGAGCGCAAGTGCCGGCTGGTCAAGGCTGATCTCCGTTACAAGACCCTCAGCACTGTGTTTTTTTGTATACAGTTTGATGGTCGAGTCACCGCGGTTCATAGTCTTCCCATTGATTGAAAAACCGCCCCCGCCCACATCCGCTGTAAAGAGGACATCCGTTTGCGCCAGGTATTTTTCTCCCTTGTACTGATAGGGGATCAGCACCCTGGACCCGGGAACCCGGGCCATATAGGTAACCTCCACCTCCGCCTCTGTCCGGCCGGAAATAACATATGGGGTATCCAGAGGAAGAAGGTAAAAACCATTATATGCTGCAGAAACGGTTTCGCCGGACGCGACCGTCTTTCCGCCGATCCTGACAACAGCCGACAGCTGCAGGTCATCCGTTACGGTTTCCACGCCGACCGCGTGCAGTGTCTCCTGTCCGTCCACCGTGAACTTCTGGCATACCACCACCTTATCCGGCTGTTCCGGATCAGCCAGGACCGAAGTGGGGGAGAAAGATTTATCATAGCTGTAGCAGAAATCCGATTTGTCCGCTATGTCTGCATCAAATGCCGTGGCTTTCGCGACAGAGGCATCCTCATAGGAGAGCCAGAAATAGCCGCCCATTCCCCAGGAAGTCCCCCAGCTGTTGCGAACCTTCCATGCGCCGGCTGTTCCCGGGCGCAGGCCGCTGATAAAGTTCCCGGTTCCGTATTGATCGTCCCATCCCACCAGCAGCACGTCATGATTGGTCCCGGTATTGGTCCCGTACAACGCGGCTGTCTGGGCATTGTAACCCACCCTGCCTTTGCCGACAGAATAGATCCGGCTCTCTGAATCATCCGGAAGCCAGATGCTGACTTTCACCGCACCGTGAGTCATGATCTGCTGCTTGATCTGGTCCCTGTCCCTGATGTCCAGGTTATACGCACCGGTGATCTGGGCAGCGATGGACGTATAGGCAGACGGCAGCTTGTTTCCTTCGCTGTTTCCCGGATAAGGGTTATCCTCCTCTGAGGTCGTTCCGATCAGGCTGGCCAGAATATGCCAGGCAAGGTCGCTGTGGCCGCCGTTGTTCAGATAACTGTCCTTTCCCTGGTAAACCACGCTGTCTCCGTCCCCGCCGGTCTTGGGATATGGATAGTTGTGGGCAGCATAATAGGCAAGGAAGAATTCGGAAAGGTCAATGGAAGTGCTCGCTCCGGCCCGGATCAGGTCCGCCTCCATGCCGCCGACAGCCGCAAACGTCCAGCAGGTATTGAAGAAGCCCTGGTCCCGGATAGCGGGAAGCGCACGGTTCTCGTAACGGACCGCTGCCAGGTTCCCGTCAAGGATCACATAATCGGTCCCGGATTCTTCCTGTCCTTCGGAAGGATTGTCTGCAGAAAGAACAGGCCTGTCCGGAAGAGAGCCGAAGGAAACCGGCGTTTCTTCAACAGAATATGATTCTTCTTCCCGCTGTTCACAGACCTGGTCCGTATCCGCCTGATTATCTTCCGGTATCAAAAGACCGATATCTGAAACAGACTCTTTTTCTTCCTGAACCGGTAGAACTTCTTTCTTTTCATCTTCAGTTACGCCCATATCAGCATCGGAATCCGTTTCCTTCTCCGGTTCGGTCAGGGTGATATCCTCTGCCCGCAGATCGGTGGCTGTCGCCGGATCAGCCGGGCGCAGCAGTTTTTCCCGCACCCAGGCCTCGAACGGTTTCCCCGCGACGCTGCAGATGATCCGTGCCGCCCCGTTGTCCGTTTCCACTACCATAACCACCGCGGGTTTTTCCAGTGTGCCGACTGCTTCCTTCAGTTCCCTGCCGGTATAAAAAACCGCGCCGGCCGATAGTTCGGCCGCGCACGGCAGGCTGGCCTCCGCCGCTGCTCCCGGATAAAGGGGCAGCAGCAGGCAGGCACAAAGCACAAAAAGCAGGATTCGGTTCAGGTCGGTCGCGCGGTTCGTCATGCCGGAGTCTCCTTGTACAGATCAGTATATCGCTCCTGTTTACCGGAAGCCATATTTCGCCATAATGGCGCCGAATTCATCAGATGCCGCAAATCCGGCGGCCACCTCATCCCGACCCATGCCGGAATTGATCTTCCCCAGCCAGTATTTCATACCGCCCGATTCCGCTTCCCGATCCAGGAAGGTGCGGTACATGACTTTCAGAAAATCCGTATCATTCAGTTTTTTCGCCTGGAATTCATCCGAATGAATAAATCCTTCCAGTGCCACCTTCAGCAGCGTTGCCTTTGTCGGATTCTCCAGGATGATCCTGCACCAGTAATTCAGCCCCTTGGTATCATATCCACGGCCCAGCATTTTGGTATACAGGCGGGAGGTAAAGGCTGTGATACCGTAGTTCTGGTCCCGGGGCTCCGTCAGGGCAAAGGCCCCGCGCTCGATCCCGTAGCGTGAACAGATGGCGCTGAACTCATTGGAACTGATGAACCCGCTGAGGATCGCCTTGCGTGAGAAACCAACCTGCAGGCGCTCCAGCCAGAATTTCTTGCCGCCCGTATCGGAACCGCGGCCCATGATCGCTTCATAGGCACGTTCCAGATAATCCGCATCCGGCAGATTCCGATTCACCATCTCATCACTGTAAAAGAAGTTGTAAACCACCTGGGCGCCGGTCTGGGCACCGCTCCGGATCTTATCCACCCAGAAGTCAAAACCCTTCGTATCCGGTTCCCGCAGCAGGCAGATCCGGTACATCCGGTAAACAAATGCTTTGACCATGTCCGAAGTCGAAACCAGCACCACACAGGCAGCAGACGCATTGCCGTCCTCGCTGGTCGCAGTGATCACAGCCGTTCCGTCCTTGATACCGGTCACAACACCCATTTCGTTCACCACTGCAACCGAAGAATCGGAAGAACTCCATTTGATCTTTTTGTTTTCCGCGTTATCCGGTAAAACCGTTGCTGAAAGCTGTTTGTTTTCCCCCTCCCACCGGGCTGCCGCACTCGTATCAAGGTCGATCCTTGACACAAGATCCGGCAGGTAAACGGTAAATTCAATCCAGTCGCTCAGATTCTGATTTGCCGTTGACTGCAGGGTAATGCGCGCCGAACCATTTTTGTTGAACTTGATCGTGCAGGTTTTCCCATCCGTTTTTTCGATCGAAATGACAGACGGATTTGAGCTTTTCCACTCTATCCCCGGCTGGGTGGTATGTTCCGGTGTCAGGACCGCCGTCAGCGTCAGCTTGTCTCCAAGCTTGATACCCGCATCGGAGGAATGATCGATCCGTTTTGTATGGGAATCAAAGCCATAGATCTTCACGGATTTGACCGGCAGGTTCTGATAAACTACCTCCACAGTACAGGCCGCGGATTTACCATTTGAACTGACGGCGGTGATCATCGCGGTGCCGCTCTTCTCCCCGCCGACAACCCTGCCGTTTTCATCCACCTTTGCGATACTGGTGTCCGAGGAATACCACCGAAGCGTTTTATTGGTTGCCGTTGAGGGCTTGATGGTTGCCGCCAGCGTTTCGCTTTCACCGGTTTTCAGTCCCAGGGAGGTTTTATTCAGGCTGACGCTTGTTACCAGTCCGGAAGCGTTGTTCCGTTTTGTATACAGCTTGATCGTGGAATCACAGGCGCCTTTGTCATCCTGGAGTTTCGTGCCGTTAACCGTAAATCCGCTGCTGGCAGTAGACGCTGTCATCACAATATTTCCTGCAGTAGTCGTGCTTTTGTTCTTCTGGTAAAGAACCGCGATCTTACCGCCGGATTGTTTTGTTTTGCAGGTGACCACCACTTCCACATCCATGGCATTGTTCAGTACGCAGGGATCCTTCAGGTTCAGCAGGCAGAAACCACTGTAGAACACATCCTCTGTTTTACTGGAAGCGATCTCCTTGCCATCCGCTTTCACGACAGCCGAGATCGTTATGGGATCGAAGACCTTTTTACCGCTGTCTTTATCTGTATATTCTGTTGTTTCGATACCGACCGAATGCAGCACTTCCTGTCCTTCCACTGTGAAGGACTGGCTGATCACCGCCTGGTTTTCCACCACTGCTGCACTTGAAGACAGACCCTTGTCATAGCTGTAGCAGTAATCCGCCATCTTGCCTGTATCGTTTTCCGCGGTAAAGGATACTGCCTGGCCGGAAAGCAGGGAAGCGTCCTCATAGGAAACCCAGAATTCTCCGTTGATCCCCCAGTCGGATCCCCAGCTGTTCCGCGCTTTCCAGGCGCCCTTGCCCGATGGACGGAGTCCCGAAACAAAATGATCCGGTGAGTAGTCATCGTCCCATCCGATCAGAAGAATGTCATGATTGGTACTTTTGTATGTTCCGTAATAGGAACAGGTGGATTTGTTGTATCCAACTTTTCCGATAACTTCCTTGTTTTTATTTGTTATGGAGGTGATTTTGCTGACAGTTCCCATATTTTCCAGCGCATAAATGCTGACCTTCACCGAACCGTGATCCATGATCTGCTGCTTGATCAGGCTGATGTTTGACGCATCCAGGTTGTATGCGCCGGTAATCTGGGCAGCGATCGCAGCATTTGTATCCGCCTGTTGGTCCGCCCCGTCCTCGCCCGGATAGGGATTGTCCTCCTCAGAGGTGGTACCGATCAGGCTGGCCAGGATATGATAGGCAAGGCGGCTGAACCCGCCGTTCATCAGATAGTTTTTGTCTCCGTTATAGGAGATCTCATCTCCCTCTCCGCCGGCTTTGGGGTTGGGATAATTGTGGGCGGAAAAGTAGAGCACGAAAAACTCGGAAAGATCTATGCTGTTCCCTGTCTTATTCTGCTTAACCAGATAGGCTTCCAGTCCGCCGATAGCAGCGAATGCCCAGCAGGTATCATAAGTCCCCTGATCGCGGGCTTCAGGCAGATCCTCCGTTATATAATCCGTGTCTCCATACTCAGCCAGTTCCAGCCCGCCGCCTTCGTTGACCGTGTAGACCGCTGTGCCGCTGAGGCCGGTATCCTGATCTGTTTCGGATATCGTTGTTTCCTCCACAGGCATATCTGTGATCTGATCCACGATATCATCTGTGGCAGGCGTTTCTTCCTGAATAACGGTTTCCTCCGGATCCTCAGGCTCCGCAACCGGCTGAAGAACAGCGGAAGAAGCCGTGTCCTCTGTCTCTTCATTTTCGTCTCCTGCCCCGTTCAGCGCTGCACCGGGATCAGGGTTGTCTTCAGGATCATTTTCCGGATCCTGTTCTGAAGGCAATTCATTCCCTTCCTCTTCGGCTTCGGCTGAAGTGATAGCCGGAGCGGGATCGTCTTCTGCTTCAGTCAGGATAACCGCAGGAAGATCATTTTCTTCCCCCGGTTCATCGGTCAATTCGTCTTCGGCAGGCTGATCCGGTTCTTCCTCTTCCTCCCGAAGGAGATCCGGCGTCTCCAGCTGCACATCCTCATCACGGATCAGAGAATCCAGGTCTGTAGGCGTGGCAATGGAAAGCAGGATCAGGCACTTTCCCCTGATCCAGGCTTTCTGCACGTTCTGTTTGACCGTATAGGTAATGTACGCAGCATTTTTCCGTGTTTCAGTAACCAGGATGACCGCATCCTGCTGCAGGATGCCCGTCTCTTCCGTCAGTTCCGGATCAGCGTAGAAAACCGTACCTGCATGTACTTTTGCAGCATACGGAAGTGTCTGCTCCTGCCAGGCTTCACCTGCCGCCGCAGGAGCTGCAGGAACGGATGAAAGCAACAGGCATACAGTCAGCAAAACAGACAGGAAACGGATAGTTCTCTGGTTACGGGTCACAGCGGAATAGCCTCCTTGTGTTTATTGATCCTTAGTTGAAACCAAACTGGGACATGATATTCCGGAATTCATTGGAAGACGCAAAGCCGGCTGCAACCTCATCCCGGCTCATACCGGAATAGATCTTGCCCAGCCAGAACTGCATACCGCCGGATTCTGCCTCCCTGCCCAGGAAGGTGCGGTACAGCACCTTCAGGAATGCGGTATTGCTCAGTTTCTTGTTTACAAACTCGTTCGAGTGCATGAATCCCTCAAGGGCAACCTTCAGCAGTGTCGCGCGGGTAGGCTGTTTCAGGATGATGGAACACCAGTAGTTCAAGCCGTTGATATCATAGTTTCGTCCCAGCATCTTGGTATACAGCCGGGAGGTAAAAGCCGTCACACCGTAGTTCTGATCCCGGGCCTCTGTCAGCGGAACAGTCCCGCGGGTAATCCCGTAATCTGAGCAGATCCTTCCGAACTCGTTGGACTGGATAAACCCGCAGACGATAGCCGCACGGGAGAATCCGGTTTGCAGTCTTTCCAGCCAGAACTTTTTGCCGCCCGAGTCTGCTCCCCGGCCCATGATTGCCTGGTATGCCCGGTCAATATAAGCCGAATCGGACAGTTTCCGGTTGATCATCTCGTTGCTGAAGAAGAAGTTATACGCCACCTGGCCGCCGGTCAGGGTATGTGTTCTCAGCTGCCGGACCCAGAGATTGAAACCCGTTTCATCCGGCTCCCGCAGCAGGCAGATCCGGTACATCCGGTAAACAAACGCCTCCACAGGATCCGGGGTCATTACGGTGATCTCACAGCTTGCCGTCTTTTGACCATCGTTCGTGGTTACGGTAATGGTTGTCTTGCCGTCCTTCAGCGCCCGGACCGTACCGAAGGAGGAGACCGAAGCGACCTTCGGATTGGAGGAACTCCATGTCACAGACTTATCCGTGGCATCCGTCGGAAGTACGGTAGCATCCAGCGCGACAAAATCTCCTTCATAAAACTTGACCGATCCATAGTTCAAAATAACCCGGGAAACAGGGATCTTCAGGTCCATGGTCAGTTTAATGGAGAATTCCGCATCGATGCCTCCATAACTGTTCTTTGCCTGGACAGTGATCGTTGCGGTTCCGTTTCCCCTGACGCGGACCGTACAGGTCTGTTTTTTCCTGTCGACCGATACGATCGAGAGTACCCTTGAATCTGAAGTGCTCCAGGAAAGAGAATCCGTATTATATACCGGATCCATTTTTGCTTTCAGTTCAAACGTGTCGCCTGCCTTCAGCCCGGTCTTGCTTGTCCGGAGCGTATACGCTGCGGTTCCGGCACTGAAATACTCGCTGGCGATCTTTACCGACTCAACCTGGACTTCCCGGGCCGTCACATTGACTTCACAGGTGTCAAACCGGCCGTTTGAGCTCATGACGGTGATAATTGCCTTTCCGCTTTCTGTGCCGCCAACCACCAGTCCGTTTCCGTCGATCCAGGCTATATTGTTATTGGAAGAGCTCCAAGACAGCTTTTTGTTCGTCGCGTCAGAAGGCGCAATGGTCGTACTCAACCGGGCCGTTTCACAGCTCTGCAGGTCGATCGCGTGCTGGTTCAGGGTCACGCTCTGTACCAGCTTTCCAACGGATTTTTGCTCCGTATACAGCCGGATCGTGCTGTCACCGTTCACCTGGCTCCCATTCAGAGTAAATCCGCCGCTGTCCACGGTGCCTGTATAGGTGATACTGCCGAAGTAGTTTGTTCCGCTGTTCTGATAAGGAATTCGGATCAGAGTATTCTGGTCCTTTGCCTGGTAGGTCACTTCCACCTCGACCTGGGTCTTTGCACCGACATAATAGGGAGAGGTCAAAGGCAGCCGGTAAAAACCTTCCTTGTCAGCAGTGTACGTTCTGCTGTATGCAACCTGTTTTCCGTTTACCCGGATCGCAGCCGCGATCCGGATCCCCGCTGTATCCACATCCACGCCAACAGAGCGGACCTGTTCGCCGCCATCCACAGTGAAGCTCTGGATCAGTGTGGCCTTGCCGTATTCATAGGTATAATAATACGGTACAACCTTCGCATAAGTGTAACAGTAGTCATCCACATTGCTGCTGCCGGTTACCGCATCATATGCGTGCATGGTATGGGTCGTCAGCGCTTTATCATAATAGGAGACCCAGAAATAGCCATCCTCGCCATCATAACTGCCCCAGCTGTTTCGTACCTTCCAGGCTCCCGGTCCCGGAGGCTGCATCCGGGAATCAAAATATGACACTGCCAGGCTGTCATTCCATCCCACCAGCAGGACTGAGTGATTGCTGCTCTCCTCCTCGCCGTACAAATAAAGATCATTCCGGCGGTATACCCGCCCTGTATTGGAAGAATCGGGCATAGCCACAGAAGCCCCGACGGCACCGTGTTCCCTGATCATCTGTTTGATCAGGTCCCTGTCCGTGGCATCGATCCGGTACGCGCCGGTCAGCTGGGCAGCAATATCTGTCATATTCCCGGGTGTCATGCCCGCCGCATCATCATACGGATTATCCACTTCGGTCGTTGTACCGATCAGGACGCTCAGGAAATACATGGCGATCTCCCGGTTTCCGCCCTGAGTCAGAGCAGCTGTTCCCCGGGAGGCAATATCATCCTCTCCGCCGCTTTTGGGATATGGATAGTTATGCGCGGCATAATAGATCAGAAAGAATTCGGAAAGGTCAATGTCGCTGCTTGCACCGCTCTTGATCAGGTCGATCTCCATACCGCCGATGCTCGCAAATGCCCAGCAGGTTCCGTATGGGTTTTGATTCCGGACTTCCGGCAGGTCCGGGGTCATATAGTCCGGAGAAGCCATCTCGCCGGATTCGGTCATCACATAGTTGTTCCCTGTGTCCAGCTTTTCTGCTTTTTCTGCTTTTTCCGCAGTCTGTTTGGCTTCTTCTCCGGTGATCATATCCAGCATAGTTGTATCTTCTATGCTGCCAAAGTGAACATCCGTTTCAGATTCCCCAATTGTTTCAGCAACGGGAAGCTCTTCGTAAACAGTATCTTCTTCAGGTTCTTCCGGTTCCGTATCTGAAAGAGGCTCTGCAGCAGGTTCCTCCGCTTCATCTTTGATTTCTGCCGGAATGTCAGCGAAAGGCTCGATGGCATCTTTGTCCTGTTTCAGATCCGGATCTTCGTTCAGGGCGGCATCGGCGGAAGGTTCATCTATCGCCGATCCTCCGACAGGTTCCTCTTCCTTAGGCTGTACAGGTTCATCAGGGACAGGCGGAGCGGTCAGTATAACATCTTCACCGCGGATCAGAGCGTCAAGATCAGTTGGCGTTGCAACAGAAAGCAGGATCAACTCTGTACCCGTAACCCATGCCTCTCCGGTTTTCTGTTTTACAGTATAGCGAATCCGCGCTGCTTTCTCCCGGATCTCAAGGACTTCGATAACGGCCTCCTTTTGCAGCGTGCCCAATTCTTCCGTCAGTTCAGAATCAGAATAAAAAACTGTGCCCTCCTTCAGCTTTGCACCGTAAGGCGTTTCCCGGTTTTTCCAGGACACCTCAGCGCCGGCAGAAAACACAGTCAGCAGGAAGCACAGTGTCAGCAGCAGAGATACGAATCTTCTGGTTTTTCCGCCAGGGACGCTCACGGGGGATTCCTCCTTCTTTCAGTCACAGGATCAGTATATAAAACAAAACCTCAGAGAATTTTATGGGACAGGATTTGCTGACATTCTGAAAGAACCGTCTGTTCCTCATCTTTCATTGTTTGCTTGCATCTTTTACAAATTCTTCAGATACTCCATATAATTCTGCTTGTTCTCCAGCGCCGTTGTTGTCGGCCGTCCCAGATCATCCCGGGCTCCAATGGAGCACTTCACTTCGATCAGGCTCAGTTCACTCCGGCCTTTTGCAGCTTCCAGTTCCCTGTCCAGATCCTCAAAGGTATTCACACAGACTGCGTTCGGATATCCGCAGGCTTTCGCAATGGCTACCAGGTCAATCTGTCCGGCCACCGTTGGCATACCGCCGACTGTTTCATGAGCAGCATTGTTGATGACCACATGGATCAGGTTCTTCGGCTTATTCGCACCTATCACTGCCATGGAACCCATATGCATCAGTACCGCACCGTCTCCGTCAACGCACCAGATCCTCTGTTCCGGCTTGTTGATAGCCACACCCAGGGCAATGGAGGAGCTGTGCCCCATGGAACCAACCGTCAGGAAATCATACTTATGGCTCTGTCCGTTCGCCACCCGGGTCTCAAACAGTTCACGGCTGGCCTTGCCGGTTGTGGACACGATCGGATCCTCTCCGGAAGCTTTTACAATGTGCTGGATGATCTCTTCCCGCACCATGGCATTTTCATTCTTATATTCAACTTTCGGAGCGTCTGTCAGGGCACCTTTACGGATCACAAAAGCAACATCCTTGCCAGTGGCAAGAACAGTTCTGAAGTTTTCCATGGCCTTTTCCACTTCTTCATCCGTTGTTTCCTTCCCGATGATGAAGGTGGCAATGTCCATATCCTCCAGCAGTTTTACCGTTACCTCACCCTGGTAGATATGCTGCGGTTCGTCATGAATGCCGGGTTCTCCCCGCCATCCGACAATGAAAACAACCGGGATCGCATATACCTTGTCATTCAGCAGGCTGGCAACAGGATTGATAATGTTGCCTTCGCCGCTGTTTTGCATATACACCACCGGGACTTTTCCGGTCGCCAGCTGATAACCGGCAGCAAGTGCAGTACAGTTGCCCTCGTTGGCAGCGATCACATGATGCTTCGGATCAATGCCATAGGTAGCCATCAGATAATTGCACAGCGCTTTCAGCTGGCTGTCCGGGACTCCTGTGTAGAAATCAGACCCGATGATTTTGACAAGGTTTTCGACTTTCATTTTGTTCACCTCAAAATTTCATGGTACAGTCTGTCAATCGTCTCTTCGTCCAGTTTGATCGGATGGTTCTTCAGCCGATCAGGGTTTACGCTTGTTTTCAGTTCTTCATACTGGGCCTCTGTTGCTTCCGGGATGTTCAGCTCCAGTTTGTTGAATATTTCCCCAAGTTTCGCCGCTCCGGTTCTTGCATCCTCGCAGCCCATCGCCTGTCCGATCTCATCCAGCGTTTTCCGGATATGTTCTTCTCCCCTCGGATCAATGCATCTGTCCGTATGCAGGATCATCCAGGGGAAAAGTACCCGATCACACAGGATTGCCGCATGTCCATGGGCAGCTCCGAACAGGCTGGTCACCTTGTAGCACATCGCGTGTCCCGCGGTTGTCTGGGTAATATTGATCGCCTTTCCGGCTGTGTTCGCCGCCAGCAGCATTCCCTTGCGGCCTTCTTCTGTATTGTTCAGGTAGCCGTCCATATGCTCCATAACGCCCTGGATTGCTGCTTTGGAATACTCCCGGCTTTCTTCCGTGCTGTTCACAGACCAGAAGGACTCAATCGCATGGCAGAGCGCATCACACATGGTCGCCTTTTTCTGGTACAGCGGCAGGGTCTTCAGGCAGTCCGGATCCATGAGGACTGTTTCCGGAATAAAACTGGAGCTGGTCACGCTCTGCTTTTTGCCTTCATAATAGATTACAGCATAGCGCGTCGCTTCTGAACCGGTACCAGCCGTTGTCGGCATTGCCAGGAATGGAATATCATTCGGACGGATCTCCTGCTTCAGAAATCCGCCGTCTTCCCCATTCCCGTCCATCCGGCAGTATGCCTTGATGCACTTGGCGACATCCATCGCGGAACCGCCGCCGACCGCGATAATGGAATCGCAGCCTTCTTCCCGCAAAAGCCTTACGCCTTCCACCACGCTCTCATACAGCGGATTGGGCTGAAAGTCAGAGAACCGGATCATCGGAACGGTGATCCCGTCCAGTTTCTTGTTGAACTTGTCCAGAAACTGAATAGACATATCGCAGACAAGGAGTACCTTCTCCTTGTCTGCGAGCCAGTTATCCAGTTCCCGGTAATTATTCTCTGCCGTGATAATCATATTCTTATTCCTCTGCCGGAATCAGCCGGATAATGTCCTTGAAGGGCATCAGCATCTTGTCGCATTCTTCCGCGCGGTGGTTCTCCAGAATGATTTCCGCCGCCTTCTGCATCGCGGGAACCTCCGCGCGCATCAGCTGGTTGGCATAAATGATGATGTTCGCGCCGCGTTCCTTCCATTCTTCCTCTGTCACGGAGTTGAAGGACGTGGGAACCAGGACGATCGGGGTGGTCTTGTCCTTGGCCCGGAATTTCTCAATGAATTCCTGGATCTCGCTGGGATCCTTCTTCCGGCTGTGGATCATAATCGCATCCGCACCAGCTTCAACAAACGCGAACGCGCGGGTAATCGCGTCTTCCATTCCCTGTTCCAGGATCAGGGACTCAATACGTGCGCAGATCATGAACTCCTTCGTCCGCTGGGCTTTCTTGCCGGCACGAATCTTCGCAGAGAAGTTCTCAATGCTGTCCTGGGTCTGGACGACTTCCGTACCGAAGAGGGAGTTCTTCTTCAGGCCGGTCTTATCCTCGATGATAACCATGGACACACCCAGCCGTTCCAGGGAGCGGACAGTATACACAAAGTGCTCCGTCTTTCCGCCGGTATCGCCGTCGAAGATGATTGGCTTGGTCGTTACTTCGGTAATATCTTCGATTGTCCGGAAGCGGGACGTCATATCGACCAGTTCGATATCCGGCTTTCCCTTGGCAGTACTGTCGCACAGGGAGGACACCCACATGCCGTCAAACTGATGTGCTCCGCCATCCTGGTGAACC
>JAEEGL012333351.1_pt1 | contig 16773 bp, 6 predicted proteins | sample 9134231 | NCBI WGS metagenome assembly JAEEGL01 (sample SAMN16246548, study PRJNA631951) | gut metagenome | biome: gut microbiome; feature: rumen; material: fiber-attached | host: Bos | place: Iran: Karaj | collected 2018-10
AAATTTATCAATTTGATAATTCTTCTAAATCATACTTACAATTTAGAAAATCTGATAAAGCTTTCTTTGATAATTGAGACATTTATTTAAATATCTTAAATGCTTCAATTGATCAACAACAAGTAAGATATGAATTAAAACTTACTCCTAAATGTTTGAATGGGCAAATCAAGTTCAGTTCAACAGATGAACAATTTAGCTCAGTTTATACTCAACAAATGCCTGTATCTAAAGCATTATATGCCAATTACATTAACCGAATATTATTGTTACATGAAGCTTCATATTTAATTAAGGAATTTGTTTTAAGAGATCAAATTAATGCTAATGAAAAAGATTTTAAAGAGGATCCTAAAATTTATCAATTTTTTATTTCTGAAATTGAAGACAACAAATCAAATATTGAAATTTCACTCACAATAATAGTAATTTTATCTGCATTATGATCACTATTAATGATTTTTATCATAATATCTGAACTAGTACAATTTGGTGCTAACATTGCTGTTCTTATTACATTTGCAATCTATGTTGTAGTTTCACTTATTGCAATGTTTATGGTTTCTTTTAGTTTACTTTTTTTACGTAATTTACTATGTAAAGAAATTCCGAATGATAAAAATTTAAATGATAGTTATAAAATTTATACTTCTCTAAAAAATATTAAGAAATCAAATGAAGTTTCTCCTAAAATAATTACTGATTTCACTAATTCAGATGAATATAAAAAGCATTTTGAAAATGTAACGAATTACACTTTCCCTAATGAAGTTGTAATAAATGATTTTTTAAATAAGATGGGTTCACCAGATGACACTGATCCTTCTTTACCAATGCATCAATGATCAGAAATAAATAAAATTATTGCTTTAGAAAACAACTTATCTTTATTTAATCAAAATGGTAAAGTTGTTAATTATTTTTCTTATGTTACTACACCTACTAAAATACTATGGAAGGAATATTTTTCTCAATTTAAATTTTATGCTGCTTTAGTTATAGCATCTGTTATTCTTTTTGGTGCATCTTTTGTTTTATTTGTTTTCATTGAAGGAATGATTTTTCCTGCCCATCAAGATGGTGGTGCAAATCCTGTGAATCAAAATAACCTTGAAGATGCAGCTAATGTCGCTCGACGTTTGTTTGATGCTAATGGTGATTTGATAATGGGTGGTCCAATTGGTCTAAATTCTTTAATTAATTGTAATGGAACTGATTCTGGTGGTGTGAATTTTTCATGATTATTAGAATTTATTGGTACATTTCTTACTACTGTTCCAAAATTTTTGATTTTTATTAAGAAAGTTCGGGAGCCATTTGGTGTAGGCAAAAAAAGATACATACCAGCTATAGTAACTACACTTATTGCTTTTGTTGGTGTACTAATTGTTGCAATTTATTTGTATGTTCCACTTGCGCAAGTTGATACTTTACAAAAGCAAGCATCTTTTGTTGATGCAATTTAATTTAGTTATTTTTTGTTTTCCTACATAGCATAATAAAAATGTAAAGGATTTTAATTGATAAGAACCACTGAATAACTTTAGTAGTTATATTTTTTCTAACTTAATGTGTTTTAGGCATTTATTCTTTGTGTACTATTAGCATGATACTTAATTAATTAGAATCAAAATGTGCATATATGAGTTTACATATTTTACTCAATTTCAACATGTTAAGTTGTCTTTTAAAATAATGTGTGTTTTGCTAAATTAGTTATATAATATGACAATATTATTTATTAAGTTTTGGCATTTATTGCTTTGATATAAACATATATAAGAGAGGGAAAAATGAAACAAGTTGAAAACTTCAAATTAAATAATTCTATTCCAATGTTTGATACTTCTTTAGCTAATTTTAAAGAAATTATTGGAAAATTAGTGAATTTAAAAGACAAAATTAATGCTAGTTTATCGAATGACAATTTTTGTGATATACCTTTATCTGTTTTTGCAAAACAAAATTCTTTGAACTTTATTGAAAATTTATTAGCTTTTAATAACTTTTTTCATACTATTCAAACTAGTACACTAATTGACTATTATTCAGAAAATACAATAGATACAAAATCTGAAAAATTTAATGATGAAATTGATATTAAATCAATATTTTCACCTAAAAGACTTAATGAATTATTTGTTAAAGGTGAGGTTCAGATTGATTTTTCAAAAGAGAAACTTGATTTTTCACTTTTCTCAAAACTTAATAAATTATCGAAAGTGTCAGCATCTTCTGACAATGTATATATTGGTTATCCATTTATTTCATGCCCACAATATTTATTTGGTTCTTCGACACAACTATTGAGTGTAAAACCTATAGCTAATGTTACTAATTCATATAAAGTTTTTGCTCCATTATTCTTTTGATTTGCCTCTTTTGAAGTTGATGAAAATAATTTGGTTTTCACTATTAAATTGCAAAGAGACAAAAATAAAATGTATCAATTTACTCCAAATTATTTATTGATTCTTAATAGATTATTGCTAAATTTTAATGCTGAAACCATTGCAAAATTTAATTCAATTATTGATTTGTTTTCTAATGTTTATAGTAATTTAGTTAGCAATAAAATTAAAGATGCAAATAAATTTATTACTCCATATGAAATTATTAAAAATTTCTTCTTGAAATTTTTAACTACTAATATTGATGATTTATCCATAGATGAAATTAAGACAGTATTACAAGAGAATTATCTTGAGACTTCTCCTGTTGGTTTAGAAAATAAGACTGCTACCATGAAAAAAATTATAGATTCAGCTGTTTTTAATCCATCTAGTTTATTTGGAACTTTTGATGCTTATTGTTCAATTTCTAATGATTTTTTTAATATTTTTAAACAAAAAAACTTTAATCTAGATTCAAAAAAGGAATCATCAAAAACAAAGTCTAGTTCTTCTAATAAATCAATTACTGCAAGTTTAGATAGTGGTTCAAGAGTGAATTATAGGATTATCCCATGTGGATTAATTGATTCATTTGATTATGTTTTATGCTCATTTCCGATTTTTGATGTTTTGTGTAAAATCTCTCTTTTTCACAATAATAGTTCATTAATAAAGAAGATTTTCAAGACAGACATTAATAACATTTCATTTATCGATTTTTACAAACCTGATAAAAGTTATGTTGAGTTTGCTAAAGATAGTGCTTATAACATGGTGTGCAATCCATCATTCTTAAATGTTGTTCCACTAGATTATGATCAATCTAAAGCTTTGAATTCTATTATTAATTCTAAATCATTAGTTGTTAATGGGCCACCTGGGTCTGGTAAATCTCAAGTTTTAACTTCAATTTTAATCAATTCTCTATATAGAAATAGGCGTGTGGCGTTGGTTTCTTCTAATTTTTATGCTGCTGAAGTTGTAAAAAAACGTTTAGGTTCTTTTAGTGCTTTTTGTTTAGACTTTTTCCCTAGGTCAACAATGTCTGATCAATTAAATTGATTGATTTTTCAGACAAAAATTCTTGTTTTCAAAATTCTTAATTTTATTTCAAGTCATTCTAAATTATTATCTAATCACCAATTTAGTGTAGATACAATTAAGCTTAGAGCATGAGAAATTGAATCACTATTTGCACAAGTTCGTGAAATTCGTAATTCTTTCAGTTATGATGTTGGTAAAGATGTAGCTTTGACTAATAACTGGTATTCTTCAAATACAAAAAAAATAATTGAGACTTTTTCTTTAATTGCTAAATTTATAAAAGAATCAAGTTCTTCATATGAATTTTGGTCATTAATTGAAAATACAACTAAAATGTGTGATGCATTCTTACATATGTATAAATCAATGTCACTTTACTTTTCTGAGCAAGAAATTATGCTATTGTTAGATTCTGATTTTGAATTTAATAAATTTAATCATACAGATTTTGGTTCACCTCTTGCAAGGAAAAAATTAATTAATTTGATTAGAAGTAAAGGAGCAATGATTAATAAAACTCCTCTTGGAAATGGATATAATCAACAATCTGATGATGCTAAAAAACCTGCACAAAAGAGCAAAAATTCTAATGCTGAATCAAATGTTCTTATATCAAATAACAAATTATCAACTAAGAATGAATATATTAAGGATTTTTTGAAGCGATTATCATTTTTTGTTGATATTGCTGATTCAAAAGTTTTATCTTTTCTTTCTTCTATTGCAATTGAGAGTATTGAAAAAAGAAGTTCATTATGATATGCAAAATATTCTATGTATGTCTCATCTGCTGATTACAAAAATTTGTTAGCTTTCAAAAAAGAATTTAATCCAACAAATTTTGAATTTGATAAATATTCTGAACTTTCTTATATGCTAGATTTCATAACTAAAAATGCTGCATCAATAAGTTTAGATTTGCATATGCAAATAAATAATGAAATTGAAGATTTGTTTGCTAAAAAAACAAGTGCTGATTGTAAAAATTTGGAGTTCTTATTTTTTACTAATGTTTTGAATGAATTAATTGATAGAGATCTTTTAGGTGTTTTAAATTCACTTGCTTCTGTTGTTAATTACTCAAATAGTTCTAAATTATTTAAGAATACTAGTCATTTCTTAAAAATGTATTCAAGTATTCTTTCTGTAATTTTTAGAATTATATCTGCATCTCCAAAATCAGTTATTGATTTTTTTGATTTATCTATTTTCTGGGAAGGCAAATATATTTTTGATTCAGTTTTTGTTGATGAATGTTCACAATTATCTGCATCTTATTTACCTATTTTACATGCATTATCTAATAAATTATATTTATTTGGAGATGACAAGCAACTTTCTCCACGTGCTTGAAGCACTAATATTAGATTATTAAATTTGATATATAGTATCAACTTTAATATGCCTACATCTAGTGTTGATGCATATATAAAGCTTATGACTTCATTGTATTCGTTATCAACAATCTATTTAGCTTCATTTACTTTATCAAACCATTATCGTTCATCATTTAGTCCTCTAATAACTTATAACAATGTTGCTTATTACAATAATTCTCTAATTCCAATATTGGAAAATAATGTAAATAGAGGGGATATTTCTGAATCATTAAAATACATTTATGTTAAGCCATCTTCTTCTGGTGCATATTTCAGCAATGAATTAAAAAAAGGTATTGAGTTAGTAAATGCAATTTATAAAAAAGAAATTAAGGATAAGAATAAGCCATCTATTCTTTTGGTTGTGAATTCAATAGTTTCTAAAAATAAAATTTTGAAACTTTTTGCTGAGTCAAATGATCCTATATTTTTAGAATGTTTCTTTGGTTACAAACCAACTTGCTTTGTTCGTTTGGTACCTGAAGTTCAAGGGATGCAAGCAAGTAATGTTATTTTATGTTGTGAATGTGATTTATCTAACATAGACAAATCAACATATATTCATTCAAGTTCTATAGGTTATTTTGGTAAGCCTAATGAAGGTGTTAATTATTTAAATGTTGTAACAAGTAGATCCCTTAATTCACTAACATTAATAGGTACTTTCATCATACCTCATAACTTTGATGTCAAGAAAAATTGTGGTTCACTAGAAACATCAAACTTTATTAATTACATATACTATTGTCAAAACTTTACTAATTTAGTATCTAAGAAAGTTAAATCAGATAATAGTTCAATTGTTCAATTAATGGATGATATATTAATGAGATCTGTTTTATCTACTTCATGCTTATTGAATGATTCATACAACGTTGATGACATTAAAACAGACACAGCTAAACATCAAGCAGTTAAAGACTATTTCGATGCTGATTTTGAATGATATACAAATGAGATAAAGAAATATTTGTCTTCATTAATAAGCTCATCCGATTTGAAACATATGAATTTATCAATTCATACAAATGTTAAGATTTTTAAAGATTTTGATATTCAATTCGGGTTATTTAGTAATAAATTAAATAAATATGTTTTAGGGATTAAATTAGATGATTACAATGATGATTCTGCATCAGTTGGTGAGTTCTATTCTCCTGAAAATTCAATTTATTTCAAATATGAATTTGCTAAGAAATTTGGATGAAATTTATTAAGAGTTTCTATGTTGAATTGATCAACTAATGCACAAAATATTAAAAACAATATTAGATTTGAAATTGACAAATTTGTAAAAAATATGAAAAAGAATAAAGTTGCAATGAGGTAAATTATTTTAGTTATGCATTCTTGAAATAAATTTTTTAAACTTATTAAGTTGCCACTTCTTTTTGCTGTTTCTGTTCCAGCTACTGCTATTTCTTTTTTATCTTCATCATGTTTTGCTAATATTCAACAATTCACAATTAAAGGTAAAAATGAGATTACTATAACGCAAGGGGAAGCTGGTAATGAAGTCTATAAATTAGTTGATGATAATGACAATCTGGTAGATTTGGGGAAATATACATTGGATTTTGAACAATATCCTAGTTTATTTAAACCAGAGGATTTTTGTTTATCTAAGGACGAAAAAAATAATAATTGAGTTATTAAATGAACTGATCGACTTTCAAATATTAATGATACTACTGTAAAAATTATTGCAAAAGATACAAAAGATAATCAAATAGGTTCTTTACAAGTTTTTATTGGGTGTGTTGGTTTTAAGTCATTAAAAGTTAAATCTAATAATAATATATATTCTTTTTTAGATTCACGAGTTCTTGGTGGTAAGCAAAAAGTTTCTGTTTTATATCCAAACGGTGAACAAGAAGCAGAAGCTAAGTCTTTTAAATGAGATGTAACAATTCCACAACAAATTCAAGATTATTTAATCTTTAATAAAGATTCTGGTTATTTTGAAGTAAAGAAGGATTTTGATTCTTCTTTATCAGGAACTTATGAAATAGAACTTGTAGTTAGTGATATTAATGGCAAGTATGAGAAATCATTTCCAAAGAAAATAAATTTTGTTGTTCAAAATGTTTCGAAACAGTTGTTATTATTTTCAACCAAAACTAATGATGATGGTGTGATTGTTTCTATAGATCATGATACTCCTATTTTTCCTGTTAATTTCTCTATTCCAAAATATACAGATGATGGTAGAGAAATTACAGGGTTAGGTAATTTTTCTCTTAAGAAAGAAGCAAAATTCACTAAATTAACTAATAAATGAGTAATTGAAAAGATTCAATTTGATTGTGCTGAGAATATTAGATACATATACAATGATTTCTTTGCTGAGAGTGATGAGGAGTCACAAGTTGATATTTCAAAAGTTAATTTTGATTTCTCTATTTTTACAAAACTTGATACTATTGGTTCTGACTTTTTAGCAAATAACAAATCATTTACTGGCAATGGTTCAAATTTTACTTTTTCTTGTTCTTCTTTGAATATTGGGGAATTTTTTATTTCAAATTGTCCAAAATTTAATTCAAAAATTTCCTTGAATGGTTCTGGTTTAAAAACTATTCCTAAAAATTTTGTTTCTTATGACAATCAATTTAATTCTGAAGTAACACTACCAAATCAACTCGAGAAAATTGAAGATTGTTTTTTATACAATGATCCATTATTTAATCATCAAATTTATTTTCCTAATGACATAAAAGTAATTGGATCTAATTTTTTATCTGGGGACTATAGTTTTAATTCTCCAGTTGATTTAAAGGCATTAAAAAAATTATCAAAAATTGGTGAGAATTTTTTGGATAATTGTAAGCATTTTAATTCTTCTTTATGTATTCCTGAAAATGTGAATGAAATTGGCAGTGGTTTTTTACACAATTGTAATGATTTGACTGTTTTAATTGAAATATTATGTGATGGAGCAGTTTTTGCTGGTTCAGACGATTCTTTTTCTGTTTCTAGTTCTGATGCTATTGTTTATAAAGGTAGTGGTTTCAAGGTGTCACCTTTAAGCGCTGATTTTTTCTATAAATTTAAAAATATCTCTAAACCAGGATGTTTTAGAAAAATTTATCCTAGTAACTTTCAGACATATTTGGAATTAAAAACAGAAGAAAATCAATCTTATTCAGTTTCGTCAAAATCTTCTATATCACCAACTGAATTTAATGGACATATAATTTTACCAGGAAATTGACATAATAATGGCATAGATAGAAAATTATCAATAATTAATGATGATTTTTTCTTAAATTATAGTCAGAGCTTAAAGTCTATATTTATTCCTGATAGTTTGAAAAAAATAATGGACAATTTTTTTAAGAAGTCTAAATTCAATTCTAGTATTGATTTTTCTAATTTGACATTATTAGAAACTATTGGCAATGGCTTTTTTGAAGAATGTGATGAGTTTAGTTTTGGGATTGATTTATCTAAGACATCAATAAAGAGTATAGGGTCTAAATTTATGTATGGGTGTAAAAAATTTTCTGTTAATCAGTTAATTCTTCCTGATACATTGCAAACAATTGGTGATTCTTTTCTTCAAGATACTTTTTCTGATTCTGAGTCTGATGAATTGGTTATTCCAGGTAAAGTCAATGAGATTGGAATTGATTTCTTGCGTAATGTAAAATTTCTTGGGAAGGTAGTTATTAACTCACATATTAAATTTGGGAATAATGCTTTCCAAAAAAATTCTTCCCAAGAAAATCCTACTAAGGTGAAGGTCCCAAAAGATGAATTAAATTACTATAATAGCATTTTTAAAGACCAAATTGATAAAGGATGAATTGAATTAGTATAAACCGGAGGTTAATTTATGTTTAATTTATTTTGAGATATTTTGATAGTATTAGTAGCAATTTTTGCTACATTGCTTGCATTGTTTTTATTTATTCATTTTATTTTAGTGCCATTGTTTAAAAGAGGATTTACTGGATTTCATATATCCAAATTTAAAGAACAGGAAATAAATATCATTTCAATAAAGCGTGGTAAATTATATTGCAATGATGCTGAATGCGATCCACGAGATTTACTATTATCATTGATAAAAAATAATGATAATGAGAAAAATGCAAAGAAATATTACTATGGTAACCGTGAGGTGCTATGTAATAAAGATCTTTTTGGGAAATATCATTTTAATCTTTCAATTTTAGATTCTCTTTTATTGTTCCAAAAATATTCAAATTTTGATTTTTTCTATAAAAAGACTAATAGCATAGATAGTGATCACAAAAAAGCAAAAATTAATGTTCCAAATAAAGAATTGATTAAATATTTTTAATTTTTTTATTGCGGAGGAAGAGATTTGTTTATGCAAAAAATATGATTTAAGTTAAAGAAAAATTATTTTAGGTGTATTAATTTTTTATTTTCCTCTTTATTAGTTATTATTTCTTTATTTTTTGTTATTAATAATGATGTAACTAATAAAAATACGAATTTTAAATCCTCTTATACGACATCTAAGAATGGTAAGGTAAATGTTGCTGATACAACTGGGTCACGTTTGTCAAATGAAGAATATAAAAGTTTAAAAGATGGTGTAACTTCAATACCTGCAAAATATTTTTGCTCATATTATGATGGAAAATCATTAGCTACTGATAATAATTTTGATGTTGAAGTTCAACCAATCAAATATAAAGATCCATGAACTGGGAAAGAGTATTATTCTTTAGCAATTACTAATACTGATTGAGGGTTGGATATAGGTAATAAAGGAACATATTATTCTGATAAAGATTATGGTTTTGAAGATGTTAGTACATCTGGTTGAAATATGGATCAAGGTGAGGAAAATGACTTTAATAAAGCCATTGCTTTAAATTTTACTACACCAAAAGAACTATTAATACCGTATCATGAGCAATGAGCTGAAGGGCATGTTTTTTATGGTGGAGTAGAGTATGTTGTTACTGCAATTGATGACAACGCTTGTAAAGAATATGCTTATTCTCATATTCATTGTAATGTTTTTTTTCCTTGTACAGTTACATATATTGGAGAAGAAGCTTTTAAAGAAACTAATAATTCAACTGTTGATGGGAGTGCTAATCTTGGATTCCATGAGCGTTATGGAAAAAATGATGAAGGTGTTGTTATTCATGAAGGACTTATGTTTATAAAAAAGAAAGCTTTTTATAAAGCTGGTCTATTTGGAAGAAATATCGATGCTGCACATCCTAATTTATTTAATTTACATTTTCCTTCCACTCTATTAAGAATAGAGGAAGAAGCTTTTAACTCTACATCAAACGATTCATCAGCTACATATGATAGGGATAAGATTTTTATTGCTTTTATTGATTTTAAAGATGCTAATTCATTGAATTTTATAGGTACAAAAGCATTTTATTCTGTTAGTAAATTGATAAATATTTTTGGTTTTGGAAATACATCATTAACAGATATTGAAGATTATGCATTTTCATCTACTAATGTTATGACAGCAAGTAGTATTAAATTTCCAAGTACGCTTATGCGAATAGGAAAAAATGCGCTTTCTGGTTATTATGATGGCAAACTTGGTTATATTTATTTTAATGATTTAGATTTTTCTGATTTTACTGAATTAAATTGAATTACAATTAGTGCAACTCAACCAATATTTAATTTTATGCCAGAAGTTTCCTCAACTGATAATGTATATTTACATTTACCTAGATTTACTTCTTATTCACAATGCAAAATGTTTAATATAAGTTATTGGGATACATTAAATAAACATTCATTTAATATAATCTTTAATAACACATGACAAGAATGGTTAGATTTTGGATCATCTGTTGGTTTTTCATTTATTGATTTTCCTGTTTCCACAACTCCAAATATAAGGTGTTTTTTTAATCATGGTGAGCAAGACTGATCATCATATGATAAAGAGCAAGTAACAAAAATAGTTAAAGAAAATACGCTTAAAGTTAATTTTGATATTAAATGTTTTGATACACGTCCTTTGCGTTCTACAGAATTTGATATTAACGTTGATAAATCTGATAATATTGATATTTTTGTTGGCCAAGAAGAGACTTATAAATTAGTTATTCCTGATACTTATCACTATCATAGTGATTTAAGTTATTATGGGGTTAGTTGAACTAAAGAACATATCGTTATCCAGTATACTGAGAATGGGCTAAGTAACATCGACCCATATGCATACTTTGAAATCAAACCTAACGAGTCAATAAAAACAACAAGTAAAATAATAAAAGGTAAATTTAGCTTTTCTGCTAATAAACTTAATGCCAATCCTACAGAATTAGTATATTCTTGAATGAATAATGTCCCTGTTAGTTATTCAATAAGATTCCAAATTAATGTTAATAGCAAAATAAATTTGAATTTTGATACTCTTACTTTGTATAGTAATGAAACTGAAGATGCATATGTACTTCCAGAATTGCGTTCAACAGCATCAATAACATATGAGTTATATACTAGTGAATGGGTAAGAATTCCTGAAAATGCAGATGATTTAATTAAGGTAGTTTCACCAAAACTTTCATTTAATGAAAAAAACCAAATACAAACTTTCAAATCTCCTTCAACAGATGAAACAAGAGGATATATCTTATTAGCTTATTTATCTCATAATAGGGACATATTTACAACTGGTTCAATCACAGTTTTTAATAGGGAAAAACCATCAATAGAAATTTCGAAAACAGATTTTTATTTATCTATAAATTATCCTTATTTTTCATGTAGTGCTAAGGGAATTGGAGTTACAGAAAAAGAACATGAGCTTTTTGTTGTTGAATGAAATATTTTTAGTACTGATAAACAATCGAGTGTTTCACATAAATTTCAATTTTCTCGCCAAAAATCTTCTTTAGATCAAACAATATTCATCACTTGTATAGATACTAATTGGTTAAAAACAGTAAACCTTTTGTTTATACATGCAAATGTGGAAGGTGCAAAGGGAATAGAATCGTGAGCAAATCTTCATGTTGGGGATTATCCACATTTATTTGAAGGATCAAATGTAATAACTGCTGCCCATTTATCTTATGGATATAGTCGTGGTTGATATGTTGGTGGTAGTAATGACAGTCGTGTCCCTTTTTCTGACTATTCTATTTCTGTTAAATCTTCTTCTGACATTCCAGCATATTCTATTTTATTTAATGATAAAGCGAATACATTTGATATCCGTTTTGAAAATTCTATTCCTGTAGGCATTTATAATGTTTGATTAGAAATAAAAGTTAAATCTAGTGGTATGGAAATTGATTCTTCAGTTATTACTTTAACAGTTACTGATGCAGATTTTTCACTAAAAGGTGGATCTACATCACTAGATGTTTTTTCGAATCAGCATTTAGTAGACCAAAACTCTTGAGAAGTTTACAATAGCAATAGTGTATATGCAGGTAAAGTAGACTATTCAATTGAAAAAATTTTGTATGACGATAGTGCTTTAGTTTCTTCTATTGACCAATTTGGCCGTTTGAGCATTAATTCTATAAATAAAACTAAAGATTCATTTTATATTATTAGGATAAGATGTAAAGTAACTTTATCTGATCTTGTTTCCTTTACTGTTTATTCTCCTAATATAAAAATAAACATCTTAGATACAAATGATAACATAAAGATTGTTTCTAGTACTTCAACATCAATTGAATCATTGTATGGTGTCAAAGGTAAAACTAAAAATTTTGGTCTTAAAGTATCTCCTTCAATTTCTTCTAAGTATTCTGTGAAATCTGTATCATATTCATTATCAACTGATAGGAAAAACTCAATTTTTTTAGATGAAAATAATGCAGTTAATTGATCAGATGATTTACTTGATGGTTCTTATAATTTTGTTGTTATTGCTGCAGTAACGCTTGAGGAACTTAGTGACTCGCATAATGAATTACTTTTGAATGTTTATTCTAATGTATATACTATTTACATAAATCATATTGAATTAATTGATCATAATTTTGATATATTTTTATTTTCTTCTGGAAAAATTTCTTCTCCATTAGCATTTAAAAAAATTAATAATGAAAATGTTTTGTTTCTAGACTGCAAATTTAGTGATTCAAGATTTATTATTAATAAAGTTGATAAATGTATTTATGCAACTTCCAATATTACTTCCCCAATTGATAACATCAATATTAAATTGACTATTAGCTATGGTTCATCTCAGTTGGATAGAATTACATATGTTTATAATTCTTACATTCATATAGGAATTGGGAAAACAATTGAACTTATTAAAGCGTTTTTCTTGTATTTTATCATCCCACTTGTTTCATTAATGTGAGTGATCTCTATTATTAGAATTTCTGCAAATAGGAAGAGAGGAAATAAAAAAATAAAAAAAGCAAAAGGTAGCAAGTATGACGAGATTTTATAAGATTTTAAAAAGAATTGTTCAATTGTTATCAATGGTGGTAATTTTATTTTCATCATTGTCTATTGTTAATTTATCAAATCAGAGCCATGGAAATTTTAACAATGATAGAAATATTTCATCATCAAGTCTTATTCATCAATCAAATGATGAAAAAGCAGTGAAGATAGTTAGTTTAACCAATAATGAGTTTTATATTTCATCAGATAGTGATTTTATAGCTCCAAAATTATGGTATGTTTCTTCAGTTGCTTCAGGAGGTCACTTACCTGTCTTTGATTTTGTTTGAAGTGCCAATGTTGTCACATCAGATGTTAAAGAACCATTATCTATTTCAATAAGTGAGGATAGGATATTTGATAATATATCTTTAACATTCAATTCAAAGGCTAGAACTGCTAATTATAATGTGAAATTAAGTTGTATAAAGAAGAACGATGCTTCAGTTTATGATTTAATTTTTATTAATGTAAAGATTTCTGAATTTACTTTTAATTCATCTAAATTATCAAGCAATAATAGTACTATTTATGTTAGTCCATCTTCATCATCTATTTCTGCTTTATCATATAGTGTTGATTTGGGAATAAATTTCTTTTTTAAACGTAATAGAATTGCTAATAACGATGTTGAAAGTAGTTTATTATCTATTTCACAATCAACAGATGGTACATGGGGAGTTTCAAAAGATAATAATACTATTACTTGGTCTGGGAAATCTATTCCGCTAAATAATAGTTCAGATATTGTTTTTTTAGTTTTTTCATACCATGTTGATGGTTCTTACTATAAAATTACAGCTTTTGTTAATTTTGTTTTTAATGATGAATATGCTATTTCACCTTCACTTAGTTGATTTAGTGTGGTTACACAAACAAATCCACATAGTTTAACAATTAATGTTGGTTCTTTTTCAGTTTTACAAACTGGCTCAAAAAAAGCTTTAGAAGATGAATTTATTATTCAGAAGACAATAATTTCAAATGATTCAAATTTTGAATTTAAAATTTTGAATAAGAATACTATTTCTGTCAAATTTTTGATAAGTAGTTTTAATTTGTTTTATTTTGCAAAAGCTAAACTTCACTTAGTGATTAAACCAAAAAGTTTTGTTGATCAACTAACTCTTGATTTACCAATAACAATTAATTTTATTTCATTGTATTCAATATTTATTTTTTTAGCTATTATTATTTTAATTTTAATGTTAATTTTGTTTGTTATATTTAAGAATAAAAGGCATACAGGTATCAAGAAAAAAGATTTAATTAAGCAAAAAGGAGATTTTTAAAATGTCATTTTTAAAAAGAGTCAATTGAATCAACTTATTAAAAAAATTATTTTTACCTTCATTTGTTTGTTTTTCTTTATGTCCATTGACCTCATGTGGACAATCAACACATGAAATCTCATTAAAATGTAGTCAAGGATATTGATTAAGCAATAAAAAGTGAGATCAAGATAAATGATTTATTGAAGTTAATTCAGTTGTTGGCAAAAGAAATGATGTGCTTTTTTATGTTGATAGCGTTACTAATAATTTAACTTTTACGTATAAATTTGGTGCTCAAGATGATGAAAAGCAAATTAATGAGTATTGCAAGTTGTCTACTGATAAAAACTTTAAAAACCAATTTAATTTAAATTGAATAGTTGATCCAACTCAAGAGTTCAGAATTTCTTTTGATCTTATTTTAACAGCGAAAGATGGGAATAATACAAAAACTATAGATTTTTATATTAGGGTAGTTGATAGTAATATGACTGATATAGCCACTATTTTTTCTGACCTTAAACCTATAGAAAATAAAGGATATATTCGTGCTGATTATTTGCTTGATGAGATGAAAGATATTTACAAAGATGTTCATCAAGATGTTTTTGACTCAATAAGTTTTGTTAATCTTAACACAAAAGGTTTTTCAATTGTAACTGATCCATTTTCAGATTTTTATTTTGGGCACATTGATATTTATAATTTGAAAGCATTATATCGTTGCATTTTACATACTAGCTCTGGGCGTGATTATTATCTTTTTAATGTAAATACTTTATATTCAAATGATTTGACGACTGAATTGAATATAGATACAACTAGTGAGATATTACCAAAGTCTTTAGTAACACAAATAGATTATTGGAGTATTAATGAATTAGAAATTGGCGATTATTTTATTAATGGTTTTAAGAACCTTACTTCTTTTTATAGCAATGGTGAAACAGGGTTTAACAATTTTTTTGTAAGTAGCCTAGTTACTTCAATAAAAAATTATTTCTTTTATAAAAATCCTAATTTACGAGATTTAAAACTTACTCATGCAAGTTCTACAAATTTGCGAACTATAGGTGATATGTTTTTGTCTGTAAATGAAGATAAGTTTAATTGTGATGTAGATTTATCAGATTTTTCTGCATTATCAGACATAGGAAATGATTTCTTATTTTTAGATAAAAGTTTTAATGGCAAAATTAAATTACCAAACCAATTGCAGAATATTGGGACTAATTTTTTGTTCCAATGTGAAGCTTTTAGCCAAACTTTAGTTATCCCAGCTAGGATTAATTATATTGCTGATGTTTTTATGTTCAATACTTATAATTTTGGAAGAAATAATAATTATCTAGATTTTAGTAATGTAATTTCTGATAAATGAATTTTTGATGATATTGATCCTAAGGAGCATTTCTTATCATCTTTTGCTAGCAATGATAATGAATGCTTTGCATATATAGAAGGGTTTGGTATTAAATTATCAAACAGAATTGATAAAGGTAAATTTTCATCTTATTTTGTTGATCGCGACAAAAACCCATATAGGAAAATAAAGTATTTATAAAAACAATACTGCTTATTATTAACTGCTATTTAATTAAAAAAATTTATTGGTGGCTTATTTAAAAGTCGCTATATGATTTTGTATAATATTAATGAAAATTATTCAGTTTAATCGGAGAAAATATATATGACAAAAAAGATTCTATTAGGATTAATTCCTTTATCTTTATGTTCAATAATTGAACCTACATGTAATGCGAGTAGTTCATTATTAAACAGCTTTAAAACTTCTAATGAAGATGAAAAAGAAGTTAGTTTTGAGCAACTTGAATATATTTATCATAGCGGGATTATTAATTATTACCGACTAGATAAAAAACAACAAATTGAGATTGATAACCAGATTAAGGAAGAAAAATCTGAATCTTATGCTAATTTTTTAGATAAACTTGATTATTTTTACAAAAACAAGGATTTAAAGGTAAATGAGAAATATTTAAAAATTAATGATACATGTTATGAGGTTTCATTAAAAATTGTTGATTTTATCTTTGTTGAAAAAGATTTGAATAGGCAAATAAAAGATGTAAATGAAGTTAAATTGAATAGTAGTAAATTGAATGAGACAGTAAATTTTTGCAAAAATAATTACTTACTTTATGATGAAGGAACTAGCTTAATTGATAAAGCAATGATAGAAGAATCGATCTTATCTACTTCAAAATCGGTTGTTGTTTTGAATACAAGTTTGATTTTAAAATCATTATTAAAATCTACAGAAAAATCTGAAGAAAA
>JAEEGL016248088.1_pt1 | contig 16773 bp, 16 predicted proteins | sample 9134231 | NCBI WGS metagenome assembly JAEEGL01 (sample SAMN16246548, study PRJNA631951) | gut metagenome | biome: gut microbiome; feature: rumen; material: fiber-attached | host: Bos | place: Iran: Karaj | collected 2018-10
AAGTCCACAATAGGGGACTGGTCGGCCGCCGTTACCGGCGTGCTCCTCGCGCTTAACCTCCCGTCCACCACTCCTTGGTGGGTAGTGTTCATCGGTGCCGTCGTCGCTATCTGCGTGGCAAAGATGACATACGGAGGCCTCGGCCAGAATGTATTCAACCCTGCTCTTGTAGGCCGTGTGTTCCTTCTGGTCTCATTCCCTACCTACATGACCCACTGGGAGACCCCGAAAGGACTCTTCGGAGCTGACGCCGTATCTGGCGCAACCCCTCTGGGCGTAGTCAAGGAAGGCCTTCTCAATGGAGACAGCCTCAGCACCATAATGACGGAACATGGCTTCGACTATGGCCAGATGCTCTTCTCAAGCATCGGCGGTTCTGCCGGCGAGATCTCAGCCCTCGCGCTGCTGCTCGGTTTCGTGTACCTGCTCGTCCGCAAGGTGATCAGGCCGCACATCACCCTCAGCATCTGGGCTACCGTGGCCCTCGTTTCCCTTATCTTCTGGCTTGCTGCCCCTGAGCGTTTCACCGACCCTCTGTTCAACCTCCTCACCGGTGGTATGATCCTCGGTTCATGCTTCATGGCTACTGACTATGTGACCTCACCTATGAGCGTCAAGGGCGGCATAATCTTCGGTATCGGCATCGGTTTCATCACGATGATGATAAGGTACTTCGGTTCATATCCGGAGGGAATGTCCTTCGCCATCCTCATAATGAATGCGACCGTTCCGCTTCTTAACAACTGGTTCCACCAGAAAAAATACGGGAGGGCATAATCATGGCAGTACAGTCTAATCTCAAGAACATGGTTCTCTGTCTCACCTGCGTCTGCTTCGGCTGCGCAGCTGTGCTTGGCGGTGTCTATGCAGTGACCAAGGCTCCTATCGACGAGACCAACGCAAAACTTCTCAAAGAGGCTGTCGGGGCCGTACTCCCTGAGGGAGGCGAGCTTTCAGGCGCCATGGAACTTACCGTAGGCGGCCTGCCTTCCGAGTATTATACCCTCACGGCCGATGGCCAGACGGTGGCATATGCCGTCAAGTCAACTACCGTGGGATTCGGCGGACCTCTTACCATCATGGTGGGAATCACCGCAGACGGCGTCGTATACAACACCTCGGTCCTCTCTCATACCGAGACTCCGGGACTCGGCGCAAAGTGTACTTCTGACGAGCACTTCATGAACCAGTGGAAAGGTTTCGACCCGTCCCAGAAGATTCTGAAAGTGAAATCCCAGCAGGGTGACGTGGACGCGATCACAGCTTCCACCATCACTTCCAAGGCATATACTCTCGCTGTGGAGAATGCCGTGAACGCTGTCAAATCAATTACGGAGGAGGTAAACAATGACTAAATTGCAACTTATAACAAAAGGCCTTGTAAAGGACAACCCTACATTCGTCCTTCTGCTCGGTATGTGTCCTACACTGGCCACTACTACATCGGCAATCAACGGCCTCAGCATGGGACTTGCAACCCTTTTCGTGCTCGTCCTTTCCAACATGGCGATCTCGGCCCTTGCTCCGGTAGTTCCTGACAAGGTCCATATCCCTGTATATATCGTGGTCATCGCCACATTCGTGACCGTGCTTCAGTTCCTGATGCAGGCTTTCGTGCCTGGCATCTATGCGACCCTCGGCCTCTTCATCCCGCTTATCGTGGTGAACTGTATCGTCCTTGGCCGTGCTGAAGCATTCGCAAACAAGAACGGAATCGTAGATTCTGCCCTTGACGGTCTGGGCGTAGGCCTCGGCTTCACCTTATCCCTGACAGTGCTCGGCGCCGTGAGGGAGATCCTCGGCGGACTTTCCGTATTCGGCTGGAAGATCCCGGGCACCGGTGACGGAATGCTCGCATTCGTGATGGCTCCTGGCGCTTTCCTCTGCCTCGGCTATCTTATGGTACTTTTCAACAAGTTTGTAGCTAAGAAATAAAGAGCCATGGAGATTTTACTTATCATAGTTTCGGCGATATTCGTCAATAATATCGTTCTTTCGCAGTTCCTCGGAATCTGCCCGTTCCTCGGCGTTTCCAACAAGCTTTCAACGGCTTCCGGAATGTCTGCGGCCGTATGTTTCGTGATCACTCTCGCGACTCTCGTTACATACTTGATCAATAAGTTCCTGCTCGTGGCTTTCGGCCTGGAGTTCCTCCAGACTATCGCCTTCATCCTCGTGATCGCGGCCCTCGTGCAGATGGTGGAGATCGTGCTCAAGAAGATGAGCCCGTCCCTCTATCAGGCCCTCGGTATCTTCCTTCCGCTTATCACTACCAACTGCGCCGTCCTCGGCGTGGCCATCAACGTGGTGACCAAGGAATTCACCTTCGGTCAGCCGTCACATATGCTTGGTCTCGGAGAGGCTGTCCTCTATGCTTTCGCTACCTCGCTCGGCTACGGCCTTGCCATGGTTCTGTTCGCAGGCTTGAGGGAGCATCTTGCATTGAACAGCGTTCCGAAGTCCTTCAAAGGCGTTCCGATTGCCCTCGTGACCGTCGGCATCCTTGCCATGGCTTTCATGGGATTTTCCGGAATAGCATAGTTTTTGCGGAACAATACCTCGTATTAAAAACTAAAGCATGATGAAAAAGACAATTATCGTTCTGGCAGTCATTCTCGGTTTTGCTGCCGTCGCTTCTGCCCAGCCACGCGCCATCGGTGTCAGGATGGGTATATTCAAAGGCGGACTTTGCCAGGTAAGTTATGAACACAGCACTCACATGGACGATTTTCTTGAGTTTGATCTCGGAGGTTATACGGATTCAGGCAGCACCTGTTTCGACCTCTCCGCCATCTATAACTGGATGATCGCCAAGCCTGAATGGACAGATGTAGGCGAATGGGGCTTCTACCTCGGTGCAGGAGGATCGCTCGGTACTTATATGGATGACAATACGTCCGTGATGCGTCTGGGTATACTTGGACAAGCCGGATTGGAATATACTTTCACATTCCCTCTCCAGCTTGCCGCAGATATACGTCCTTATATCAACTTTGGAGGTGCAGGCGTAGTACTTTCGCCTTGCCTTTCAGTAAGGTACAGATTCTAAGCCTCAGCGCTTCAGTCTAGAAATAAGATCGTCCCCAAGGGCGGTCTTTTTCTGTATATGGTCGATGACGGCGGTCACGAATGTGTTGCTCTCGAAGTCGCCGCGGACCTGCTCGAAGTCCTGCTCCTTTTCTTCCTTGTGGCCGTCGACTCCGAAGCCGGTCATAGACGCGAGCGAGAACTCCTTCTTGGCATCCTCATAGACCATCTTGTCAAGGCCGATCACGGCATCTTTCCACTGCTCCACTATCATGGTCGCCTGCTCCGCTGTCATCTTCGCCGGGTCAATGCCGAAGAATTCGAGGATCTTGTCATAGGCCCAGGTCCATTCGTAGGTGTAGTAATTCTGGTGGATCTTGCCGAACTCGGCATTTATGTCCTTGAGAGTGTTGATCTCGTTGTTCTCGATCCTGTCGAGCAGCCTGTCCACCTCCGATTTTGGAGCGATGAGGCCGCTTATGTCGACCCAGTGGCCGTGTCCGATCTCGGTATCCGGCTTCAGCATCTTCTGGATTTCTGCGTCGGAAGCTCCTGCAGGCAGGTCCTCCAGCCTCTTTATGAGGGAGTTGCCCAGGAATTTCTTGATCCCGGTCTCATAGAATCCGATACCCTTGCGAAGCGCCTTGTTTGCAATCTTGGTGCTGTGGAACGAATAGATATCTGTAAGCTCTCCGGATGCATAGACCAGGTTGCGCAGGGTCTTCAGTCCCTTGAACATCTTCTGGATGGTGTATGGACTGAGGAGGTTGTAGTTGATGAAGTCCAGCTTGCAAGGGTCCTTGCGGGCGTCTCGCTTAGGCCACTTCTGCGCGTCACGGATGGTACCTACGCTCCTGAGGTTGACTCCAGGGACAAGGAAGGTGGTGTTGTTCTTCTCTATCAGGTATGAGAACGGAAGGTTGCTGGTATCCGAGTTGGTCACGTGGCGTCCCATCACGAGGGAGAAAGCGCCGACCCTGGAAGGCCAGAGTATATATGAGTCCGAAGTCGTCTTGGCTCCTCTTTCGAGGGTTCCCTGATGGATCGGACCGAGCTTGTACATATGGTTGCTCTGGTTCGAGCCGGAGCCTGCATTCATGAACGAGAACATTCCGGCGATCAGCAGAGTCGATTTGTGGTGAGTAACGGTGAAAGGACCGGCGAAGATGGCGCAGGCCTCCCCGTTTTCGCCCTGGCAGTTGCTGAAGAACAGCGAATCCGAGGCTGAATATCCATGGCCCAGGCGGCAGGCCTGACCCACGAAACAGCGGTCGAGCATCGCGTTGTCCTCTACATGGGCCCCGCTGGAGATTATGAAATCATTCGCAATCACGCCGCTGCCTACATGTACGGGATCGCTGGCGTTGCTGTTGATGCTTCCGTTGCGGAGCTTGCGTACGCCTTCTATCCTGGCGCAGTCGCCGATGCGCACAGCAATTATGCTGCTGCAGTTGCGGATAGTCACGTCCTTTCCTATGGTTCCGGTCTCGGAGGCATGTTTCTCCGCATAGTTGCGGGTAATCTCTTCGAGTCGGTCATGAAGGTTGGAACGGTGCCTGTACATGGCCATCACATATGCGATGTGGGCGCTCAGCTTGTCAGAAATCGCTACTTCGCGGCCTCCGGTCTCGTTGAGGACGGAGACTTCCACGCCGTTGCCGAAGGTGCTTCTGCCGTCAACCGTGATAAGGGCCACGTTGTCGATGACGCAGTTCTCCCCGATCTCATAGTTGGCGATGTATTCGCCTATGTTGTTGATGAAACAGTTGTCGCTGACGGTTACATTATGAAGGCAGGCCTTGCTGATGCGGCTGTGCCTTGAAAATCCGCCCGGAAGGGTTATCGTATTGTCGAAACGTCCCAGCCGGATATCCCCCGAGAACTCGGTGTCGGTAATGTGGTCAGTAAAGGAGTCTTTGCCCCAGGCCGCCTTGACCTTGGTCCAGTCATCACAGCGGCAGCCGTTGTTTTCCAGCGTCGCGATCTCCGCGGCGCTTAAAAGCCTGTATTCCATAGTTATATCTTATTACGTTATGTTCACCCTCCAAAGTTAAGATAAATTTAAAAAAAATAAAAGGACGGGGAATGGAATGATATTTGGAGCAGCGAGAGACCGATGACAAAAGAGGAGCGTACCGAATATATGCTATATGCAGTCCTTTGGCTGCTGGCGCTGGCCTTGCCGCCGGTGCTTACTCTTTTCCGCTCCGTAGCCGGGACCGAGATATTCAACTGGAAGGTAATCTACTCCCTGTGGTATGCCGAACTTCCGTTCTTCGTGTTGTTCCTGGTCCATGACTTGCTCGTTGCAAGGTATTTCTACGTCAAGGGACAGCGCTGGTTCTATTGCCTTGTCACCATCCTCCTGCTGGTCGCATTTACCCTTCTCCTGCCGCATTTCTCGGCGGCGGTGCCTCATCAGCAGCATATAGTCATGATGCCTTTCGGACCTGACGGGACGATGCCGTTCCTGCCGGACCCAAGCGTATTCCCGCCGCGTCACAGCGCTCCGCTAAGCCCGGCTTTCCTGAAAGTTACCGCAGCGGTACTTATGATCATGGCCAATATCGGCGCCAAGACTTATTTCAGGAGCGTCGCCGACGAGCAGAGGCTCGAACTGCTGGAGAGCGAGAATATGGTCCATCAGCTGGCTTATCTGAGATACCAGATCAGCCCGCATTTCTTCATGAACACCCTGAATAACATCCATGCCCTGGTGGACATTGACCCGGAGCAGGCGAAATACAGTCTGGTGGAGCTCTCCCGCCTTATGCGCTATGTGCTTTATGAAGGAGAGAAACCGACCATTCCGCTGGAGAAAGAGGCCGAGTTCCTGAGCCATTACATCTCCTTGATGAAGATACGCTATTCCGATGCGGTCCATATAGACCTGACTCTGCCGAAGGATTTCTGCGACGCCGAAGTCCCTCCGCTGATGTTCGCGACTTTCGTGGAGAATGCATTCAAGCATGGAGTCAGCTATGAGAAGGATTCATTCATCTCCGTCAAGCTGGAAGTAGATGAGGAAAGGATCATTTTCAGCTGTACCAACAGCCGCCATGGAGACAATCCGGACGGCATCAAGGGAATAGGTCTGATAAACGTAAGGAAAAGGCTTGACCTTCTCTATGGATCGAATTATATGATGCACGTCGGCACTGAGCCCGACATCTACGAAATACTTGTCATAATCCCTAAGAATATCGATGATACGTTGTCTGGCAATTGATGACGAGCCACTCGCACTGAAGCAGCTTGTCTCTTACATCGGAAAAGTCCCGTTCCTTGAACTTGCGGGTTCATGCATGAGCGCGGCCGAGGCTGCGGCTATCCTGGAGAAAGAGAGCGTGGATGCCATGTTCCTTGACATAAACATGCCGGATCTGTCCGGACTTGATTTCGTCAAGTCCCTGGTGTCACCGCCGATCGTGGTGTTCACGACAGCCTATTCTGAATATGCGGTGGAGGGATACAAGGTCGATGCGGTGGATTATCTGCTGAAGCCTTTCAGCCTTGCCGATTTCGAGCGGGCCGCGGAGAAGGTGCGTCACTGCTTCGAGTTGCTCCAGGCTTCGGCTTCGGTATCGAATCCGGATGCTGACGATTCCCTGTTTTTGAAGACAGACTACAAGGTAGTACGCGTCGATATTTCCAAGATAATCTATATCGAAGGTATGAGCGAGTACCTGAAGATTTTCGTGGAAGGGGAGTCCGAGCCCGTGGTAGTGCTCCTCAGCATGAAGAAGCTGGAAGACCGACTGCCGTCGGACCGTTTCATGAGGATACACAAGTCTTACATAGTGAATCTCTCAAAGATAAGAGAGATCTCCAAAGGCAAGGTTTCCATGACTCCGGAAATGACCCTCCCTGTCGGAGATCTCTATAAGGACGCTTTCAATGCTTATATCGACAGCAAGTTCCTGTCCCGCTAGCTACATCATGAAGCTGGCGAAATAACCCGGGAACAATACGTTCGTGATAAGGTATCCGATGATAGTGGATACTGTCACGCATATGAGTCCCGGCATCATGAAACTGTGGTTCAGCAGGTATTTTCCGATTACCGTGGTGCCCGAGCGGTCGAAATTGACCGTCGCGATATCTGAAGGGTAGTTCGGGATGAAGAAATATCCATATACGCTCGGCAGCACGCCCAGAAGTACGGGGCCTGCGATCCCGAGAGAGTAGGCCAGCGGCAGCATGGCCACGACTACGGCTCCCTGGGAGTTGATCAGCACGGAAACCAGGAAGAAGACGAAGGCTATCGCCCAAGGGTAGCTTGCCACGACGTTTCCTAGCATGTCTTTCATCTCGGCCAGATAGTTGGCGAAATATGTGTCCGCCAGCCAGGCGATGCCATAGATGGCGACGACTGCGACCATTCCTGACTGCCATACGGCTCCTGCGACCGCTTTCTTCGGGGCGGCGTCGCAGAACATGATGTTGCATGCAGCGGCGGTCAGCATTATTATCTGGATTATGATGTTCATCTTAGGCAGGGCCAGGGCCTTCGCCAGGGTCACTGTCTCTCCGTCCACTTCGGCGTGGAACATCTGCAGGAATGCAAATGCCACGATGCAGAGCAACGCGCCCAGGAAAATGAATACAGATGCCTTGGCCTTTGGAGTGATGACCTTGTCCAGAGTGGTGGCCGAGCCGCCATACATGTACTTGTATTGCTCCGGATCGGCTTTTCTTTTCTGGAACTCCTCGTCTTTGTCAAGGTCCTTGCCCCTGTGGTATGAAGCGGCGGCTGCGCAGATGATGCCCATAAGGCATGCAGGGATAGTCACCATGAGGACCTGAGGAATGGTCACTCCATATCCGTTGGCATTGGAGATCGTGACGAATGAGACTACGGCCGCTGCGATAGGGGAGCAGGTGATTCCGACCTGGGAGGCGATCGAGGCGACTCCGCACGGGCGCTCAGGCCGTATGTCCTTCTTCAGCGCTATGTCGCAGATGATAGGCATGATGGTATATACCACATGGCCTGTGCCGACTAGAACCGTGAGGAAGAAAGTGACGAGAGGCGCGAGGAACGTGATGTGCTCCGGATGCTTCCTGAGCATTTTCTCGGCAATCTGGATCATCCAGTCCATGCCGCCCGATGCCTGGAGGGTTCCGGCGCAGGTGACGGCTGCGATGATTATGTAGATGACGTCTGTCGGAGGAGTGCCTGGTTTCAGACCGAAACCGAATACCAGGATGGCAAGACCGATGCCGGATATCGCTCCGAGGGCGAGACTGCCGTAGCGGGAACCTACGTAGAGCGCTGCAAGAACTATCAGCAGCTGGATAATCATAGTGATGGTCATAGTAGTTTTATGTTATATCTGTCTGTAAATATAGGAATTTTAAAGTATATTTGTGTCCGTAAAACCTATAATCAAAAGATGGAATTCGATAACACCATGAATCTGAGACCGGTAACGGAGGTTTTCGCTGCCAGCCATGAGACCCTGGACGATTTCTGCGAGAAACTTTTCGAAATATTGTCGTCTGACGGCCATGTCGTCGGCAATGCCGGCGGAGGTGAGTTCTGGGTTGATTATTCCGATACTTTCACGACCAGGCATCTCGTCGTCAACGTGACCGAAGCCGACGGCGGCTTCAACGTCAAGTTCCGCAGCGGCAAGAGGTTCGGCCATGTGGGAGACGTCGCTGTCATGGCCATGGTCCTCCTCGCTTTCTATTGCGTCGGCAGGATGTTCGTGCCGGGTCCTTCGTTCCTGAACATATCGGGCCTGTGCATATCTGCAGTCATTATTTCCATGCTTCTTACTGCTTATGGCAGGAAATTTGGAACATTAGAGTCCGGAAATATTATTAACCGGCTTGTAAAATAAGATTATGAAAAAGTTTCTTTATACATTTCTCGTCGCCGTCATGGCGTTTTCATCTGTAGCTTCGGCACAGGATCTTCTCAGGTACAACTACAAAAAGAACGGATATATCTACACCGGAACCGAAAGGATCCGTATCCCCGGTACGAGTCCGGTCGAGATTAAGCTCGACAAGGTTTCACTCCCCGCCGGAGCGGCCACCTATATCCTCCATGTGTATTATGAGTCCGCGTCTCCTTGGAAGATGCCAAAGAATGCACCTCTCTCGATCAAGACTCTCGACGGAGTTCCTATCGTGAGCAAGAACTCGTTCGACGATGCCAATATCATAGCTCCGAAGGGCTTCAGAAATGCTGCCGGAGCAGTCGTATACTGGAACTACGGAAAGTATTATTATGACGAGGCTGATATCCGCAAGATCGCGGACAAGGGCGTCGCATCCATTGACGCGACCCGCCGCTGGTCTGAGGATGGCCATATAAAAGTCTCATACAAGGACAATGAGTTCGGAAAGGCTATATCCCGCCAGCTCGAAGTCCTTTCCAAGGCTGCTGCCCCTAAGTCCGAGCTTGGAGACCAGCTCAAGGCCATGGACTCCCAGGGCTCGAATGTGCTTGTCGAGTCCAAGACTGTCGCCGTGAACGGCCAGCTTTCAGTCTCTCTGGTCTATCTCTACTATGGCTCCACCAACAAGGAGAGCTATGACCTGAATCTGTATCTCCCGGGAAAGAACATTCCGCTGGGAGCTGCCGTGACAGTGGTTACTTCTGACGGAAGGACCATCGAGATGCAGCAGGAGAAAGATGTCCAGGCCGGACGCGTGTTCTGCTATCCGACCAACGAGGAGTTGAAGGCCATGACTAAGGGCGTATCCCGCCTGTCCGTCGAGACAGACAACGGTACCGAGACCCTGACCTTCCCGGGATCGACCTTCTCCAATACCCTTGGAAAGCTCTACAACGCAATACAGCGCGTAGCTGTCCTGTAGGTCGCTTTTATTCGCAAATTGAAAGTCACAGGATGTAAATTTTTATAGGATATTTTCCTGAAAAAATATATTTTTGTGGCCTAAACTAATATCTAATTATGAAAGTCGTTATCAGAAACAATTCCGCTGAAGGCTCCATCTGGGCCGCACATTACATTGCGGAAAAAATCAACGCAAAGGCCAAAGTGTCTGACAAGCCTTTTGTCATCGGTCTCTGCACCGGCTCTACGCCTATCGAAACCTATGCTGAACTGATCAGGATGGTGAAAGCGGGAGAGGTATCCTTCAAGAATGTCATTTCATTCAACATGGATGAATATGTAGGTCTTCCAGAGAGCCATCCGGAGAGCTACCATTCATTCATGCACAAGTATCTCTTCGACCAGATTGATGAGAAGCCGGAGAACATCCATATCCTTAACGGCAACGCAAAGGACCCGGTTGCTGAATGTGAGGCCTATGAGAAGGCAATCGTTGACGCAGGCGGTTTCGACCTCTTCCTCGGAGGAGTCGGCGAAGATGGCCATATCGCATTCAACGAGCCGTTCTCTTCACTTCAGTCACGTACCCGCGTAGTTACTCTGACATACGACACGAGAGTTGTTAATGCACGTTTCTTTGACAATGACTTCAACAAGGTTCCTGCCCAGGCAATGACCGTCGGCGTAGCCACCGTACTCAGCGCCAAGGAAGTTGTGATCCTCGCGTTCGGCCACAAGAAAGCCCGCGCTATCAAGGATGCCATCGAGGGCCCTATGAGCCATTACTGCACTCTTTCCGGACTCCAGGGTCATCCTGCCGGAACCATCGTCTGCGATGAACTTTCAGTAGGCGAGCTCAAGGTCAACAGCTATCGCTATTTCAAGGCTGTCGAAGAGGCCGAGAATCTCTGATTCATAAGATAGAGGGATTCCCGCGGTATATATTACCAATTATTTGGGATTGCCATACAATTGTTCTGTCCGTAACTTTGTGTAAAGTTTCGGACAGAATTTTTTTGTGCATATATGAAAACAATAGTTTATTACGGTTCCACGACTGGAACATGCGAGGATCTCGCAAACAGAATCTCAGCAGCCTTGGGCGGAGCTGATGTCAGGAATGCTTCTGAACTCGGCAGCGAGGCGGCTGATTACGATCTTCTTGTACTTGGTACTTCCACATGGGGCGACGGTGAGGTCCAGGATGACTGGTTCAGCGCTCTTGATACCCTCAGGGGACTCTCCCTTGCCGGGAAGAAGGTCGCTATCTTCGGTGTAGGCGACAGTGAAAGCTATCCTGATACTTTCTGCGGCGGCATGAAAGCTATCTACGATGCCGCAAAGGATGCCGGTGCAGACGTGCTGCCTGGAGTCGATGCTTCCGGTTACAATTACAGTTCTTCGGCAGCCGTCGTCGACGGCAAGTTCGTGGGCCTCGCTCTCGATGAGACCAATGAGCCTGACAAGACCGACGACAGAATTGCGGCATGGGTGTCTAATCTCAAATAGGACATTGCTGTACGTCCGATTATATTGACGTGACCGGCTGATGCGAATCAGCCGGTTTTTTTGTGAATTGAAAATAATTAATATATTTGCAGAGAACGACTTAACATTTAATCCCATGGCAGCTATAGTTTTCAGAAAGGCTCAGCCTTCAGACGCCGCGTTCATAGCCAGAAATGTGCTGGCCGCGGTGGACATCGACACCTTCAACGGCTCCATCTCCGGAGAGAACCTTGAGACTCTCGCAGGACTTGCCGATATATGTGCCCGTGAAGACACTCTCTACAGCTGGAAGAATACCCTTATCGCAGAAGTTGACGGAGTGCCGGCCGGCAGTATTTCTTCGTATGACGGAGCGCGCTACAAGAAGCTTCGCCGCAAGACATTCGGCCTTATCGCCAAACGCTCCGGCTATCGTCCGGGAAAGATGGACGACGAGACCTGCGAAGGAGAATACTATCTCGATTCCATGGCTGTGCTCCCGTCTTTCCGGGGCCACGGGATTGGCCGCTTGCTGATCGGCCAGGCGCTGGAGGCAGCCGAGGCCCTCGGTTTCTCTACGGCTTCCCTCATTGTCGCCGTCGCCCATGACAAGCTCCGCAAGCTATATGCCTCCCTCGGCTTCCGCGAAGACAAGCCCCTCTACTGCTTCGGCACCCACTTCATGCACGCCGTCCTCGACTTGCACTGATTAAAGTAAGTATTCGATTATTTTCTTCGAAGGTTCGAACGGCCGTAAGTCGCTCAGTCCCATTGCTTCGATGGCGGCGGCGATGAGATTGTCAGTGTCGGCGTCTCCTCCCAGAAAGTATTTTCCGGCCTCGGTCAGGACCTTTTCAGGTACCAGTCCGATGATCTCGGTGCCGGTGACATTGACTCCTCGTTCTTCTGCTGCCCTGCAGACTTCCTCGAAAGCTACATGCAGGGGAGTCGCTTCGATATCAGTGATATTCATCGAGACTTGGGCTATGCCGTATTCTTCGATGTACCAGCCAAGCGCCTTGCAACCTTTGAGCCTGCCCGGGATCTGAGTCATGCCGTCCGGGGCCATGCGTCCTTTCTCCCGGACGTCGAAAGCTATCGAGTTGGCCAGTCTGACCGATGTCGTGTCAAGGTTGAAATTGACGGCGATAAGATAATTGCGCGCTCCGACATTTACGGCTCCGGACTTGGCTACAGCCTCGGTCATTTCCGACGGACCGAAATCCGGCCTTCTGGCAGGGTCGGCAAGCTTCTCTGGAAGGGCCTCATACTCTCCGGCACGGCACACTGCCAGATTGCGGAACTCAGGTCTGAATGCGGCCGCTTCATAGCAATAGCAAGCTATTCCGAGTTCATCATAGATTCTTTTTGCGAGGTCTCTGGCCATTACAGCGCATTCCTCGAGGGTGACCCCGGATATTGGGACAAGCGGCAGCACGTCGGTAGCTCCGGAACGCGGATGGGTACCTTGATGATTTCTCATGTCAATAAGTTCTGCGGCTTTCATGACGCCGCGGAAGGCGCCTTCGCAGACGTCTTCGGGGGTTCCGGCGAAGGTTATGACCGTCCTGTTGGCGGCCTCGCCCGGATCGATGTTCAGGACTTTCGGGCCAGCTGAAGCGATGGCTTCGGCAATGCTGTCGATGATGTTCCTGTCACGTCCCTCGCTGAAATTCGGGACACATTCTATGATTCTTTGCATCTTACAATCTTATAGCCCAGAGCTGCAATCAGCATGCTCATCAGCGGCGATATTATGTTGAAGAAACAATAAGGCAAATATATAAGGGTAGGAATGCCCAGGATAGTGGCCTGGGTCATTCCGCAGCTGCTCCACGGGAAAAGCGGAGAGGTTACCGTAGCCGAGTCCTCGACGCTTCGGCTGAGAAGACGGCTTTCGTAGCCCTGGCGGGCATAGATGTCCTTATAGATATTGGAAGTAAGGATTATCGAGAGATACTGGTCGGAGACCAGACCGTTGAGGGCCGTTCCGGTGAATACCGTGGATACGACCATCCCGGTACGTTTCCTTGCGAGAGGAATCAGCAGGGAAGCGATATGGCGCAGCATACCGCTGGCCTTAAGGCAACCACCGAAGCACATGGCGCAGATGATGAGATATACGGTATTCAGCATTCCAAGCATACCCCTGGAAGTCACCAGCTCATCTACCGCTTCCACTCCGGTGTCTACCCTCACAGTGTCGTAGATCGTGTCTATAACGCCTGCCAGCATGAGCTTTGCATCCGAGACTGCTCCGGTGATGCCATGCGAAATGGCTGCAGTGCTTCCTATGCTCTTGATCAGCTCCGGCTGGAACAGGACGGCGAAGACAGCCGCCACGGCGACGCTCAGTCCGAGCACTATCAGGGCCGGGAGCTTGCGGGCTATCAGGACAGCGGTTACAAGCGGCACTGCAAGCAGCCATGGGGATATGTTGAACTTCGCATTCAGGGTATCGGTATATATCGCTATGTCTCCCGCGTCCGTCCCGCTGTGGGTGAATCCGAGCACCGTGAACAGTACCAGGGTAATGATGATAGACGGAACGGTAGTGAAGAACATGTAGCGGATATGGTCGAAAAGCGGCACTCCGTTGATGGACGAAGCCATGACCGTAGTGTCAGAGAGGGGAGATATCTTGTCTCCGAAATATGCGCCTGAGATTATCGCACCGGCGATCAGACCGTCGCTGAAACCTTCTGCCTTGCCGATTCCGAGCAAGGCGACTCCGATGGTAGCGATAGTCGTCCATGAACTGCCGATCATGATGGAGACGACGGCGCAGATCACGCAGGCGGTCAGCAGGAAGAACTTCGGAGAGATGATCTGGACGCCGTAGCATATGAGCGTCGGGATGACTCCGCTCATGGTCCATGTGCCCGAGATCGCTCCAATCAGAAACAGGATTACGATCGCCGTCGTGATGTCTCCGATGTTGCTTTTGATTGCCTCCTCGAATCTGGCCCACGGTGTCTTGAAAAGCCACATTGAAAGCCAGATGCAGATGCCGGCAGCCGTAAGCAGGGATACCTGGCTGGCTCCGAGTATGGAGTCGCTGCCGAAGATGCTGATGTCGAAGGCAAGCAGCACTATCAGCACCGCTACGGGGATTAGCGAAATGCAGGTTCTGATTATTGAAGTCCGTTTCATTCGATGTCGCTAATATGTGAATGAGCTTCCTCCGAGGAACTCTCTCAAGAGTGAGGTAGGAGGTATCTCCTTGTCTGGTACCGGCGTGAAGTAGCTGAGGAACTTAAGCAGCCTGTGGGCTTCGCTGTATTCCGGGCAGTTCTTAGGTACGCTCTGGAGAATCGGAATCGCATGGTTCTTGAGCACGGCGAATTCTATGAGGTAAGCCGAGTTGAACATCATGTCTGCGAGCTCCTGGTATGGATATATCCACTGGTGCTCGGCCCTGCGGACCAGAGGCCACTGGCTGATGGATTCGCGGGCTGTGAATGCGCCTTTGTTGTAGTCTCTGATGATCCTTCGGAGCAGACGGTTGTCGCTCGTCGGGATGCAGTTATGGTTGTCCAGAGATGCGCTGGTCATGGTGTTTATGAATATCCTGAATTTCGTCTCTTCGGCAATCCTGTCGGTCAGCTTCGGGTTGAGGGCGTGGATTCCCTCGATGAGGAGGATCTTGCCGGGCCCGAGCTGGATGTGTTTTCCGTTCAGTTCGCGTATGCCGGTGACGAAGTTGTATTCAGGGACCTGGACGTCTTCTCCCGCAAGAATCCGTATGATGTCGTTCTGCATCATCTCGTGGTCGACGGTCTCGAAGTTGTCGAAGTCGTAGCTTCCGTCCGGGAATTTAGGGGTATCTACCCTGTTGACGAAATAGTCGTCGGTGGACATGGACATAGGCTGTATTCCGCAGGCCTTCAGCTGGATTGACAGCCTTTTGCAGAAAGTGGTCTTTCCACTGCTGCTCGGGCCTGTGATGAGCACTACCTTTACGGGTTTGTCGGACTCATGACGGCGGAAGATCTCCTCGGCGATCTGGACGATTTTCTTCTCCTGGAGGGCTTCGGCGACCTGTATGAGCTCGCTGGCGTGGCCTTCGCGGCAGGCGTGGTTGACGTCTCCGACATTGGCCATCCTCATTATGATGTTCCACTTCAGGTTCTCGTTGAACATCTCGAAGGTCTTCGGCATGTCCACGAACTTTGCCAGCTTCGCAGGGTCTTTCCTGTCAGGGACTCTCAGCAGTATTCCGTTGTGGAAGAGCTGGATGCCCCAGACTTTGAGGAAGCCGGCTGTAGGCACGAGGCGGCCGTAGTAGTAGTCCACGGTGTCTCCGAGGGTATAGTAGTCGGTATAGACCTCGTCTCCGGTCTCGAGCAGCTTGACCTTGTCGTCCATGCCGTTCTTGCGGAATATCTCTATGGCTTTCTCTGTCTCGACTTCGTAGCGGTGGAACGGTACGTTCTCGTCTACGATCTTTCTCATCCTTTCTTCTATGAGCTTGATGTCCTCCTCGGTCAGAGGGCTCTCGTCAGCCTTGTGGAGGTGGCAGAAATAGCCGTTGGAGATAGGGTGCTCCATGAAGACCTTGCTGCCGGGGAATACTTCGAGAGATGCTTTGTAGAGGAGGAAATACAGAGACCTGCGATAGACTCTCAGTCCACTTGCGGTGGTGATGTCGAGGAATTCGACTTCCTTGTTGTGGTAGGCCCTGTATCTCAGTCCCTGGGATACGTTGTTGACCTTTGCGGACACGATCTGGAAGGGTCTTTCGAATTCGAATTCGTCAAGCATCTGCTCCAGGGAGGTTCCTTCGGGAAACTTCTTTGAAGTGTGGGAGTTCTTGCAATAAATCTGCATCATAGGGTTTAAGGATTTCTGGGACAAAAATAGACATATTCCATATAAAAAACAAAGCAGGCTGACATTTCTGCCAGCCTGTTCTGCACATTTATCTAAATTTATGACTTAGAATATTTCCTGCTCGTTTGAACCTTCGTTTCCGCCATTGTTCTCGTCGTTCTTGTGACCGAACGGCTTCCTTGGGCGGTCGTTGTTCCTGTGACCTTCGTGGCGGTCGCCGCCTTTGCGGTCACCACGCTCCCTGCGCTCTCCGCGGTCGCCTCTGCGTTCTCCGCGATCCTTACGCTCGCCACGGTCGCCACCGTTTCCGCGTGGACGACGCTCAGGCTCTACATAGCCTTCCGGCTTGTCGGTAAGAGCCCTCATGGAGAGTCTCATCTTGCCGGTCTTCTCGTCGATCTCGAGGAGCTTGACGTCAACCTCCTGTCCTACTTCGAGGACATCGGCAACATTTTCGGTCTTGTTCCATGCGATCTCAGATACATGGAGAAGGCCTTCCTTGCCAGGGAGAATCTCTACGAACGCACCGAAGTCGAGGATTGAGACAACCTTGCCGTGGTAGGTCTCGCCGACCTCAGGCACAGCGCAGATGTTGTTGATCCACTCGAGA
>JAEEGL010719886.1_pt1 | contig 16772 bp, 21 predicted proteins | sample 9134231 | NCBI WGS metagenome assembly JAEEGL01 (sample SAMN16246548, study PRJNA631951) | gut metagenome | biome: gut microbiome; feature: rumen; material: fiber-attached | host: Bos | place: Iran: Karaj | collected 2018-10
AATATTGCGTACACGGAAACGCATTTCAAGAGTAAAATCTTTATCAAAGTTCAAGCGTAATGATGGAGTTGGAATTACAACTTTTGCACCATTAGCAACGGCTAAATAAGTACCATTATCAATACTGTTTGCACTAACTGGGTCTTTACGCCAGCCATTGTTTTGCCAGTTAAAACCAGTTAAACTCGCTTCATAACCATGATTGGACAAGTCAACCCATTGATTACGAACACTCTTAATTTCTGAACTAGAACGACCAGCAGAACTGAAATTTTCAAGCAAACTACCTGCTTGAGCCAAGCTTAAATCACGTGACCCTTCTTCTGTAACATAGATATTAATATCTTTACGAGAACCACGGCAGATAATAGAAAATACATTATTTCCAACAGTATACAAAGAAGAGATATCCCACTCATTCCATGCAGTTGCAGAATAATCAATTTCCATTTCGCCAATCATTACGCCATCTTTATATAAAGCAACAGATGCTGCTAAACCACTATTGATTGCTTGAGGGTCATATACCATATATTGAATATAAGAGTTCTCATAATTAACAATAGTAGAATCATAACTTCCTGTCCAAATAATTGGTGCATCTGATGTATTATCTGCCCATGCTGCTTCAAATGAAATACTTTTTGTTTCAACGCTTAAACCACTAGCTTCTGCGCTAATATACATTTTAATATCATGCGCGCCATAGGTCTAACGTCCGAGGACATATTGTACAGTACGATTATACCAACTTGGATTAATGGTTACTGTATCAACTTGCACATCATCAACTAAAACATGCAATGTAACACTCTCCAAACCCTCTGAACCGATTGGCATATAATCCAAACGTAAATCACCACTCTCATCGGGTTGTTTTAAAGGAATATAGGCATTACTAACTTTCTTAATATCTAAAGTTAATACTTTTAACCCGATAATCTGTTTTGTGAAACCAGAAGGATGACTAATGCTATTCGGCGATATCAATGTAATTAACATTGTTAAATTATCGCTTAATGGCAGTTGATTCATATTAAATAAATAGGGTTGATCTACTGGAACACGTTGAGCAATATGTTCAAATACTTGTTCGCCTGCACTATTCAGTACACGAATAGTTAAAGTAACATATGAATCGTAACGGCTTATTGGAGTAATGCGAACATCATAAGACTGACCATAAATATATGTTTTATATGATGCAAGGGTTGTGTCATCAACTATCAGACCAACGTCGGTTGTGATACCACCGCCACCACCTTCGCCACCACCACTGGTGCCGCTAACTGCTAATAATACAGCATGTATAATCCAAGTGCTCTCATCTGTTGATAATACCCTGAAGAATCTACCATCTGCATTTAAAATTAATGAATCAGGTGTTGGTAATGCTGGAGTTGGCTTTGTTGGATCTGCAAGAGCTTCTAGCATAATATCATAGTGAAAATCAGTATCATCAGGAGAGACCTTTTTAATAGTGTTTTCATTACCAGATGCATATACAATTCCGGATGCTCCAGAACCAACGGGAAAACGTTGAACTATGCCATTTACTACTTTATCTATATACATATGGCCAGTATCATAAGCATAATATACATATCCATCTCGTAAAGGCTGAATATCAATACTTGCTTGCTTTCCGCGCACTGGTATAAATTTACTATTTGCCATATTTTTTGCTCCTTTCTCCGTAATATAAAAATAAAATGGGATAAGGAATGATTATCCTTACCCCATAAATATTCCTTCGTTAGAATATAAAAAGTTATTTAACTTATTTATACATTTCTGTCCAACTATTAGAATGTACCCCATTCAATCTCAAAATTGATTGCGCCATTAGCAGCTGGAGTAATCTTTACAGACTGGCCAGCAGACACAGCAGAGAATGAAGTGGTAATTGCAGAGGCAGCTGCTCCACCAACGGTTGGTGTTAAGGAGATAGTACCAGAAACACCATTGGTTGCAGCAGCTGTTGTGATGTTAGCAGCTGTCCAAGCATATGTTGTATCTTTGTCAGCAAGGCTGATAGAACGCTCGGAAACGGCAGTTACATGGCCCTGTGCATCAACTGTAATTTGAGGAACTACGAAGCTTGCACTTGCATCTGTGTTAGATTTGCTAACATTAGCAGCAGGACCAAATGCGCCAGCGGTGCCACTGAATTTGTTAGCATGGCCGATAGAAATGCCAGAAGAACTACCAGAAACAGTAACAACACCATCACTACTTACGATAGCATTGGTTGTGCCAGAAGAACTACCAGAAGCAGTTAAGACAACCTTTGCACTATTGGCAGTAGAGCCATTAGCATCGGTGCTAAGAGTATACTGACTATCAACAGAAGCTGGGAGAGTAATTGTTTGCTCGGTTAATCCAGTAACATGGCCCTGAGCATTAACAGTAACAGTAGGAACGACGAAGGAACCGCCATAGGCAATAGGACTTGTAGCACTACTATTATCGCCCTTTGTTCCAGCTGTTACTAAACCAGTAGCATGTTTAATTGTAATTGTAGAACCAGAAACGTCAGATGTTAAATCACGTTCTGCAGTGACCTTAGCTAAAGTGGTGTTGCTTTCACTAGTAGAAGGCTTATAAGAAATTGTGCCATCACTTGCTACGCTGAAAGTATAAGTTGTATCATTATCTGCACCAGCTGCGACATGTTCCCAAGACAGTGTGCTAGAAGTGATATAACCACTAGAATCTTCAGTACCAACAGCAATGTATAAGTCGCCAGGCTTAGAACCACTCTCTGGACCTACACCTGCGGTTTTAACCATGTAAGTGTCACCAAGTTCAACCTGACTTGTTGGCAATGCAGATACTGTTCCACCAGTACCAACAGTGCCTTTGTAAGTCATAGCATTTAATCCACGAATCTTGCTGTCGATTTCATCAGCAGAATATAAGTTAGTGGTTAAAGTACCCTGGTTAGAAACTTTGGTTGTAACACCATTGATTGTTAAGTTATGATATAAAGCGCTATCGCTGCCAGTTAAAGTAACACTGCTACTGTTATTCAAAGCAACAGAACCGCTAATAGCTTCACCATTAACTGTGATAGAACCACCAGTTGGATAGGTATCTTTTGCAGTGATTGTCTTTGTTGCAACATTGGTTACATGGCCCTGAGCATTAACAACAACAGACTCAACAACATTAATAGTTGCATTGTTGCTAGCAGTTTGAGCTGTTGCTGTGGACTGCTTAGTAGCATCTCCGCCAGATGCGCTAGCTGCAACATCAGCATGGTTGTAAGAGATTGTGCCAGCAGTTGCTTCAGAAACTTCTAATGCAGTACCTGCTGCGAAGTTTACAGTAGCTTTGCTCTGGTTGCCTTCTTTTAAGACGATAGATTTGGAATTAACTGCGGATTCTAAATCATATGTTGTATCAACAGCATTGATAACCAAAGGAGCATCGCCGCCGCCGGTTAATGTGATGTTTTGACCAGCATTAACAACAATACCACTATCTTGAATTGCATTACTTCCAGTAACATTTAATTTTGTAGAACCACCAGCAACTGTGGCTGTGCTAACAGCACTTGCACCAAAGCCAACTTGAACATCTTGTACGATGCTATTAATATCATCACTATTTACATAGAATGTAGCGGTGACATTGCCTTCAGAAGCTGCACTAGAGGCATTGCCATTTTTATGCATCTGAGTAAGAGTGATTGTGTATGCAATACGATGACTGTCTGTATCAACAACACCATTACCCCTATTACTTACAGACGCAGTAGATTCAATATAATTATAACCAGTATCAGTATTAGTATCTGGGTTTACTTGAACCCATTTCTTTCCAGCTACCGGGTCTTCGACAACAACAGCTAAAATGTTTTTATTAGTACCTTCACTAGATGGTGTTGCGGAGCTAGAACCTTTAATATAATAAAATTGTCCTTCTTCAACATCAGTCAGATCAGGTAAATCATTAACAGTATCAACTGCTGTAATAGATTTATTTAATTCAACCAGCTCTGTACCTTGGCCAACATACAATCTATGAGTATCTTCTGTTAAATAAAATACACCATCAGTTGCCGCATTTTTGGCAGGTAAGTTTGCATGATTACCACGTTTAAATAAAACATTTGCCATAAATTTTTTCCCTCCAATTATTCATTTTCAATAGGTTTCCATATTAATTGATCTGCTAAAGCGTTTAATTCATCAACAATTGTACTATTAGCAGAGCTACGATGAATAAGATTATTTAAATCTCCAACAGTAGTTTTTAACACATAATTATCTGGATCAAAATTATTATTAATTAAACTATCTAAATATGTGCTTTGTGTTGAAGTTAACAGGCGAGAATCATTAGTTTGTACATAATTAGCTAAATCACCAACTTGTACATAGCCACTTAAATCTACACCCCAGTCTCCTAATTTTTCCCAGGAGCCATTAACAGCCATAAATTCATCATAGCCATTATTTAACTCTCCTGGATTTTTTTGTACTAGGAATACTTTATTTTGCGCGCTAGAAGATGTTGGGTCTAACCCCTCTAAACTTCCAACTGTTGTATATGTTAAATGATTTGCGCCGACAACTGCGGTCGCAATTGCAGTATCAGTTTCAGATTTAGTATAAACATTATCAACAGCAGTTTCTAAATCACTTACTCTATCAGCAAGATTGCCAATATCGGCTACGCTCGAATCAATAAGTTTTAACCAATTATTATCATCATAAACATATACGGTTCCATCAACGATTGCTATATCGCCTTCTTTTTTATCTTCGACAGCTCGGTCTAATGCATCAGCATCGGTTTCACCTTGCTGTTTTTCGATGCCAGAGTTTATAACGGCTCCGCCAGTTGAAATACCAAGCTCTGCTAGTAAATCAGTAAATAGAACTGGTTGCCACTTCTCAAGCTGTTCATTATATCGTAAAATTTCTGTACCAGTAAGCTACCCCATATCTACATCTGATAGATTTGATAAGGCAATAGATGAAGCAGTATTATCATTAATTAAATAACGACCTAAATACAATTTACCATTCGGCTCTGCAGATTGGTCATTTTCATCATAAATGAAATATAAAGTATTTTGATCAGGATTAGCTAATCTATCATAAGCAGCTTGCGAACCGCGCAAAAATTTTACAAAATTATAATTATTTGCCATTTAAACTCTCCTTTCTCCAAGATTTATTATCCATTTTATATTAAAATTTGGACTAACTCTTTAAAGGAGTTAGTCCAAATAGAGTTTTAATTATTAACAACTGTAAAAGTCCAAAGTCCATTATCATCTGCCGCAGCGATATTCATAATTTTCTTTGGTTTATTCATAATGCTACCGAAAGACCCTTCAGAAGCTGCCCAATCACATTTTAACATATATGTTGGAGGCTCTCCGTCTATTAATCCTAGCTATGATAAAACTCCAATAATACCTATATATCCAGTCTATTCTAATACATTTGCAATGTCTCCGGTAGTACTGGGGCGGTTTCCTTCTTCTAATGGATCATTATTACTATCAACAGGAATACCATACATTGCATCATAAATATCACTCATTACTTGGCCAATAGCAGGAATATTAAGGTTAAAGTCTGCTCCTAAAACCCTTGAATCACTGCCTTGTTCTAAAATATGTTCCCATCTAATATAATTATTCTCATCATTAAAATTATCATTACGATTTAAATTATAATGATAACTTGGATTAAACCCGTCTTGAGTATAATTTAAAGGATAATTTAAATTAATTCTTAATGGCATTGGCATATCTAAATGATAAATTAATTCATTAGATAGAGTTTCATTCCACTTTGGACTGGAATAATGCGGCGTAGCATTTTTTATGGTAATTTCATTATTGTTTTCTGCTTTTACATAATATGTTTCTCCATTTTCATTATTTTCTAATTCAAAGCTATAATAATCTTCATTAATTGTTAATCCTGGAGCTCTCGCGTTTAATGAAGCTACCATAATATATTTCTAAGTTGTTCCATCAAAAATTTTTTGCCAAACAGTTTTATCATAAACATTTTGATATTCATTTATGTCTAAATTGTAATTATTTACCCAAGTAGCATTATAACTGGTAGAATAAGAATTATCAATATTTTCATCATTATCAATAACTCTAATTGTGCCGCCGTTAGTTTGATTTGTATTTTGTTCATTACCATATGAAACTAACACATAACGGCCATGATAAATGCCATCTCCATTAGCAGATTTTAAAGCATTCTCCATTTCTAATCTAGAAGTATAAATTTTATCAAAAGTAAATTGTGAAGAACCAATTTTTTTTACTGTTCCATATAAACTTGTTGCCATAATATTAGTCCCCCTCAGCTTCATAAATAATATCTATAATAATATAAGCAGTAGGTATATTTGCTATAATATTCATAGATTCTAAATCTACTTTTATATTATCAATTAAACCTGTGGTATTTTCTAAATCTAATTCATAAATTCCAGTAGCCCCAATTACTAATGGACTTTCAAGCATATTATTTATATAGATTTTTGTGCCAGGAATGGTTTGTATTCCTAAGTGAATAACTGGAGAACAGTCTGATAATAAACCACTTGTTGCGCCTGTTAATTTATTTTTAGTAATATTATTATTTTCATCATCATAATATCTAAATTGTTTTACTTTTTTTACCATATTTCCTTTTCCTCCTTAATAAATCTGCTGTGGAATTTTTGTAGCAGAAATAGTCATTGTTCCATTATAGGCTAAAGGAACAGTAATTTTTGTAATTTCATAATAATCATCAATAAGACTTAATTTATTATAAACATGAATAATAATATTTGGTTCTAAATTATATATTGGAATTAATGTTAGTGAAATACTATCATTCATATAAGTATATGTATATAATAAATTATCAATAACTTCCTTAGCAGATTTCCTACGAGTACTTAATGATAACTCATTAAAAACTGTTTCTGCAAGACTAATGTAAGAATATCCGGTTCGAAGTTCATTTAATGCCATCATTTCCTATTGTTGAGCATTTGTTGTAAATATTATATCTGGAACATCGGGATACATAATAACACGCACATCATCGTCATTTACAACTTTTGTGCGAGAACCAATAGCTGGAACGCTAAATTTTCCAAATTCAGCATCATTAATATCATAAAAATCAAACCAGAATAATAGACTAGCAGGATCATCAATAATACAAACATTCCATCCGTTTTCATCATATTTAATAATACCGCCATCATTTTGCTTTGTTTTAAACACCTGTACTTCTTTTCCTGCATTTTTTTTATCATATAATAAACGCCAAAAACCTTGAATATCATGATAATATTGTTCATAACCAGTTTTTCCATTTAAATAATCAGAAGTTTCAAGAATAAAAGAATATTTTTTATTAGATTCAATTATCATAACTTCAAATTCATCAGCATGATTAAATTGATAATAATCTTGAGCCATTAAATAAATTAATTCACGCCAATCAACTAAATCAGTTTCTGCGTTTAATTTATTTCTAACATTTTCATTAGAACAATATAATTTTTGTTCTAGAATAGAAAAATAAAAAACTGGTTTTTTATCAATGGCATATCTAGCATGGATAGGAATTTCATTTCCTGAAGCAGAACGTTTTTTCCCCCAAATTGTAAAATCATTACGAATATTTAATATATTTGGATTATTCTAAATATTAACAATTAAATCAGTATTTTCAAAATAATAACTAGTTCTTTCTGCTAAAGAATTAGAATGTACATAAGATAGTTCTTCTATAGTATCTAAATCTTTATTACTCGACCAGGTTGTATTTAGATAGGTTGGTTTTGCCTAAAATATAAATCGACCATCTAAGTCATAAAAATATTCAAAAGAACCAAGCATTTTAACAATTTTATCTAAAATACTTGTTACTGTATCACCTGCAGCAGCTATTAAATCCTTATCATAAACTAAATCTGTTACACGGTAACCAATCTATTCCATTGATTCAATTTTTCTAATATAAAAATTTTCTTCTGTATTATTAGTTATAATAGATAATTCACTTGCATTTGTCTAATTATTATCTTCTTCTGTTATAACTAAATATTTAAAATTATCCTAAGAAAGATCAGAAAAATTTGTATAAAACATATCATTATATTTATACATTGCAGAAGTTAATTTTGTATTATTCATATTATCATCGGTTAAATATTTATAAGACATATCTTTTTTCTATAACCATAAATATAATGTATTTTCAGAACGATTATCAAGCATTTCAAGCCCATAGTCATCAACATTATTTATTATTATATTACCCCAAGGCTCCTATGCGTAATGGTGAATCATTTCTCTTATAATATATTTAATAGTCTATATAATTTCTGTTTTATTACCATGATTATCGATATAATTTTCTACTTTTAAATTTGTTTCAGCATTAAAATGTCCACTAATATCACCATTAAGTAAACACATTTTATCTTTTCCTGAAATAGTGATATTATAATTATTAACCTATTGATTTGTTTTAAATTCTGTTATTATAAAAATACCCTATTTAAACCAAATAATAGGTTCATAAGTTAAATCAATATTATTCTAAATACCAATTTCTAATTTAATTTTAGTATTAAAGCCCCAGTAAATTTCATTAATATTTAACTACTAAGTTGTTAAAATTAAATTACATGAACGTCGTATAGCAGATTTTCCATCAATATCAATAGAACCTGACTATACAATACCTTCAATCATTTCAATTGGCTATTCATTTTGTGTTAATGAAATAATACGAGCATAAATGATTTTATTATGTTCATGTGTTAATTCCTATAGAAATTCAGTATCAAATAATGGATTTTTCATACTAAATACCTCTCTTCTATATCTCGATAAGCAATTTTTAACTAAGATAAAAATTGCTACCATTTCTATTTTATATCAGCAACTCTTGCAGTTAAATTAAAATTATCTGGTTTTTCATATGGGGTCATATCTAAATTATCTATTTGTTCTATTATATTATTTAAATCTATTTCCCATTTATTTGCTAATATTTCTAATTCTTCAAAAGCTTGTTTTATAGTTTCAATCTAATTTATATTAGAATAAGCAACACCATATAATGTTTGATTCAAATTAATTAATTGATAATAAGTCTATAAGTATAAATCAATTTGTTCTTGTAAATTACCAGATTGATTAGCTATAGTCTTTAAACTTTCTATCTGAGTTAATATATTCATATAATTATATAATAAATCTAATAAATAATTTCTAATATTTAATTTATTTTCAAAATTAGTATAAGAATTATCTATTTCTAATTGTAAACCTATTAAATTAGTCTCTGCTTGTTCATAAGTATTTTTTAAATTTAATAAGTTTTCCTAAGCTTCATTATAACCCGGTAAAAGCTATTCTTTTCTTCTCTAATAAGCAATAATCTATTCTTGTTTTTGAGAAATAAGATTTTCTTGAGTGGTTCTTATTGATAACAAATACTATTTTGCAGTTTCATTACTTTCACTAGTTTCATTTTCTAAACTAGATAATAAACTGTTTATGGCCTGTATTTTTTTCTATAATTCAACGATTTCATTTTCTAATAACTAAATCTGTTCAATAAGAGTAGTATAATCTTTTACAACCTAAATTTCATTAAAATTCGCATTTGCAACTTCATAATTATATTTAGCTTCATTATAATACTCTTGAGTATTTTGTAACTAATTAAGTTTTTGCTAATAATTTTCCCAACTATCAATCAATTCTCCATTATAATTGTTTATCTAAATTTCATTTTCAATATTCTATGTTGTTAAACCAGAAGAATAAGATATAGTATTTAAAATATTTTTAATTTTATCTACATCTTCTATTGTCCATTGAGAATTAGTAGAAATATTATTATTTTCAAAAAAAGTTTCCTAAAATAGATTATTTGTATTTTTTTTAGATAAAGAATTATATAATCTATTTAATAATACTAATATTCCATTTTGTTCTGAATTAATAATGGTATTAACTATATCGGATATATCCTATTCCCATAAATCATTCGTAATTAAACTATCAATATTAGAATTATTAATTTGAGGAATATTATTATAAAAATTATTTAATAATGTATTTAAATAATTATTTCGTTCCTATAAAAACTAAATTAGATTCTATTTAACCTCATCAAAATTCTAATTTGAATCAATTAAAGTAAATAATTGTTCAAAAGGTAATTCATTTATATTATTTAATGAAGATGGTCTATTATTTCTAGAATTATTCCAAGCATTAATCATATCATTTAAATATTTATTAATATTTTGAATTGCTATATTAGATGCCTTTAATAATTCATTATTTAATGCAGAATTATCCATAATCATTAAATCCAAAATTTCTTTAGAGGTTTCTAGATTTTCCTTTTGTTCTTCTAGCTATTCTTTTGTTTTTATATTATTTTTATATTGATAATATTTATCCCATGCTTCTTGATTATTATTAATAAAATCATAATAATCATTAATTAAAGCATTTTTAGCATTTAAATATCTATCTTTAGCCTAAGAAACATTAGAATTTGTATATTCAATAGTATAGTCAATAGATTCTATTCTTGCTGTAATTTCAGCAATTAATCCATTTCCTAAAAACAATTTATTAATAGGACCCAAATTATAAAAAGTAATATTTCTTTTTTCTAATAAATTAATATAATTTTCTGAATCAATTGAAAAACTTGTATTTAATTCATTTAAAGAAAATTTATTATTAGCAAAATAGTCATAATATTCAACAAATTCCCAATCTGGATATAATTCATTATAATGCTTATCTAGCTCATTTTCATTATCTATTCTATGAGCGTTATCTTTAATAATATCAGTTGAATAAATAGCAAAAATAGCAAATCGGCTTATAATATCCATATCTTCATCTGCTTCATTACTTTCATTTTTATATTTTAATTCTATTAATTCTCTTAAAGGATATCCAACCCCAAAAGGAGTTGTTGCATATTTTTCTTCTAAACCAGTTTGTATTTTATAAATAGGAATAATTTCTCTAGCCCAAATGTTTAATATTTCAATATTTTTTACTTTTGTTTTATAAGCATTTGTTAAAGAACCAATATTATTATTTAAATCAAACATTATATTTTCTTGAGGTCCATAATATGTTTTAGCAATAATAGTATCATTACTTAAATTATTTATAAAATCAAAATAAGTTTTTTGTACATCATAAGTTTCTATTGTAATAGAATGCGGATATGTTGGAGAACCATTAATAGAAATAAATTCTATCTAAATAATTCCTTCTCCAGTTGATGTAAAATTATAACTTCCTGTTGTTCCTATTGTTATTGTTTCTTTAGTTCCATCCGCATAAGTAATAATTATCTAATCACCAGGAGTACAATCATTTACTTCAAAATGATAAATTGGCTATTCTGGATTAGAATATATAACACCATTTTCATTAAATTCAATAGTAGAATAATTTATTATTGAATTTTCAGGTTCTCCAATAGATAATAACTAATATTTTAATAAATTATCATAAGTTAAATCCGCTATTTCATATGCTGTTGTTGAAAAAGTATGCAACATGCGGCCCAGCGTGTCATTAGGAGACATTGAAGTATTTAATAAGCGAATTAGATAATTGCCTTCTCCTGGAGACCTAAAAAGCTTTACTTCCCCATTAGTAAGCCACTCTAGCACTTTAAGTTTAAAATATCTTTCAGACATTAAATTATCACTTGTTAAATTTTTATGTGTTTTAATATATTGATTTGAAGTATCTATAAAACGCATTGAAGAATTTTTGTCAAGAATTTCTCCATTTATAATCTCATCTTCATTTAAGAATAATTTTGCTTCATCTGACTAATAAGAAATAAGTCCAGAGATGGGAAATTCATGATAATATACATTTCCATTTCTAAATATGTAAGGATACTTACTTCCAATGGTTTCAATTTTCTATTCGGGTATATCAACTTTAAATGAAGATACTTTTGGATCAAAACGTACTTTTAATTGACGAATACCATCATATAAAAACATATCTTCAAAATCAGCATATACTTCTTTTGAATAAATAGGATTAGAATAAATACCGCTTAAATTATATTGCTATAACCGATATTTATAAGTAATACCCTATTCTATCGTAAAATCATATCTAATATATTTTGAAGGTTTTTCTTCATTTAATCTAAATTTAGCAATATCCTGCCATATCATATAATCATCTTGAGAACTAGCTCGAGATAATAAAAATAAACCAGTGCAACTATCTTCTTGAATCCTGTGAAAAACCTAAGTATCTGGATCAATATAGTCTTTAACTGGGCCTTTAAATCTAATTTCAATATAACCTTCGTCATAATTTAATTTTGGCAATATTGAAATTGTTTTATCCATTTCAATACTATTATCTGCAATAATATGATATGTTGGAGAAGATATACTTAATCCATTGACAGTAGTTATTAAATATTTTAAATAATAAATAGTATTTGGTAATAATTCTTTATTAACAATAAATTCATCTTGAGATGACCAATTATTAATATCAGTATTTACATTATGCAATTGTTCGCCAGAGGTTATATAAATATTATTATTTTTATCTTCAATAGTAAAACAATATGAATATACTTTTTCATTTAAATCCCCATTTTCAGGATCTTGTTCATAAATACCTAAAAATCTATTATTAAATGTATTAGCTGTTGAAGTACTTAAATTAGCAATTTTAACTACTGGTTTAGTGATACATTTAATAATACCAACAGTAGAAAAATACCCTGCTTCTAAAACATTTTCTGGCTAAGAATTTTCACAATAAGCTAATTGTGCTTTATAAAATACTCCTGGTATAATACCTTTTATAATATCATTATTTTCAATATTAAAAGTAGCAATACCATTTTCTAAATCAAAATTAATTGTTTTATCGCAATATTTTACGATATTTGTTTGAACAGTTTTTAATCGTAAATACATTGACCTTACAAGATTTGGACTAACCATTTTATTCATAGAAAATGGTATTTTTATAGTAATATTATTTCCCTCTTTATAAAAAGCGGGTAATACCCCTTTTATTATTGGAGGGTATAATTTATTTTCAAATGCCATATTAGTCCTCCTTTATCTCATTATTGTAAATCTGCTGGCCAATCAGTTAATGTTATATCATTGTGCTTGGCTGCGAGTTTATTTATATTGCTTTGAATAACTTTTAACCAATAGTATAATTTACTTTGTACCTAAAAGTTATTATCATTTTCATTAAAACCTAATAATTCACTCGGAAAAGGTTTCGTAATTGGTTTTAACTCGCCATTTTCCATATAAATAGGTACTGCGCTCTATCCGTTTCTGCCAATGTTTGCATTAGAAACAACTGGAATTCCATTAGAAAAATAAATTGGAGTAGAAATATTTCCAACATTAGTTATATTCAATTTAGAAGCAGTTTCAGAAAAACTAACTTTTCCACCATTCCAATACGGAATTATCTATTCTTCATAAGTTATTGACTCTATTGGTTTTCCCCCAATTACTAACGTATTTCCAGTTAATTCAAATAATTGATTATTATCATTTTTGTATGCATAAAGTCCTAGTGGATTTTCTTCAAACTAATTCTAAGTTTTTAAAACACCAATATATAATTTACTTCCATCTTTTTCTACTCGACCAATAGCAACATTTTCAATTTCAATACCAGATTCATTATTAATTTCTTGTTCTGTATTATTTGATTCTTGAATAATCATTGGTTTATAATATTTATTCTAACCAATATATAAAGGACAAGTATATATAGTCTCATTGTTCTATTTGCAACATAAACGATAACGAGCCATATCGCCACTATTATATATAGTGCGAGCATATAACTAATTATTATTAATAACAGGAGCATTATTGTCTACGGTGGAATCAGAAATATTCAGCTCATTATTTTGATTATCCATAATAACCCATTCAACTGAATCTAATTCTATAATATTATCATATTCTTCATCTTTCTAAAATATAGCCATTACATCTTTATAATAATCTGGCATTTTTCCAGTAATATTATAAATAATTGTAGTTGGAGCATTAGCATAAATTATACTTTTAGATAAAAAAGGAATAGGTAAAAAACCCTAAACAATACCATTATCAGTTGATTCAATTTTAGTTCCTTCATCGCATGCCACGCTAGCTGCCCATTCTCCAGTATTATCTTTAGACAAAATAATCTAATAAATAGTAGCATTTGTTTCCCTATCTCCATCTCCTGCATCTGGATTATTACGATGAAATTCATGAGTTAAACCCAATGTTGTATTACTAGTAATTAATACATTCTAATAATTATATAATTCCCAATTAATAAAACCGGTATCACCTTTATGTAATCCTGGTAATAAATTGCCATTTTCATCTGCTAACCACATATTTAAAATATATTCATCACCTTGAGATGAATTTGAACCAAATAAAAATTCTTTCCGTACTTGATAAGTCTAACCATTTTTAGTTATTTTAATGGTAATAGTATTATTGTTTGCTGCTGGTGTATAATAATCTTTTATTCTAAATTTAAAATTATATTTTTTATAATTATTTTGTTCAAAACCCAAATGTTCAACAAACTAAAACATTGTATTTTCTTTTGGAATTTCATCTTCTATTGAAGCATCTTCTAATGTATCATTTTCATCATTTTTATTATTATATTCTAAAGTTAAAATATAATCTTTAAAAGCCAAACCAGGAGGAATAATTTTATTGCTTAAACCATAAGTATAAAAAGTATCTCTTTCTGCGGTTAAACTGATTTCTACTCCTGATATTGCAGTATTTGATTGAGCATAAAAAGTATAAATATTTGAAAGAGCATCTTCCTATAAATCAGTTCCTTCATCATAATATGCTCGAATTGAAGTTGTTCTTGATGTTGATATTAATTTTAAACTATTAACCTATAATTCACCATTTTCACAACTACAATTAAAAAAATCTGTTGATAAATTATTAAAATAATTATAAATTGTTTTTAGCTAACCATTATCATCTGTTTCTAATTCATTAGTAAAAACATAATAACGTCCCTATAAATTAGTATTTTGTACTAATGTTAAATTATCATTAGCAATACCTAAAAATAAATAACCAGACTAAGAATTTATAAAATCAATCTTATTAGCCCAAATTAAATCATTATTATTTAATTGCTAAATTGATAATAGCCTAATACTTAAATTACGAGTTGTTTCTACGCCCTAATATTGATAATACTCTGAACTATCATTTGTATCATAAATTAATAAATAAAAATCTCCATTACTTAAACGCTCTTGTAATAAATAACCTAAAGTACAAGAACAAGTAATTTTATTTATATTATCATTTTCATTACCAGTCGCTTTTACTGTTATTGAAGTTATTCCAATATCTATTGGAAAATTAATATGAGAAGAATATTTATTTCCATCAAATAAATTACTATAATTTGTAATTAAATCAGAACCATTAATTTTATAATTATTATTAATTTCTATTTCTAATGTTTTTATTTTTTCTTGCACGGTATTTTGTTCTGATTCAATAGGCATTTCTAAAGTAAAAAATAAGTCAAAACCGCTATATCCTTGTTTTGTAAAACTATCATTTAAATTAAAATTCCATTCTTTAATTTCATTATTACTTTCATTTGATGATATATTATTATTCAATTCATATCCTGCATAAAAAAATCCATGATTAATATTTCCAAAAGTAAGATTATTCTATTCTGCTATATATTTTCCAACAATTACTTTCTATTGAGTATAATCTCCTGCGGGTATTCTAATATAAACCTTATCATCAACAGAGTAAGAAAAATCTTCACTATAAGCATAAAAAGTTGTAAAATTATCAGTAGTAACTTTATAAATATTATTACTAATAGCTTTACTATCATCAATAATAGTAGCTATAATAGTACGATCGTATGGTAAATTTTTTAAACGCTATTCAATAATTGTATCAATAGATTGAAATAGAATTTCACTATAATTTTCAGCCATACTCTTATCTCTCCTTTATCTCAAAAAATTCTCTATATATTCATAAAAAAAGAATAGAATAGATTGCCTTAATTCGACCAAAATAAAAAAAAAAAGGAGAGTAGATAAATCTACTCTCCTAAAAATATATTATAAACCTTTACGATTAGCATATTGTGAAGCTTTATTAATAAGATTATTAAATGCTTCTTCAATTTCAGTATGTGAGGTAACATTTGGAAAACTAGCTTCAATTTTTACATTCTAATCAAGTACATCATTATGTGTAGAAGGTACTTGCGGTATAATAAATTTACCAAGACCTTGGCTAAATAAATCTGCCTATAAATCTAATGTTCTTAAAATTTTAGCTGCATTTAAGAATTTTTCTGTATCATCTGCATCCATAACCAACTCTTTACGATGTAAAACAGCAATACGTCCTGAGCTATCGCCCCAGTCCCCTGTATAGGCCCCAGCGGCAGCTCCTGGAATTTGATCTGTACCAGTGTCTTTAACGATTTGAATACCAAATGTTTTTTCAAGATACTCTTGCCATTGTTTTTTAGCTTCTTCCCAAGCTTCATCCACTGCATTTTCACCATTTTTTTGAATAAATTCTTCATGTGCTTTTTCTGCAGCCATATAAGCAGTTCGCTATCTTTCTAATTCTGGATTGCTACTTTCAATATCTCTTAATCTAGCAATAACTTC
>JAEEGL010770772.1_pt1 | contig 16772 bp, 18 predicted proteins | sample 9134231 | NCBI WGS metagenome assembly JAEEGL01 (sample SAMN16246548, study PRJNA631951) | gut metagenome | biome: gut microbiome; feature: rumen; material: fiber-attached | host: Bos | place: Iran: Karaj | collected 2018-10
GTCCGAATATTCATATTTATTGTTTAATACTGCATCCGCTTCGCTGTCCCCGTCATATTCTTCCGTTTTATTACCATCTGCATCATACACGATCTTCTGATAACTTCCTCTTCCGGAACCGGAGGACACCTTAAGACTCATATTCCCGTTTTCAATATAAGTATAATCTGTTCTTCCGGTCTCATTTGAATCCGCATCATAATAAATCTCCGTAAGCAGATTTCCATCCGGGTCATATTCACTGACCATGTAGTGCCCATTTTCCTTGATCGTTTTCATCTCACGGATCGCAGGCTTCTCCACGGCCGTCCCGCTGACGGTCTCTCCCCGGCTGACAGTCTCTCCTGCTTGCTGCTGTGGTCCGCAGCCGGCACATATAACCATCAGGATCATCAAAAATATGCATTTACGGATCTTCATAATCCTGTCTCCTGTTCATTAAATCCGCATGATGTATAAAAATTTTATCATGCATCTTTCTAATGCTCATCATTATAATCATAGAACATCTTATCCAGCAGCGCGTCCATCCCGGATCTGTCGCCAAGAGCTGCCTTAACCAGGACTCCGGCGTTTTCGATCATCAGCTTAAAATACAGCCAGTCACCCAGATCATCATATTTACGGGTTGAATTGATCAGATAGTTTTTCCGTAAGGTCGTGTATTTCTTTCCCTGCTGTTTCCCGTGTTTCTTAAGCAGTTTTGCGGTAGCCACATCTTCCATCGCCTTAAGGTCCGCAAACCCGCCTATAGCATCAAAGGTCTCCTTTTCAGCCCAGAAGATCCCGCTGTACAGCCCGGTCAATCCGAAAGATATCCGGCATAGTATGTCATTACACCATAAAGGAAAAGAATACCGCTCAAAGCGTATTGGTGCACCGCCTCCGATATACTTTCCGGATCTTAACAGAGCGTATATCTCACGGAGCGTGTTTTTCGTCATCCGGTTATCCGCATCGATCGTAACTATGATCCTGCCTTTGGCCGCAGCAATCCCGGCATTCCGGACTTTTGCGATGCATCTGTCCTCATTGATCACGACCTCCGCTCCATTCTCTATGGCAATTTCCTGCGTTCTGTCGCTGCAGCGGTTGCAGACAACTATGATCTGCGTATTTCCCGGAAACACCTTATCCGCTTCCTTTATTGAATCGATACAGCGCTTTATGTATTTTTCCTCGTTGTGTGCCGGTATAATTACCGATATATGCGTCTTCAAAGCTCTATCCCCATCTTTCCCCATTTATCGGCAACGCCCTGATACAGCGCTCCTTTTTTACGTACCAACGGTCTGATCCCGGCATTCAGCACTATAAAATGTATCAGCTTCTGCACCGGATGATATGTTTTCCCCTTCATAAGCCTGCGCGCTGCTTTGCTGCACCTTCCGGATAATTCTTCTCTTACAGCATCAGTACCGTTAAACGGGGCATTCAGCGCAAAGCTGCCGCATAACATTCCGCCGGAATAGACCACCAGATTATTCAGTACCTTCATGGCATCTTTGCTTCCGTAATTCTCACCTGTGGCGATAGTAACACAGGCCTTATTATGAAGCAACTGTTCTATCACAAAATGCCCAGGATCCCGATTATCTTATCGCCTTCAACATCGGTGCCATATGGAATGTGATCTTTAAATGGGTGGACCGCGGTATGACCGATCCCCCGGAAGAGATCAAGGCAACACTTGAGGAATACTTAAAGCGGATATAACGCGATGACGTCTGACAGGCTTTCCAGCACCTTATCGCAGTACTTAAGATCTTCCTCCGTGGGTTCTGTCAGATCCGGGATCATCACCGTATAGCAGCCGGCGGCCTTGGCACTTTTGATGCCGTTGGGCGAATCCTCGATCGCAATGGATTCCTCCGGGCTGCAGCCCGCGATCCTCTGCGCCTCCAGATACACATCCGGATAGGGCTTTCCGCGGGAAATGCTTTTCGTTGAGATCACCAGAGCCGGATCTATTTCAAATCCCGCATCTTTCTTATACCGCTCCACGCGGGACAGCGGTGAGGCAGTTACGATAAAGTAACGGATCTTCTTCTCTGCCATTTCCTGCAGCAATTCTGCCGCCCCTTCTTTTGCCTGTATCTTATGATCCTCGCGGTACGCCTCCATCAGCTGTTTTCTGGTCTCACGCACCGTATCATAGATATCACTTCCGTAACGTTTTTCAAACCAGGCGCTCGACAGCGATGCATCCAGGCTGCGCAATGACAGCGCTTCTTCCTCCTTCATCTCATAGCCGCATTTTACGATAGCTTCCATCCAGAAACGCCGGTACAGCGGCTCTGTATCCAATAAAACTCCATCCAGATCAAAGAATAATGTCCTGCTCACTTTTTAAGCTCCTTTTTTTGTAATATCCGCATTATAGCACAATTGGCCAATCAGGGGGACGGTTCTGCGGTTGGCCAGTATTTATGGGCATTTAAGCTGTTGATTGGGCTGTTTTGAGGGCAAAATCAACCGCAGAACCGTCCCCCTGATCTTTAGCTTATCTTTAGGTTGGGTTTAATTTATCTAAAGCTAAGGGGAATATACTTGCGTCATAACAAAGGGAAAGCGTAAAGCTTAATCAACAGATACATTATGGAGGTATGTTATGGAACTTTTAATCAGCAAGATCATCAGCAGCGTAGTCGAGATCGTATTATTCACAGTCATTCCTTTTATCTGGTGGCTGATCACAGCAAGAAAGACGCAAAGATTCGGTCAGTGGATAGGCTTAAAGAAACCCGCAGGCGGAAAGAAAACCGTATTGGCAGTCATCATCATATCGGCAGCATTTCTTCTGGTCGGCGGTTATTCGCTGTACATAGTAAAAGATATCGAAACCGCAACTTCCGATTTTTCGGGACTTGGAATCGCAGCACTTCCTGCCATCCTGGTATATGCAGTATTTAACACTTCTTTCCCGGAGGAAATAGTCTTCAGAGGATTTTTACTGAAAAGACTGAGCAATAAATTTGGATTTGCTTTTGCCAATACGATTCAGGCCCTGATATTCGGAGCATTACATGCAGTTATGTTTTTCAGCCTTACAGGTATTGTAAAAGCAGCCTTGATCCTGGTCCTGACCGGTACCATCGCATGGTTTATGGGATATGTCAATGAAAAGAAAGCCGACGGATCGATAGTCCCCGGCTGGATCATTCACGCCATAGCAAACATCTTTTCAGGATTATGCGCAGCATTTATGATATTCTAAAGATTGCAGAGAAAAGGTAAAACGTTTATAATTACTACCATCATCGACAAAATGGGAGTATAACGAAATGAAAATATTAAAAGCTAAAGCTAAAATGCTTGGTCTGGCAGCGACAACTCTGCTTTGCGCAGGTTCATTGAGCGCTTGTGATAACAGAGAAGAAGCCGTATATGGTCCGCCTCCGGAATATTTAAATGGTCAAATTCCGCCTTATGCGCAGGAGGCCGCACCTTCCATCACCTCAAACTGGAAGATAGAAAGCTGGACTATAAACGGTGAAACTTCCTACCCTCTGCCCATAGATGATGAAAGCCAGCTTCCAAGATTCAATTCCGACGACGGCGAAACCTTCTTCCTGACCGTCACCGGAGAGAACGAATACAGAGGCGATCTGATCCCCCAGGAAGATGGCTCATACCAGTTAAAGTACGGAGACAATCCCAATGTACTTACCGCAGTGATCGAAGATGACAAACTGACCATCACCCTTCCAACAGGTACATCTATGACCTTTGCGACAGAGTAATAACTTCAATCATGGCACGCGAGCCTTACGCAGAAGCAGTTTTTACCCTCCGCTCTCACATATGTAAGGCTTCCCCCGTGCTTCTCCACGATCTTCCGCGATATAGCCAGCCCCAGTCCTGTCCCGCCGTCGGTCTTTCTGCTCTTATCGCCTCTGGAAAAGGCTTCAAACATGCGGGGCACAAAGTCCTCTGCTATAGCCTCACCGTCATCACAGACTTCGATCACTATATCTTCCGGCTCTTTCCGCAGGGATATCTCTATCAGCTTCCCTTCCCTGTCATACTTATTCGCATTGCCCAGCAGATTATGGATCACTCTTCCGAACAGCTTAACATCTATCAGTGCTTCTACCGGCTCGTCCGGTATATCTATCTCAAAGTCCTTGCCGGTGTTGCTTATATCCTCGTAATACTCAACGCAGATCCTGCGCAGCACTTCGCAGATATCGGTCTTTTCCTTATCCAGCTTATAATCGTCGCTCTCAAGTTTTAAGCTGGCGTTCATATCCTCCGTCAGCGTCTGTATGCGCTCTGCTTTCATATCGATGGTGCGGTAATAATCCTTTATCTTTTCATCCGGCACCAGGCCCTCATCCAGAGCGCTTATACTGCTTCTTATGGACGCTACGGGATTCTTTATATCATGGGCCAGCTCAAGCAGCATACTGTTTCTGTTCTGCTCCAGCAGATGCTTCTCCTCTTCGCTGGCTTTCAGCTTTTCAGCCATAAGGTTGAACTTATCCCTTATCTCTTCAAACTCCCTGTCGGTATTATAATCAAGCACTACATCACGCTTGCCTTCGCTCACCTCATCCATGCCTTCCATAAGCCTGCGGAGCGGTCTTTCGATATGCTTTTTAAGATAAAGGCTTATGCCTAAAAGCACCGCTATGAAAAGCACCAGAAACACAGTCAGAAAGATACCGCTGCTGCCGCTTATACCGTTATTGACCATGTATGTGAGCTTATGCAATACCATCCCCGCAGGATAACATACTATATACATTCTGGGGGGATCACCCACGCAGCGTATGCAGGCCGAGTAGCTCTTATCATCTGTATTCTTACTGATGACTATACCGTTACTGTTGTAATCAGCGTATCCAAGATCCAGCAGTTCTGCCAGTTCCTTAACATCATAACCGGTTTTTTCCGTCTTTTTATTGCCCCAGACATTAACAACATTTCCGTCATTATCAAGCTCTTCTACCCAGCCGCCTATGCGTTCCAGCACTTCCATATCCTTGATGCTGCCGTCATCCGTAACCACAGTCTGCGGCGAGGCGTTGCTGGCGCTGCCGTTGCCTATATACATGGTGATCACCAGTGCGGAAATAACATAAAGTGCCACCGTCCCGATCAGGAACAGCACGAAGCTTATCACCAGCCGGGTCAATATGCTTTTGCGGTTTTTCTTATCTGCTTTCATTGCTCATTCCTTCTCGAAGCGGTATCCCAGTCCCTTTACGGTCTTTATTATCACCACATCCTTATCCGGTCCCTGGATCTTATTCCTGAGATTGCTTATATGCACCATGATGGTACTGTCATCTGCGATGTATTCCCCTTCCCAGGCATATTCGAATATTTGCTGCTTTGTATAGATGCGGCCGGGATGCGGCATCAGAAGCTCAAGTATCTTATACTCCGTGCCTGTTAAAGCAAGCGGCTCTCCGTCCTTTGTTACCGATCTTGCTTCCGTATCAAGTTCAAGTCCGAAAGCTCTGTATTTCTTTCCTTCCTCTTCTTTGTAATCGTAATTGCGCCTGAGCTGTGCTTTCACCCTTGCCACCACTTCCATCGGATTGAAAGGCTTGCTGATATAATCATCCGCCCCAAGCTCAAGGCCAAGTATCTTATCATAATCCTCACTCTTTGCAGTGACCATTATCGCCGGAACATGACTGGTCTCCCTTATCTTTCTGAGCACGGAAAAGCCGTCCTGTCCCGGCATCATCACATCCAGCAGCACCATATGCGGTTTTTCCTTCTCAAACAATTCCAGCGCCGATATCCCGTTATCGGCTTTGATCAGCTTTATGCCCTCTTTGTTCAGGAACAATTCAAGGGAATCCAGTATCTCAATTTCGTCATCTGCTGCTAAAATCTTGTATTCCATAACTAAGCCTCCAATTTAGAAAACCTTCTCGGAAAATAGAAGTATACATCCGATAAACAGAGCAAATAGAATGCTGCCGACAATTATCAGCATTACTAACGCCAGATCACTTATATCTGCAAATGACATCTCATTCTCCTTCAGCAGGTGATGCTGCCCCTCTGTTTCAGCATCACCCGATTATATCATGTTATACTTTTAAAATACAGTTTTATTCCGTATGTGTTTATGATAGAATATCCGACATATTGAGGAAACACGGCGCAGAATATTTTATCCTTCTCCATATTAAATCCACATAAGAGGTTTATACTATATACATGAGAAAAATACTGATCGTTGAAGATGAGGCTGAAATAAGGGAACTCCTGGCCAGCTACTTAACAAATGAAGGATACGATACCGAATGTGCGGGTGACGGCGTGGAGGCTCTTTCGCTGTTTTCGAAAAAGTCTTTCGATCTGGTGATACTGGACATCATGATACCAAAGATCGACGGTTACGGCGTATGCGAAGTGATCAAGAAACAGTCCGGTATCCCGGTAATGTTTCTTTCGGCGTTAAATGATGACAAGTCGCAGATAAAAGGTTACGATCTTCTGGCGGATGATTACGTGACAAAGCCATTTTCCATGCCACTGCTGCTGCGCAAGATCAACGCGCTGTTAAGAAGGAGTGAGCCCTCGGGTGTTCAAAAAAATACCGTCATATGCTATTCCGGTATCGTGATGAACAGCGATACCATGGAGGTCGTTGTGGACGGCCGGACGATCGAATTAACTGTACGCGAATTTGATCTGCTTTCCACACTGGTCAAAAATCCCGGAAGGATCTACAGCAGGGAAATGCTGCTGGATCTTTTATGGGATTATGACTCCCTTGTGGATGAACGCATCGTTGACAGTCACATCAAAAATCTTCGTCACAAAATGGGCACCGGCCACATTGAAACCGTAAGAGGCAGGGGGTACAGGATTGCAAAAAAAGATAATTAACAGCCTGTCTTTTAAGGTTTTTCTCATATCTTTTATAGTACAGTTCTTTGCAGGCATGCTGATATGCCTGGTTTTATATTCCCGTACTCCGGAAATGCTCTATTCTCCGAAAGAGGAATTGGAAGATATCGTTGAACGTCTGGATGATCTGACCCCCGGACAGGCTACAGGGCTTATAGACGATTTTATCAGAAGAACCGGCGTGGATATAGTTATTTACGATTATAACGGCCGCGGACTGATGCTATATTCCGAACCGGCGGATATCATAGGAACGCTCACCTTAAAGACCCGCGCCGAAGTTGACGCGGCATATGATAAACTCCCTGAAAACAGCGGTGATCTGGGTTCCTTCATGTTCAGTTTGAAGAACGATCCGAATGAATATATCCTTTCGTACTTCTATTATAATGACAAAGAAAACCTGGTTCCCCGGGCGCTGGCTAACAGCTATCCGCTGATGATCCTGGTGGTTGTCACAGTCTCCTTAATAAGTTCGATAATCTACACAGTACTTTTTGCCCTGCCCGTAAAGAGACTGAGCAGGGCTTCCCACGCCATGGCCGGAATGGATTTTTCAGTCAGATGCAATGAAAGCAGAAAAGACGAGATCGGCGATCTGGCAAGGAATCTGAACCTGATGTCGTCCTCGCTGGATGCGAAGATACGTGAGCTGGAGAATGAGATCACAAGGGTACGGGAACTGGAAAGCCAGAAGGAGATGTTCTTTGCCGCGGCTTCCCATGAGTTAAAAACTCCCGTTACAATCCTTGAAGGGCATATCCGCGGCATGATTGAAGGCGTGGGCCCCTATGCAGATCATGATGAATATCTTTCAAAATCCCTCCGCAGCGTAAAGCGCATCGAAAGCCTTATCAACGAGATCCTCACCGCATCCAAAATGCAGTCGTCGGAGGATATAGCGTTCTCACCGGTCGACATGGGCGAAGTGCTTAAACTTAAGCTGGAAGAATCGAAGGATCTGTTTACCATACGTGATATAAAACTTTCTGAAGACATCGATGCGGATCTGTTCTTTAACGGGAACAAAGATCTGACCGCTCTTGCCGCAGGCGCCTTTATAAGCAACGCCGTTCTCTATTCACACGAAGGCGCAGACATATGCGTATCCTCCCATAAAGAAGGACATGATATCGTAACCCTTATCCGCAATACGGATTCGCACATCAATGAAGAGGATCTGCCCCACCTGTTTGAAGCCTTCTACAGACCGGACAAATCACGGAGCAGCCGCGACGGAGGAAGCGGTCTGGGGCTGTACCTCGCCCGGCTTATCATCACAAAACAGGGCGGCGAATGCAGCCTCTCTAATGACGGAAAAGATGTGGCGGCAAAGATCAGCCTGCCCTCCACATGAAATTCACATAAAATCCCTTTGGTTTCCTTACCGTTCTGATACCATACAGAAAAACAGATAAGAAAGGAAACCGATCAAATGAAAAAGAATGTTGTAAGATTTTTCCTCCCGGTCCTCATGGCCGGAATGCTTATGTCTTCACTCAGTGCCTGTATCCACAGATCTGAGGCAGCCGGCAATTCTGAAACATCTGCTGATGCGCCGGAAATCATATCCGGAAATCTGATAAACCGTATGACTGAAACTGAGCTGCTCCGGACTGCTGAGACAGACTTTGTGCTGCTTGAGAACTCCCGGAAAAAAACCTCTGCATCATCTTCGGAAATATCAAACGATAAAATATACCTTGGCGACAGGTACGGTGCGATCGTTTACGGAAGGCCTTTATTCAACGCACTGCCCCCTTTAGATTATGACGGCGGCGCCGGCGAAGTCATCTATTATCATACAGACATTTCCACAGGTACAAACACCGAAGCACTTATCAGTTTTACCGATTATGATGATCTTAAAGAAAAACTCAGGGAAGAAACCGAGACTGATATAAAAAACGGCCATCAGCGTTTTCTTGCCGAAGAGGATCTTAATGATATCATAGCCCTTTATGACGCAGTGACAGATGGCAGTGCGCTGATAATAAACAGTGATGTGATTGCTGATTATCTGGAATACTATTATAGTTCCAAAAGCGGCGAAAACGATGACAGCATGTCCTGGGAAATGGATACAGAAAAGGTTGAAGAGATAAAGGATAACATATATGAATATCATTTTTATGATGAAGAACTGGATCTGAATTTTGTAGTGCATGTCACTACTCCGCCGGAATATGCAGCCGCGTCCGCTTATCCCGCCCTTGTGCTTACGGATGCGGTGTGGCGCTTTAAGGATGTGCCCACCCTGTATGATCTGATGAAGGAAGGAAAAGCCGATCCCGCCCTTCTTATAACCATTGGCTTTGATTACGATACCGACAGCCGGGATAATGCTGTCCGCGCAAATATTTTATGTGACCATAAGAAAGAGTTTCTGGATTTCATCACCGATAACATGATGCCTTATCTTAATGAGCGTTTCAATATTACCCCTGGGGGCTCCACTCTCTTCGGGCATTCCCAGGGCGGCGTTTTTACACATTACGCGGCGTTTAATTATGACCTGTATGAAAACAAGCCTTTCAAAAACTATATCATAGGGAGCCCCACCTTCTGGACGCCTTATTTTACCGGAACATCGGACTACGAAAATTACAAAAAGGAGTACGGATACTTTGACCGGAATGATTCTTATGACCGTAATCTTTTCATCACCGCCGGTGATAAAGAAGACGCCGATTATGAAGAGTATTACGGCAATAACGATTCCACTCTCGAAGGGGTGCAGCATCTTAAAGAGCGCCTGGAGGCATATGGCGTCGATTCATACGAAGTAAAGCTTTACAACAGCAATCATTACATGTATGTTTCGGAGATGCTGATTGATTATGCCGGGAGTTCTCTCATACGCAAAGTCCCCGGAGTATCAACGCCAATGCTGCACGTTATCATTCTGCTGTAAATATCATCTCCTTGTTATTAAATGTATCATAGAAATCTGCATATGTTATCGTTCCGCTCTTAATCCCTTCTGCATAATATAGCAGGTTTTCTACACTTATAGCGGCACCTTTTATACCGGAGTTAGCATTTGAAATATACTCTAACTGTTTTTCAAATTCACCTTTCAGATAAGATGTGATAAACAAAAATGTAAAACATAAAACCCCGGTTCCAAAATTCTCCCACCATTTATTAGGATTAAGCGTTTCTGAACGCCTGACATTTTCATTAATATATCTGCTCATTTCATCAGCACACGTCCTGCTGATACTAAACCCGTCTTTGTATGACTTGTTATCGATTATCGTTCCATTAACACCATATGAAATAATAACATCCGGACGCTTGGAATCACCTAACCGTCTCCCGCTAAACCCAAGTTCGCTTGTAAACAGATCTGCGGTTTGAATCTCAAATTCCCGTGCATCGGCATTTTTTCCTGCTCTTGAAGCAGCATCACTGTATGCCAAATCAATAAGTGCCAGATACTTATGATCAAGATTAGCAAGTTTACCACGGACCCTATCCACAATATCATTAACATCATCCTTAACACATGATGCTCTGGGCGGTAATACGAGCCCGGCAATTTTATCCTTTAATCTATATTTGTCCCCATTTATCTGAATATCCAAGCCGATCGATATTAACCCTTTAATATGGTCTTCAATTGCAGCGGTATCCAGATCAATATCATATCCTTTTAGCGCTTCTTTTAACTGGTCTAACTTTTTTTCTGTTGTGGAAAATGCCTTCAATATTGCTGCTCTTTGATATCTGAGATAATCTGAGCCATGCGCCTTATTTGATGCAAGCATCTCAAACAAAACCACTCTTGGAATTCTTGGATTACTTGAATTTCCATTAGCCTTTACAATGGCTCTTTCCCCCGCTCTCGTTAGTGAATATGTCTGTAAATTGGCGGTATATGTTATCCCACGATATGTTCCTGTCACATTTTTATCCGCAGTGGTTACCCAACCCATCTGAGCGCACCAGCTTGCAATTCCTCTTGCGTATTTATCAGAATCTCCTTCTTCATTCTGACTAACTTCACTCTTCTCAGCGGTTGTAGCAGCTTCACAATAATCACATAAATACATTGCCTGCGGAATAGATGTAAAACCCATCTCTCCCTTAAAACCAAGCTTGCTTCCCAGATCAAATTTTGTTTGATCATCCCGCTCTTTTAACAGATTTAAGATGCGCAAGACCGGCGGATACGATAGCAGTGCTTTAGATAAAACCTCCTCTTCTTCCGGAGAATCATCAGCAGTATTTGCCAGTTCCGTTCCTAGTGGAGAAATCTTACAGGTATCAGTATCTTTATTATACTCCAATAATCCGCACGCTAAAGCCCATCTGATATATCCTTCAGCAGACCAGTCATCCGTGTAAGGTTTCTTCATGGTCTCTGTTTGCCCTGAAGAATCTGTGTATGTTTTACTTGTTTGTGCATCTATAACAGCCTGGATAATACCCGTGCAAAGAGCTTCTTTTCTGCTGCCGCTTCCCGGACCTTTTCCTTTTAAAATGCCATACTTTATTTCAATATCATGATGGCTTATTTGGGCGACAAATTCATTATAATCCGCATCTGAAATAAGATTATATTTCAAAAGAAGCGGAAAACGCTCATTTTGTAACCAAAGATTATCAGCAGAATTATACTGAAAAACACTGACAACCTTTTTCAGTTTTTTTAAGCTGCCCGGGTTCTGAACCCAGCCAAATGTTCTTTTTCTAGGCATTCTTTAATCCCTCTCCCGGATCTTTTACTGTTTGGGATTATCATACTTAAAAGCATAACCATCCGTAGTACATAAAAACCTGTCTCCTACATTTATTTTTTCCTTTCTTGAAACGACAAAAAACATCTTTCTGTCAGTGTCTTTCAGTACATAATCCACTATACCGTTTTCTTCTTTAATCTCTGCTATTTCATCATACCAGCATTTATAATTTCTCTTAAAAGTATCTGATGATGCTATCATAAAAAGTACAAACAAAACTATGTCTGCAAATATCCCGACAAATATAAGCTTCGCTAAAAACCTTATCCCAAAAACGATACCTGCAACCGGCAATAAGATAACAATCAGCATAACGATATATACCCACAAACTGCTTTGCAGCAAAACTTTTTTCTTCACCAGCTTATGAATATTATCGTCCGGAACAAATTTTACATCTACTTCTTTCTCTTCATCATACTCAAATAATGATCCTATAAAAGACTCAAAGTCCGCAGCCAGCACCATTGGTTTAGGATTCGGATCATCCCCATCAAAATCATCTCTGTCTATCGCGATAACTCTTGGTTCCCCCTCCGTTCCGCACTCGTTATAATCCAGATAGATCTTACCATCTCTCTCAAATGTGTAACCGATCGCGATCAGGTTATCTTCATAATAATCTTTTTCTTTATTAACCTCATATATGGAACAATTCCGGGTTCTTCCGATCCCAAAGATACCTTCAATGTCATAATATATTTTTTTCCTGTTTATCCGGGCGCAGTTTTTCTTTAAAATACCGCCATTATGTTTCTTCATTAAAAAGATATATGATTGAGGTAATTTAAATCCCAGATCATTTTCTATACTTTTGATCAGATCATCCGACACATCATTACCGCATTCATATTCTTCTTCCTCAGGAGCATCTTCTTCAAACCACAGATCATCCAGATCCACATTTTCAAACATTTTCTTTTTCTCTCCGTAAATCAATTAGTATACTTTGTGACAATGACTTCTTTTCCGATCTTAATCCCGATAACGTCATCTCCGATATCGATCTTTTCATTACGGCTTTTTATGATCTTACCGCTGACATAACCATCTAAGCCTTTGTTGCCCGGTTTTGTTATAATACATTCATAGTATATCAGTTTACTCGAAATAATATTATTGTAGATTTCTTTGACTTCATATTCTTCTACGGTATACTTCGCGTTAAACACCGAATAAATTCCAAACAGAATTTCTGCAATTATTACCGGAATTAAGATTATGGGCCACACAACTACAAAAATCAATTCAAAAAATAATAAGAAGCCCAGTATTAAAAAAGTATTAAACATATCATTCGATTTAAGATTCATTTTCACAATATGTTTCTGCAATTCTTTATCATTTTTAATATATTGAATAAGCTTCTCTTCCACATTTATTCCTTCTTTTCCTGTTTTTGAAAAACTTCTTTCACAGCGTTATTGGCCTCGTCATTCCAGACCGTTCTTTCGGGGCCAAGCGTCCCATACATCGTGTTTTCAAACGAATACGCCATCTCTCCGTTTCTTATCAGTCGTTCATTTTCCACATCATCACTGAACGTACCCAGCCTGTTGTATATATCCTGCGTGATCTCGTACCTGTACTCTTCAATTCCCTCACGACTGATGTACATTATTCTTGCAAAATATCTTCCGGATTCAGCATCATAATATGCCTTCCAATTGTTACCTTGCTTTTCTGTCTTCATAATGAATCACCTTGTTATATTTAACCTAAATTCATTGAGCTACTTTACCGAATTCTCTGATTCCAAATAATCTATAAGATATGAACCTTCATCTGCATCATCCGTGCCAAGCAATATAACTTTTTCACCGTCATATTCTCCGATATAAAAATCTGCGCTCATTATTATTCTGGAAAATCTTTCAAATAGTGCTCCCAGGCTGTCAGCTATGACAATCTCTTTCTGCTCATCTCTTCCGAAAAAGATTACACGTCCCGCTTTGCCGCTGCTATCCGGATCAGAATTTACTCCGATGAAATTCCCTCCGTTATCCGATCCGAAAGGAAGCCATCTCTTATCTGCATATTCCGCAACATTCTTCATGCTTCTCCATTCAGAGAGCATTTCCCCGAGTCTTAAAAAGCGGAAGCCAAGCATCATACCGCATAAAGCCTCATTATTATCTCCGTCATTAGTAAGATATAGATTTTTTAACTCTTCAGGAAATGCAAATCCAATCTCCGCTTCGATGGTTTTTATGCTGTTTTCGGATGCTCCCGGCCGAAGTGTCTCCTTAAGAAACGCCATCTTCGAAAAAAGCGTTTTAGTATATGTATTCCATTCAGGCGCATACATCTGAGGATCCGGTTTATTCAGACCCGGTATCGGTTTGTTTAAAAAATCAAAAAAACCCATTTCAGCCTCCATTATCATTACACATTTACATTGAACGTATCGAACATATCCTCATCTTCCTGTTTATCGTCAGAACACCCCACGCCTTACTGTTGGCGGGAGACGCAGGCGGAATGAATACGGCCTCACTTATAACGTTGCTCTCTACCCTGCCAAGGTTCGTGATACAATGGCCGTCACACTTTTCATAGCCGAACATCTTGCTGCCGACAAACCTGCCGGCCTTGCTCTCAAATCTTCCCAGCGTCGATATAGCTATGGCATCCAGAAGTTCCGGATCCATATTGAAATAACACGCGAGAACGAGCATCTCCCTGTCCGGCCTGCTGATGATGCTCCTGACTTCATGATCTACTGCCCTGGCAAGTTCCATGATCCCGGCACTTCTCTTCTTAACCGTCACTCCGAATGCAGTGGCATAATTTCCAAGAGCGCCTTCTTTATAGTTTTTGATCTTATTCCTTATGTCGGAAGCTATGACCACCTTATTCACGCCCTCATCTATCATCATCTTAGCAACAAGATAGTCATTGAGCGATACCCCGTTTTCCCTGCATAAACCAAGGAGAGCATCAAGCTCTTCTCCGTCAATACTCCTTATCTCACGCTTTATGTCCTGTTTCGAATCATATTCACGCTCAAACATAAGATACTCATCGTAACTGACCTTATGCCCTTCTTTCCGCCAATTCTTATTGGCATCCCCGATCAACATCTTGCTGATAAACCTGAGGTTGCTTCCAGCCGGAAGATCATCAAGACTTTCCATAAGCTTCTCGTCCACCAGGTGCGGCCGGGCTCCGTTTGCATACTGATCCGCAAACTCCTGCACTAACTGAAGAAGTCCTCTTCCGTCACAAAGAAGATGATGCGTTATAAAAAGGACTCTCATTCCTCTCCCGGAAGGATAGGCAAAGACCTTGAGCAGGGCTTCCTTATGGACGTTCCACCCGGCTTTGGATACCGTCTCATAATCCGTCTGCCAGTTATCGCCTGCCTCTTTTATCGTTATCGGGATCTCAAGTTCCGGCTGCTCCTCGTAATAGATCGCAGAACTTCCCTGCTCCACGGCAATCAGGCTTCTCATTAGCGGATGAGCCGCTTTCAGAACACCGATGCTCCCTATGATCCTGTTCACATCAAACTCTGCCTCTATCTCCACCATGATGCCAAAGTGCATATTCGGACACATATAGTGTGCCCTTTCCGTATATAAGTATTTCCTGTCTGACATGAGTATATCTTTCCTTTATTAATCTAAAAAATATCGGTATGATCTTTGCTGCCGTGTCGGTTTTTACCGGATCCATGTTGAAAAATTGTGGTAAACATAATTATGCAAACAGGCAATTTTCAAAAAGCAGGCTATATAATTATATCAGAAATGTTAACTTATGCTATGTAAACCTTATCACCGGCTAAAAAATTGCCATATTCCGTGTAAATCCGGGCCTCCGGTACTTCAACCCGCTTCATCTTGACCGTCGTGGTCAACACGCTTCACTGTACCGTTCCTGTTGACTTTATTCCTCCGGAGCGTAAAACAGCGGAAAATAGTATATACTTATGTAGAGTGGTTATGTAACTTAACTGTTTTACTTTTAAAACTTATATCTCATATCCTTGTATCTGTTTTCTTTTTCCTTGAATCCAAGCTTTGCATATACAGGATATCCTTCATCCGTTGCCGAAAGGTCAATACGGCCTAAACCTTTCTGCCTGCCATATTCAACAAGAATTTGCATAAGCCTTGTACACAACCCTTTACCACGATATCCGGGCTCAGTATAAACACTTAAAACCTCACCATACATACCATTCAATAGTACAGCATTAGCAGGCATTTCAATGATATGCAGATAAGCTGCCGACACTATTCTTCCTTCATCTCTGGCTACAAACGCTATTAACTCCGTACCAAGCTTTCTCTCAAAATATCCGGGAAGCTGTGTTTCCATACCCTTACGCTGTTCATCAGTTATAGATCCGAAATCATCTATCATATAAGCTATCCTAAGACGGATAAGTTCACTGATATCTTCCTTTGATGCTTCACCAAATACTATCTCATTCATTATTTCAAGCCCTCGTCTTTTCTATATCCAAATTTATATACTTTTGCTTATGCAATTCCTCTTTCCCATGCATATTCAAGCATATCAATGCCTTGAAGTCCTTTACTGATCATATCTATTGCATTTTAACCCATACCCCAGTCCAAGTAATCGATCTCTGAATTCTTTGAAACTCTCAAAATAAGACTCTCCGCTTGATGTTATCTCTATCTCATTTATCTCACCCGAGATTTTGAATCCATCATCCTCATCATTAACAGTTATCGTTATACTCTTCTCATTCCCATAATATGCAAGATCTGCTACTACACACTGATATGTTTCCATGATATCCTCTGTTTTTATATGACCAACTGTATTACTGCTATCTATACCGGATTACCGATACCATCTATCGGAGTCGCCTCTGCATCCCCGGTTGACCATACGATCAGTTCTTCAACAAATTTCGGTGTGATGATATGTCTTGTCTCCGACGATTATTCTGCGTCTCCTTTTAGTGCTTATACTCATTGTTAAACACTCCCCGGCAATTCGCATATCATTTTAACTTTAAGCGGTCTGTTTGTCAGGAACTCAGCATTTTTATCCATTACAGACCTGGGATGCTGATAGACATCCTTGTCTACCAGCACATTTTCATCTATTATATACAGATATCCCTTCTCGGTTCCGTTGTGACTGATCACTCCGTTATCATCA
>JAEEGL012733009.1_pt1 | contig 16772 bp, 3 predicted proteins | sample 9134231 | NCBI WGS metagenome assembly JAEEGL01 (sample SAMN16246548, study PRJNA631951) | gut metagenome | biome: gut microbiome; feature: rumen; material: fiber-attached | host: Bos | place: Iran: Karaj | collected 2018-10
ATGATGTGGAACTTCTATGCCGACATCGACCGTAAGTACAAAGCAGTCGACACCGAGTATAGCGAACTCACCAACAAGTTGAAACAGAATCCCTTCCATGTCGAGGGCTTTGCAGCACTCGCTTGGGACGACCTGGGCATCTATTTCCGCTACAATCCCAACAAGGTGTTCAAGAAGGGCTACGGTCCCGAGATTAAGAACACTTGGACTCTGGGCGTTATGATCGGCTTCTAAGACGTAACGGCAACGACCGTCGCACACAATCACAAGCGGCACACTCTGCACCAGAGCGTGCCGCTTTTTCTATCCACCCTCACAGTTTCATCCCTGTGGCCATGGTTGATGACGTTTTGGGTGGGTGGATTTATTGAGTGTGGGGGGTGGCGAGCATCAGCTTGCCATTGTCGATGACGATGCCCTCGTAGGTGTTGTCGACGGGCTGGCCCATAAGGTTGTAACGCTGGCCGCTCTTGCGGCTGTCGGCGAGGATGCGGCGTATCGCGGTGACTACCGGCTCATCGGGGAGTTGTAGCGGGTAAACGACAAACTCTTGCGACAAGCCGCCCTCGGTGTAAGGTTCCCAGTATTCCGATTCAGCCCTTTTTGGGCGCGACCAAGCTTGGTCCTCATCGGCGGCACGGCGTGTGATAGCCTGGAACGGGTAGTAACCCTGCTCTTCCAATTCGGGCATCGGGGCGTCCTCATAGAGTTCATCGCTGATGGTGAAGCCGCCCATAAGTTGGGCATTGTTGATGTTGTTGTCCTCGTCGGGTGCGGGCATATAGAAGTCGCCATCGCCGCCGTAGATGGTCCACTCGTAGTTGGCCACCTCCTGGGGTTTTGGGCGCACGAAGGCATAAATGCGGTCGTTGGAACCTACTTGCGTGCGGCTCATGAGCGAAGCGGGCACGTAGGTGTTGTAGGCATAGTTCTGCTGCCCTCCGCGCTCAGGGTCTGCTGTGACGGCGATTGCGGGATTCTGCTTGTCGAGCAAGACGCCTGTTATGGTTTCTGCATTGATTACGTAGCCGACAAAATCGTTGGGCGACGTGACGTCCTCCAGCACCACCCAGTTGCTCTGGTCGTATTCGCCGCCTCGGCTGGCCAGCAGTCCCGTGGCTTTCATGTAGTCGACCTCGCCCGGATAAGCGCGGTCGGGCGTGAGCCAGTGGTTGTCGTCCTTGGCATAGATGCCGCCGTTCACATCCACGTATACGCCCGTGAGAGCGTCGGCCACGGTGTATTCCCGGCCTACAACGCCGTAGTTGACAATCCACCACAGCGGGTAGGTGTTGCCATCCTCCTGCATGGGCAGCCAGGCATCGAATTTCCCGGAGTCCTCATAGTCCTGCAGCATCCCGTCGGGCACATGGACGACCGTGTTTTCGCTGGTGTTGAACTCCATGCCGCCACCGCCGATGGTTGTGCCATCCCACCACGAGAAGTTGCCATTAAGCAGGTCGACATCGGTCATCAGGAAATACACGTCGGTGACCCCGGTGCAATTGCTGAAGGCATGTGACTGGATTTCTTTGACGGTCGACGGGATGACCACCGTGGTGAGCGCGGTGCAGAAATTAAAGGCTTCCTCCTTAATAGTCACAAGCCCTTCGGGCAAAATGGCGGTCTCGAGATTCGTGCACCGGCTGAATGCGTTTTCCCCGATGTAGAGGATGCCCTCGTCGACAGTCAGGTAGACGATGTCCTTGTTGTAATCGAAGGCGTAATTGGCGATTCCCACGACATCCAGTCCGTTGACTGTGCCGCGAATGTGAAGCGACTGGATGGGTGTCTCCTCGTCCCATCCGGTGGCTATATATCCCCATTCGTTCTGCGACCACACATAGGTCACACCGTCGACGACAATGTCGGCGGCATGACCCATGGTAGCGGTCAGCAAAGTTAAAATAACTATTAGAAGTTGTCGTTTCATCGTTTAATAACCTGCTTCACGGCGCGTGCTCCACTGTAGGTGCGAGCCTCCACGAAGTACACACCGTCGATTAAGTGGCTCAAGTTCAGAGTCACTTGGTTGTCGTTTGGCGTGACGCTCTCCAGAAGTTTGCCATTGGCTGAGTAGACCATCACCGACTTGAGCAGGTCGCCGGCGCTGACGTTCACCACATCGACGATTACCGTGGGGGTAATCTTGATTCCGGTGGCATCGGCATTCAGGTTGTCGACGCCCGAAGTCTCGAGGGTGAAGATTTGTGGCTCGTCAAGGTTGCCATAAATCCAGTCGCTCACCCACTGCAACTCTTCGTTGAACCAAACCACCTCACCATTATAGATGGTTGCGAAGCGCACCACCTGGCCGGTTTCCTCGGCATTTCCGGCCACGGTAAGCAGATACAGTCCGTCGGTGGTGGCTGTGGTCACGCCACGGCACTCGTCGCCGATAAAGGCGGCAATGCAGAGGTTGTCCATTTCCACGTCGCCATTCATGGCCCGTGCCACCACGTTCATGTTGTCGCTGAACTGGTGGTGATCAAGCGGCGTGAACGGCAGGTTGGCCGGAGCCTTCATCACTTCAGGAGCGTTATATACCGACGGGTCGATGGTCGGGTAGCGGAACGACACCGCGTTGGGCTTCTGCGAATAGTAGTAGTAGCCGACGCCTGGCACGATAGCCGTCAGGTCGCCCTCCCACTTGTATCCGTCGTAGAATGCCACTTGGCTCTTGCTCTTGACGATATCGCCATTCGACGGCACTAAGTCGGCAAACGCCTCATTAAGACTCAGGTTGTAGATTGAGAGCGGGCCAATCCAGTTCCATTCAGGGTAGATGGTTTGTTCGGTTGTCCGCGTGTCAATCATTGTGCCGGTGAAGATGACGTTGACGTCGTTCTTATTCTTAATCTTATAGAGTTTGCCCACCTCCATTTTTTCGAGGCCGCTTGTGGTCCACTTAGTGCCACTGTTCATGGCAAAACCTTCCTTGCTCTTGACGGTGTTGAACACCTTGGAAACACCGAAGACGTTCTCCAGGTCGTCGTGTCCCGGCTCGGGTTGCACGTAGAGCGAAATCCAGTTCCATCCGGCGGAGAGGAAACTCTGCTGCTCAATCACGTCGCTGGGGTGCCAAGCCACCGGGGTGTTATAGTCGCCGAAGATTCCGTTAGGCTGATAGTTAATCTGTAACGGCTCGCCCTTGTACGTAGTCGTGATATTACCCAGAATCACGCCCTTCTCGGCATCATAGATGCGGAAGGTGATTGGCTTAATCTGTGTGATGTCCTGGAGTCCGTATACCGTAAGGTTGACGAAGTAAGCGTCGCGGCTGGAAACCAACTTGGGCGATGCCAAGCCACAGCAGGTGCCATCGATAAAGGCAGCAATCTTCGTATTGGTATTGGTGCAAATCTTGTCGTCGAAATAGATTTGTCCGATGATGTTCATCGAACTTTCAAATTGCGTTGGGTCGACAGTCCACAATGGGTCGTTGCCGGAGACAGTGACATGGAACAGCAATGGCGAACTGATGTCGTCCTCGTTGATGGCATATGCATAAACCATGTGAGTTCCCACCGGAGCGTCGGCACCGACGGTAAACGCTATCGATTCCCATTCGTTGGTTCCCAGCACGCCCGTGGTGGTTGACGGAGTAATCCAGGTGGGCAGACCCGAGATGTTGTAACGTCCACTCTCGCGCCCCTTGTTGCGCAAGTCGGCATGCAGAACCACCTCGCTCAAGCGGTCCTTCTCAACTGTTATCACTTCTTGATCCCACTCTAGCGTGCCGTAGTCAACCACGGCGCTCCATGTGATGGCCTCCGAGAGATTGTCCTGCAAGTCGCGCACATTCTTGACGATGAACGTGAGCAAGTTGCCTTGCATGCGCGACGGCAGCGTGTTCAGGTTGATGTAGATCTCGTTGTTCGATGCTGTGAAATCGAACTCAAGATTTTGCTTGAGCGGTGCGGTGCGCAGAGCCGGTGCTGTGGCCGCTTGTGTGACTCCTGTGGCGATAGCCTGTGCCAGGCCGTAGCGGTCGACCTGCGGCGCCATATTGTTGACGCTGAACTCGGTGATGATGTTGCCGTTAGCGTCGAGCACGTGGCGCTCCATGGGGTAATATGCCACCAGTCCGGCCACCTGTGCGGTGTCGACCTGGTTGTAGCGGTTGGCAATGACCGAAGTGCCGTCGCATGCCACATTCCACACTCGCAGTTCATCGACGTCGCCGATAAACTTGTAGCGCTCCTCGAGCATGTTGTTTTCGGGGTTCAACTTCAATATTCCACCCACGTACAGGTAGTCGCCTGCGGCTGCCGGCAATTGCTGCTCGGCGATGGTCTTCACCGCCTTGCCGTCGATGTAGAGCACAGCGCTCACGCCGCGATGTACATTTAGTGCCACGTGGTGCCAGTTGCCGTCGCAGTAGTCCACATTGGTGAGCACGATGGGCAGACCGTTGCTGGTGAGTGACGACAGCGTGTCGTTGTAGATGTGCAGAATCATAGAGTTGTCGTAGTCAAAGCCTATCGACATGCAATCGGTGATTGAGAGCAGTGTTGCGCGTGCGTTCTTGTTCTTTTCGCCGCGGAACCAGGTCTCAACCACATAGCTGTCGGTCGAGCGTGGCGAGATGGTGCCGGTGGGAATCTTGATGACATGCTTGCCGTCGAGGTGTGCCGCCAGATTGGTGTTCTCGACGTTCCAGCTCTCGGTGTCCATGTGCATGTTTCGAGCGCGGGCATAGTCGGTCACTGTGGTGCCGTTGCCCTCGTTCATTTTCCAATAACCTGCCAGCCCGGGCATGTAAGGTGCCACCACCTCGTCCTTTGCGGCAAGCATGGCGCGAGTTGGGTTATTCTTGTTCCAAAGCACCAACTCGTGCATCATTCCGGTGAAGCCGCGTCCCAGCGTCAGACGCCCGTTGGCGTTGTAGTCCGGAACGATGACTTCGTCGAAGAGCATTGTCTCATTGGCGTCCTCGGCAAGGATCATGCTCAGGTTGTTGTCGTAGCCGCCGGCAGCCTTCACATAGTTCATGGCGAGGAACACCCACTTGTCGGCGGGAATCGTTTCTGTCGAGGTGATTGTTGTGTTGTCGATGCTCACACTCACATGGCCGTCGTTGTCGACCGCCACGTTGAGCGAGTTACCCTCGGTGCCGTGTTCGATAATCGTGCCGGCGCCCTTACGCTTGAGCCACAGCGAGGCGGCGAAGCTGGTATTGCTGATGGGCAGATAAGCGTCGGTGGCAACGGGGTTGCCGTTGAATTGCAACGACACGTCGTGCGACACTTGCGCATCGTTGAGCGAACCGGTGATGAAGAAGTTCTCATCCTTGGTCAGGTAGCTTTCGCGAATGTCCTCGTTGAACTTGATGCGGATGTCGTCGGTGGGAGTCAAGATTCCGGTGTTGGGGTAGGCTTGTCCCAGCAGTTTCGGTCCGCGAGTGTCGCGAATCACGGTTTGCTCGGGCGTTGTCGCCACATACTCTTTGTTGCCGTATTCACACATGCTCTCGGCCACCACCACATAGTTTCCGTCGATGTTTGGCAACTCAAGGTTGTAGGTGATATTTGGCTTGTCGTTTTTCAAGATTGATTGAGTCTCGGTCTCGCGCCCCTCGGTTAAATACTTCTCGTCGGTGACCCACTCGTGGGCGGTAACCCAACGCGAGTCGCCGGCAAAGCGGTATTTCAGTCTCATACCCTTCAGCCCGGTGAACATTCGGTTGATGTCGCTGATGGTGGCCACCAGTTGGTCGCCACTAACCACCGAAGCCAGGTTCAGGATATTCTTGTCGAGCTTGAGAGTAACATCGGGGGCCGCGGGCACAAAGTGTGCGCTGAACGACGCCGTCTCGTAAATCCACTTCTCGGGCTTGCACGAGTTGGCAAGCATGAACTTGATGTCGTTGTAGTCGAGGATGGAGTTGTCGCTCTGCCTGATGGTCAGCGTCTTGGTGATTGGAGCGCCATACTCAATCCACATCTCGGTGCCATTAACCAGGGGCTCGCCGTCCATGAAGATTTGCAAGCCATCGGGATTGCTTAACGCGTCAACATAGACCACTGCCGAGGTAAGCCACTCGTGGGTCTCGCTGTCGTTGGAGAACACCACCTGCAACTGTGCGTCTTGTCCGGCGGGGATGTCGACCAAGTTGCGCACAGGAATGTAGATGTGCGGGTTGTCGCTCTTCATCGTTGCGTAGTCGAGCAGAGTGCCCTCGTTGAAATACTTGGTGCGTGTCTCACCCTCATAGGGGCATCGAGTCTGACCTCCGCGGGTACGGAAGATGGTTGACCATCCTCTGGGCGACTCGAACACATCGACCGTGTGGGCATTGCCACGCTGAGTGTCGTTGAGGGTATAGGAGAAACGTTCGCTTTTCGTCGTCTCGTCAACATCGTATTTCGTCTGGTGATACCCGATATCGGTGTTCGAGATGATGATTGCTCCCATTTTGTCGAGCAGGAAGCCGTTTTTGCCACGATAAGCCAGTCCGGTCGAGAACACCTCGGTGGAGTTGTGAACCTCCTTGGAACTTGTGCCGGAGCTGTTGGTCACGGTCACGCCGCGTTCAAACGATTCGTTGCCAATCTTGTATTTGGCATCGTTGAAGGCTTTGAGCTTATCTTCCTCGTTGTCGGCGAGGGTCTGCTTCCACTTGTCGATTATCTCGTTGCACCACAGCACGCTGTCGCAGCCCTCATAGCCTACGGGGAAGCGAGCGTAGTAGCTGGGACCCTCAAAACCGTTCTTTGCCTCGGCACCCCAAGCTTTCTTGTCGTTGTTGCTCGTGCCGTAATTGGGGTCGTCGGCGGTGAGGAAGGTGTAATAGGTGGGTACAGCCGGGTTCTCCTCAATCTCGCTCATCGAGTTGATGTGCTTGAGCATGGTGTTGCGTGTGCGCGTAACATTATAAAACAGGGTGGTCTCGATGTAGTTCTGCGAGTACTCGAAGTGAGTGTTGAATTTCTCGTCCATTGCCATAGTCTCTTGCATGCCGACTGCCCATGAGCCGTCGTCCTGCTTGAAGATGCCCACCTTGTCGGCCGCGCCGATGATATAGTTGGTGGAATAGCCGATAAACACGTCTCCGTCGCGTCCTACGTAGTCAATCGTCGAACTTGTGGATGTCGACTGGCTATTGGTGTAGGTAACCGATGTGTGATTATCCCAGGTTTTGTTAACATCATACTTCCATGACACTTGATTCTCTCCGATGACGGTGTTGTAGGTCATTTTGCCGAAGAATGCCGTTCCGGTAAGGATGTCAAACTCTAATGAAGTGCGGATGTCCACACCCAGCTCGGTGTTGTTGTGTACGCCGCGCACGGTGTAGGTGTAGTCGCTGGTGACCGAGTCGGTGGCCCATGTTGCTGAAGAGCCGTCGCCGGGCGGGTCGCGGAGCACCATCTGCACATGGCTGGGACCGGCGGTGATGAAGTTGTTGCCGGTAGGCACGACACCTGAGATGATGGCGGTCAAGCCTTCGCTGCTCCAGAGCTTGGTCTGTCCCTCAATTACCATCGAGGCGTTCATGTTGCGTGTGTACGGAGCGTTGAGGCTGGGTATGCCGGCAATCCACTTGTAGGTGCCCTCGCCAACCGAGTCGAGCTGCACTTGCTCGGGGTCGAGGCGGGCCATGTCGCCACGTTTCACCTCGTGGCCGTCGATAATTTGGTCCTCGGCGACAATGAGTGCCGCCTCGCCAAGCTCGTTGCCGAAGGTGATTACCGAGTCGCGAAGCATGTCGGTGTATAATGCTCTTGTCGCGCCCGGGTCGTTGTTGTGGTACGGCTCGTAGGCCCGCACCTTGAAGTTATATGACCTGCCAAGCTGGAAGATGGGGTAGCGGTAATTGTAGGTCACCTTGCCGGTCGTCTCATTGTAGTCGTAGATGGGAAGCTTGATGTCCTCGCCGGCATCGCGCACAGTGATGGTGTCGGTACCGAAAACACCGGCGGGCATTCCCGCTTGCGTGATGTCAATCACGGGGTTGCTGCGATAGGTCAGCATCAGCTTCTTGTTGCACTTGAACAGAGGAAGCGGGTCGTTGGTCGCCGTGTAGATTGTGTCGGGGATAATGGTGTCGTTGGCGTTGGTGAGGTTGATGGCGGGAATGTTCATGAACTTCTCATCGTTGTCCAACTCACTATTATTCGGGAATTTCACGCTCTCCACCATGTAGCGGATGGGCGGCACCTTGGCGCTAAACTCACCGGTTTTGGCATCGGTGGTGATTATGATGTACTTCACGTCGTCGCTGTTACCGCCGGCGCGATAAGCGTTGCTGTTGATGTCGTTCGACGCTCCTTCGACTTCCATGTTCTCGGGGTTGGCGACCCACTCGATGGTGGTGCCATTGACCTGTTGCATGGCATTGAGCATGCGTTGCGGGTGGTCGAGCGGCGTCAGAGTAATCACTGCTTGGCCGATGGTGTTCTCGCTCACGCCGTAGCCCAGTGGCTTCTCGCCCTCGGTCTGTCCGCCGGTAATGCGGCCGGCAAGAATAACGAGGGTGTTGTCGTAGAAGTCAAGATGGGTGTCGCTCAAGAACTCATAGGTCTCGTCGGTACCGGCAGGATAACGTCCGGCACCCTCAAAGGTGTGACCCTGGCGGCGCGCCTCAATATAATGGCTTCCGATGGGTACTGAAATCTCGTAATTACCGTCGGCATCGCTGTAGATGAGCTTGTCGTTCTTGTTGCACGGTGTGCCGTCGACGTAGAAGCTCACGCTGTCGACCGGAATGGTAGTGCCGCTGTAGCGGATGGTGCCACTCACCTTGAAGCTCGACACGTCGGTAAAGTCGCAGTTGTTGATTGTCAGTGATGTGCCACCGATGAATGCCGAGCGGCTCGTGGGCGAGAACGAGTGAATACCCTTGGTGGGATACACACTGTAACGCGTGCCGCTGCCGGTGAACGGAATGCCGCGAATCTCATATTCGCCGCTCTCGTTGGTGATGCCGTAGGACGACAACTGTTTCTCGGTGGGAATCACATCACTCGGACGGGTGTTGGCGCCCACGGTAGCGTGATGACCGTTAGGCACGCCGTTAGTCAGCGAGCTGTCGAAGGCATACTCTTCCAGACCTTCGTCAAAGGTGATGTAAGCCTTCAACCCCTCGGTCTCGCCACTGATGTAGCGGTCTGCGTCTTTGTCGATCTGCTCCTCGGTGAGCGCGCGGTTCCACAACCGCATTTCGTCAACGTTGCCGCGGAAGTCGGGCATAAGCACCCAGTTGCCGTTAAATACGGGCGAAACATCGACTGCCAGGGTCATGTCCTTGAAGCAAGGACCATAGTAACCGCGCCAGGATGGCCCGTCTTTGGCTATAATCCTATATCTGATGTTTTTTGTGCCCTCAGGAATTGTAAACTCGGTGGTATATGTCTTCCAGTCGCCATGCTGCGACAGATCGTTACAGATGGTATATGTGTCGATGGTGTTGTTGTCGGCGTCAAGACATAGTGCCGCGACATTCATGGTTTTTGCACCCCATGGCGAAGACTTTGTGACCGAAGCCACAACGGCAGACCCTACCATCGGATCCGTTATCGGGAAATCCTTGTAGGCGGTGAGCTCTAAATAACTCGTCTGGAAAGCATTGTCGCCATTAATAATCCATCCGGTGTCGCCTCCTTGTTGCGACAGTGTCCAGCCGTCGAACGAGTTGCCGCTCTCATAGAATTCCACCTGTTGGTCAAATATATAAGGCATTTGCTGCGGCGCGGCTGTGGTGTCGTTGGCGGCACGTGAGTTCCCTGTGATGTAGGTGGTGAGATTAGTAGCGTCACTGATGAGTGATACTTGTGAGAACTCATTGGCGGGGATGGTACCCATGACCATATCGCCCAGCTTCACATCGAACAATCCATTGCTGCTATTATAATCCAACTGCAACTTTTTGGGGAAGTCGGATAGTGTCATTGTTCCGGTGCCCTCGGGACGCACAAAGAACTGCAGGGTGAAAGGCTTACCCTGAGCCACCACGTTGCCGATATTGGTAAGGGTGATGGCATTACCGGCGTCGAGCACGCTGCGGCTGTGACTTGACCGCTCACTCGTCGGGTCACTCTCGCGCGACAGAGTCACGCGCACATCGTTGACTGCCGTGCCGGTATCGAACTGCACGCGACCGCTCACCACACCCGAAGCTCGGCAGAAGCCCACGTCGCGCATGGTGTTGCTCACCGCGTGGCCGCCACCGTCGCAGTCGCTGATGTAGGCTATGACGCGATATTCATAGTAGCGACCGGGCTCAACGGTATTGTCGGTGTAAGAATACATCGAGTTGGTGCCCTCGGTTTGATAAACCGACAACCAGTCATCGCTGCCTATGAAGCGTCGCTGCACGTCGTAGAGTGTGGCGGTTGTGCCGACTTGATGTGCTTTCCACTTGATAATCACATCGTTGCCGGCGGTGCCTTTAGTGACGTCAATGCTGGTAATAGTAGTTGTGCCCGTCACATGAGCATAGACGGTGTCGCTGTAGAGGTGCACCTTGTTGTCAGCAAGGTCGAGTTGCAGGTAATAACCATAGTTTGAGCAAATCGATGCCGGCTTCTCGTCGCTGAACGATGCTTTTCCGGCAGTGCGTGGAACGGTGACATCCAGATAGTTGCGGGTGATGGTGCCGCCTGGCTCGATGCGGTGTACCTTGAAGGTTATGTCGTTCTCGTTCTTGGGTACGTTGCCGAACTCCCATTCCATCTTCACCGCATCGGTCACGGCGGTGTCTTGCACAAGATGCAGGGGGATTACCGGAACTGTGCTGGTGCGCACCTCGGCAGCGCTAACCACGGTTAACGGCTCGGGGTTGGAGGGTATGTTGACGTTGCCCCACGAGTTCTTCTTCTGGAACACCTCGTAGCGGTAGTATTTGCCCAGCGCGAGACCCTTCGAGGCATTGTCGGTGAAAGGACTGCTCTTGGTTGTTCCCACCTGTGTGCGGTTGCCCTCGTAACCTCCACTCTCGTTGAGCTCAGTGCGATACACTTGATACTCACCGTCGTCGCTCTTCTGGTCGCTCGTCCATTGCAGCACAACATTGCCTTCGACCTGATTCGGATGCGCTGTGAGACTGCTAATCGTGCCGGTGAAACTCATTGATTGTGTGGCGTTTTCATTCAGGTTTTGACTTACGTCGCCTCCCACCTCAAACGTGAACGACGTCTGCGTGTTGCGGGTGACGTTGACGGTGAAGTCTTGACCGAGTGGTACTTTCAGCTCGGCCGAGCCTGTGCCGCGGTTCTTGGCGCTGAACGTTGCGGTGCTGTAGGTCTTGCCGGTGCTCGGCACGTACACCGACGCGTTGTAGGCGGCGTTGAAGGTGAAGTTGAACACTCCGTTGCCAATCGATGAGGGAAGCCAACTGTTGTCGGCGCTGACTTTCACTTTGTCGGGTGCCGTCCATTCAATCTTTGCCTCACGGGCGCGTGACATGTCGCCGAAGTCGATGCCTTTGAGGTAGCGCGCGTGGATATAAAACCAGTAGTCGCTATGCCAGAAGTTGCTCTGGTAGTAATAGCTCGAACTTTCGACCTGCATGGCGCCAACCTCGCGTATGCCGCGTTCGTTGGGGGCAAAGCGTACGTAGAACCACTCGCCATCCCACGAGCAGTTGACCAGACCCCAACTCTTGTCGGTTTGCGACCAACTCGACCCTGCAGAAAGGATTTTGTGCAGTGTCCCGTCGTGCAACATCACATAGATGTCCTGCGTCGAACTCTTGTAGTTGTAATCTTTGCTCTGTTTTTTGTTGTAACGGAATTTGAAGAAAAACCACGGGTTTTGAGTGGTCACTTTTCCGTTGTTGGAACACTCGAATCCCCTGAACTCATTCATCTTGGCATCCTCGCTGTCGCCGGTGCACCAACCGTAGCTCTTGCCGCTGCTGATGCTGGAGACATACACGTTGCCCCAATAAGTGCCGCCTCCCGGGTCAGAAAAAGTGCCAGAGATGGCCCATCCCGATAGCGGCACCAGCAGCATAATCGCCGTCAATGCTGACAGGATAAAAAAATGATTTCTTCTCATGATTGAAATATTTTTTGTGTTTATTATTTCAATTTTGTTACAATAGTAAGGTGCAAAGATACAACTATTTCTCAATTAATCATCTATAAAACCACAATTTAACTAAAAAAAATCCCCATTTCACCCCATTTCCGCCCAAAAACCACCCCACCAACCCCCCTCCAACCCCAATAATCATTCACCAAACATTCACCCCACGCACCCTACCAAATCCCTGCTCTCAACACGAATTCTGCCTCTTTCAACGCGAATTCCATGAATATTCAAACCACTGATTACACGAATTATACTAATTATTTATCAACTACGGATTATACGGATTATGCTGATTGATGAATGATTGACGGATAATTGGCATGTGAGACAGAAAAAAGCGAGACCATGGGGGAGTGAAAAAGTTTTTTGTTTAAAAATGGGGGAATGGTGGGAGATTTGTGATTTTTTTTGTATTTTTGCAAAATCCTAAAAAGTAATACATTTTTTTATTAACTTAATACATTTCACGGCATGAAAAGAATCTACCTAATGGTTTTGGCCTTGGTGGCATCGTTCGGCATGACGATGGGCGCGCAAACGCTTATCGACGAGGGCTTTGAGGATGTCCCCGGGACCGAGACCACGACAACCCTGCCCCCGGGGTGGGAGCGTGTCGACAGTTATTCGGGTACCAACGACCTGTACCGCTGGGCTGTGCATTACAGTTCTACTGGCTCGACAATGAGCGGCCACAAGTACATGTGCTGCGACGCCCCGACGTGGCAAGACCCCAACAACACCAACGCGCTGGGTCCTCGCCAGGAAATCTTGATGACGCCCGCTGTTGAACTCGACAACACCTATCAGTTGAGTCTCGACTGGGAGGCTGCTGCCTACAGCGTGCTCGAGAAGGGTGAGTACACCTTCAAGGTGGCCGTTATCGACCAGGCTACCAACGAGCAAACCATCGTGCTCGACATCACCGACGAGCAGATGGTGCGCGACAGCGGTGTGCCTGCCGACATCTACGGCTCGTACTTGTGGACCAACTGGGCTGTGCAAACCTCGAAGATCGACCTGTCGGCCTGGCAGGGCAAGACGGTGCGCATCGCCTTTATCTACGACCTGAAGAAGAAGACCGGTAACGTGCTTTATCTTGACAACGTGAGCATCAAGCAGTTCACGCCGTCGACAGGTCCCAGGCCTGAACTCTCGCAGAGCACCTACACTTTCCCGATGAGTTACATCGGCGAGAAGTTGTATAGCGAGATTATGACTATCAAGAATGTGGGTCTGCGCGGCCTTAGGATCACCGGCTACGACGCCACCAACGCGTTCGGCGCTAACGTCGACACCAGCGTGGAACTCGGTGTGAACGAAACCTCGCAGTTCCAGATTTACTACCTCTCGTCGCTCACCAGCCCCACCGAGGGCGACATCGTGATTCACACCAATGGTGGCGATGTGACGCTGCACGCCGTTGCCAGCAAGCAGGCCATCCCCGACGGCTATGTGCTCGAACTCTTTGAGGGCGAGCAGTTCCCGCCGGCAGGCTGGACACTGGGACAAGGCATCAACCAGTGGAGCCGCACCTACTATGCCCTCGAGGGCGACTGGAGTATGTACGGCTCGGGATATATCGAGGACAGTTACATCAACACCCCGATGCTAGACCTCAGCGACCCCAACACGCCGCACGAGATGATGTTCACCTTCTACAGCCAGTACTACGGCGAAGACTATGAGATTCCTGGCAACGACCTGATCGTGCAGATGTCGACCGACGGTGGCAAGACCTTCAACAGTAACCTGTGGACCGCCGATCCCACCGTCATCAACGAGTTGCAAGAGATTCACATCGACCTGACCAGCGTCACCAGCGACAGCGTGGTGCTGCGCTTTGTCAACACCGCAGTGTACTACGACAGCGAGTACGGCATGGACGAGAGCGCCAACTTCATCATCGACCGCGTGCTGCTGCCTGGCGTCGCCGGACTTGACGGCGTGCCCAAAGCATCGGACGTGGTTGCTCCGGCCGACTCGGCAGTGAACATCTACGGCAAGGATGTGCTCTTCAAGTGGACCGAGGCACAGTTTGCCGAGGGCTACCGCCTGTACATCGGCACCAGCGAGAACACCTGGAACGTGCTTAACGGCCAAGACATGGGCGACGCGCTGACCTACACCCTCGCAACCACGCTGCCCGAGACCACCTACTACTGGAAGGTGGTGCCCTACAACGAGGTTGGCGATGCCGAGGAAGTGCCCGTGTGGTGCTTCACCACGCAGCCCGACATGTCGATTGCCGACTTCCCCTGGTTCGAAGGCTTCGACAGCGGCATCTTCGCACCGCTGGGCTGGAACAACAAGGGTGGCCAGTACACCAAGTGGAGCGCCAGCGACTACTATCCCTACGACGGCGCACGCTCGGCAATGGCTTACAGCAACGAGACCGAGGTTGAGGCTATCCTCACCACTCCCGACGTGAAACTGCCCGCCGGCTCGAGTTACCAGTTGAGTTTCTGGTGGGGCAACGACCGCCCGGTGAGCCTGACCAAGGACGAAACGCAGGTGCGTCTCAACCACAGCACTCAGGACGACGGCATCGACGCCGTGATGATGGATATCAACGTCGACGGACAGTGGACGCAACTCAAACTCATCAGCGACAACCAGGAAGGTGTCGACGAGGACGACGAGCCCATCCGCTACTGGGTGTATGAGAACATCGACCTTACGCCGTATGCCGGCAAGACCGTGGCATTCCGCTGGCGTTACATCTCGCACAACTACAGCCGCTCGCGTGGCGCGTCGCTCGACAATGTGAAGATTGAGCCCGCCGGAGCACAGGTGGCTTTCAGCACCGAGTATTGGGACGCTTACAAGGTCAACGCCAACACCGCCGAGACCTCGCCCGAGATGGCTCTCACCAACCTTGGCAACGAGGAGGTGACCGTGAGCAGCGTGAGTTTCGCCAGCCCGCAGTTCAGCACCACTCTCAAGGCTGGCGACAAGATTGCCGCTTCCGATTCTAAACTGTTCACCGTCACATTTGCTCCGGGCTCAGTGGCCAACGGAAAAGAATTTGTGGAGTTTGACGACGAGATGCTCGTCACCCTCAGCGACGGCAACTCCGTTGCCCTGAGCGTGAGCGCAATCGCTATGCCGAGCGACACCAAGTTCTTCGGCTTCGAGCACGACGACACTGGCGTTGGCCCCGAGGGCTTCACCGTAATCGATGTGGACCGCCAGCCCACCTCGCCGCTGACCTTCTGGAACTTCCCCAACAACGGTATGGCACTGTCGTTCTTCGTGCTTAACGCCGACCAGTGCTACAACTCGATGAAGGAGCCGCACGGCAAGCAGTCGCTGATGACACGCTGCAACACCGACGGCACATTCGAGGACTGGATTGTGAGCGCACCCATGGTTGCCACGGCAAACTCGAAGTTCAACTTCGACATGCGCAACTGGGAGAGCATCAACAGCGTGCTGCCCGCAAGCACCCCCACCGTTACCGTGCTCGTGAGCACCACCAGCGCCACCAACCGCAACAGTTTCACCCAGGTGGGCGAGGAGTTCAAGCCCGAACTCTACAACGAAGAGGAATGGGATCACCTGAGTTATGACCTGAGCGATTATGCCGGACAACTCATCTACGTCGCACTGAAGGCCGAGGCCAGCAGTTGTCTGGGTGCCTTCTACGACAACTTTGAGTTTGCACACTTCACCAGCACATTCGACGTCAACCTCGACGGCGCAGTCGACGGTAACGACCTGAACTGCCTCATCAACCACGTGCTGGGTAAGCAGACGTGGCCTACCGGTGATGTGAATGGCGACGGTGCCATCGACGGCAACGATATCAACGCTATGATCAACCACCTGCTGGGCAAATAGCCTTCGGCTATTGATTAGAGATTATAGATATGGCGGTGCGTCAAAGTGGCGCACCGCCATTGTTTTGCCCACTCGCCTGCCACGTAGAAAACGCTAATTTCGCGAATGGTTATTTGTTTTCAACGCGAATTTCACGAATTGTTTATTAACTACGGATTAATCTGATTGGCTGATTACTACCTTAACGCGAATTCCACGAATTGTTTATTAACTACGGATTAATCTGATAGGACTGATTACTACCTTAACGCGAATTTCGCGAATTATATTAATTTCTCTATTTGTTTAATTTGTTCAATTTGTTTAATTTGTTGACTAACACGAATGACCATGAATTAGCCATTAATTATTTGATTATAAAATAATTATCAGAGAAAGTTTATGGATAATTCATGTTTATATTAGTTGCGATGGGAGTGCGCCGCCAGGCGCGCTCCTTTCCACAACAAAATATCAGAGAATCAGATTAATCCGTAGTTAATTATGTAATTTGTTTAATTTGTGGTTCAATTCACGCAGAAACGCGCCCTATTCAGTTAATTAATCTTAAAAATGGGGGGGGGTAAACATTTTTTCACGTAAAACATGTAAATTTGCGACAGTTTACAAAGGGTCATGGTAAGGTTAAAAGGGTTCTTCCTTTTCCATGATTCAAAAACAGAATTGAACCCAGCCCCAAAACTATGAAAGTAAAGAGTTTATTATTGATTTTGGCGATGGCTTGCAGCCTTGCAGCCAGCGCGTACATTCCTCTTGTTCGCGAGGGCGTGAAGTGGGTGTATTTTGAGGAGTATGACGATAGTCCTGATAATGGGTATTATTCTAAAGGAGAATACGCGATGGAAGTCTTTGGCGACTCGGTTGTCAATGGGGTTACATATAAGAAAGTTTTC
>JAEEGL016681121.1_pt1 | contig 16772 bp, 15 predicted proteins | sample 9134231 | NCBI WGS metagenome assembly JAEEGL01 (sample SAMN16246548, study PRJNA631951) | gut metagenome | biome: gut microbiome; feature: rumen; material: fiber-attached | host: Bos | place: Iran: Karaj | collected 2018-10
CGAGCGGAATCTGTATCTGACCATGCAGCTCCTGGAGATGAACGTCCCCATGGTGGTGGCCCTCAATATGATGGACGAGCTCCGGGGCAACGGCGGCACCGTGGATGTGAATGCCATGGAGGCCATGCTGGGAGTCCCCGTGGTGCCCATCTCCGCGGCGAAGAACGAGGGCGTGGACGAGCTGGTGCGCCATGCGGTGCACATCGCCAAATACCGAGAATGCCCCCAGGAGCAGGACTTTTGCGGTGCGGAGGACCATGGGGGAGCTGTTCACCGGGCGATCCATGCGGTGAGCCATCTGGTGGAGGATCATGCCCTGCGGGCGGGACTTCCCACCCGGTTTGCGGCCTGCAAGCTCATCGAGGGAGACGAACAGGTGGAGGCGCAGCTGGCGCTGGACCCCAATGAATCCGAGATGCTGGGACATATCGTCGCCCAGCTGGAGGCGGAGCGGGGGCTGGACCGCAGCGCGGCCATGGCGGAGATGCGCTTTGACTTCATCCGGAAGGTCTGCGATGCCTGCGTGGTAAAGCCCCATGAGAGCAAGGAACATCTAAGGAGCAGCCGCATCGACCGGGTCCTCACGGGAAAATACACAGCCATCCCCGTGTTCATCGGCATCATGGCGCTGGTGTTCTTCCTGACCTTCTTCCTCATCGGGCCGTTTCTGCAGGACCTTTTGCAGGCCGGAATCGATGCCCTGGGGGATCTGGCCGGCCGGGGAATGGCAGCGGCCCGGGTCAGCCCCACTCTGCAGAGCCTGATCCTGGAGGGGATCTTTGAGGGGGTCGGGACCGTGGTGAGTTTTCTGCCCATCATCGTGATCCTGTTCTTTTTCCTCTCCATCTTAGAGGACGGGGGATATATCGCCAGAGTGGCCTTTGTGATGGACAAGCTCCTTCGCAAGATCGGGCTCTCCGGGCGCAGCATCGTCCCCATGCTCATCGGCTTCGGCTGCACGGTGCCAGCGGTGATGTCCACCCGGACCCTCCCCTCCGAGAGAGACCGGAAGATGACGATCCTGCTGACGCCCTTTATGTCCTGCACCGCCAAGCTCCCCATCTACGGATTCTTCGTCAGTGCCTTTTTCCCGAAGCAGAGCTGGATGATCATCACCGGGCTCTACCTGCTGGGGATCGTCATGGGCGTATTGGTGGCTTTTCTGTACAAAAATACGGTGTTTCGCGGAGAGGCGGTGCCCTTTGTGATGGAGCTGCCAAACTACCGCTTCCCCAGCCCGCAGAACGTGGGAAGGCTTCTGTGGGAAAAGGCAAAGGATTTTCTGCACCGTGCCTTTTCCGTGATCCTCATCGCCACCATCGTGGTGTGGTTTCTGGGACATTTTGATTTCGGCTTCAATCTCACCGAGGATTCGGAGAGCAGCATCCTGGCCGCCCTTTCTGGCCTGCTGGTGCCGCTTATGCGGCCCGCGGGGCTGGGGGACTGGCGGATCATCACGTCCCTGATCTGCGGATTTCTGGCCAAAGAGAGCGTGGTATCCGTCATGGAGACCCTCTTTGCCGGCGGTGTGCAGGCCATCGGAGCACTTTCGGCCGCATCCATGCTGGTCTTCAGCCTGCTGTACACCCCCTGCGTGGCGGCCATCGCCGCCATCGGCCGGGAGATGGGCAGAAAATGGGCCCTTCTGACGGTGCTTTGGCAGTGCGGCATCGCCTGGCTGCTGGCGGTGCTTGTGCGGCTCATCGGACTAGCACTTTTGGGATGACGGACAGGTCATCGGGGAGGAAAGCGCCATGATCCTCATCAGGGCGGATGCAAATGAACAGATCGGTACCGGGCATGTGATGCGCTGCCTGTCCGTGGCGGAGGCGCTTCGGGAAAAGGGGGAGGAGGTCCGCTTTCTCACCGCCGATCACAGAGGGGACGGACTCATCACCGCCAGAGGGTTTGAGACGGTCTGCATGGACTCCGACTGGGCCCGGATGGAAGAGGAACCGGTGCTGCCTGTGATCCGGGAGCTGGCGCCGAGGCTCCTCCTGACGGATTCCTATTATGTGACTCCCGGTTATTTCGCGTCCCTGGGGGGAAGCGTCCGGACGGTTTATGTGGATGACGGATGCGTATCCTTCGGAAGGCCGGATGGCATCCTGAATTATCAGATCTATGCGGACCCTGCTTCCTATGACGGATATGAGGAAACTGCGCTGATCCTGGGGCCTTCCTATGCGCCCCTGCGGGAGGCCTTCCGAAAGCTTCCGCCGAGGCAGACGGGGCTGGTGCGGGAGGTGCTGATCACGGCAGGCGGATCGGATCCGGAGCGGATCTCGGTAAAGCTCCTGCGGGAGCTGGTCCCCGGGCGGCCGGGGATGCACTTTCATCTGGTGGTGGGGGCCTTAAATCCGGCTCTTTCCGAGATCCGGGAACTGGCGGATCACCTGGAGCAGGTGACGCTCCATGTCAATGAACAGGATATGGCAGGCCTCATGAGGCGCTGCGATCTGGCGGTGTCCGCAGCGGGCTCCACGCTTTATGAGCTCTGCGCCTGCGGGACCCCTGCCGTCATCTTCGCCCTGGCGGACAATCAGCTCCCGGCGGTCCGGGCTTTTGCGGAGCAGGAGCTCATGGTGAGCGCCGGGGACTGCCGCGGACGCTCCGGTTTTGTTTCGGACCTTTGCGGGCTCTTTGACGAGCTGGCAGCGGATGAGCAAAAAAGAGCGGACTTTTCAAAAAGGATGCAGGAACGGGTGGACGGCTGCGGCGCTAAACGGATCGCGGAGCGTCTGCTTGCGGGCCTTTGCTGAAGGGACATCCGGGAGGCGACATCATGGAGGAACAGAGGATCTTTAAAAAGCTGTCGGGCGTCGGGGTTTTCGGCAATGTCCTGCTGGCAGCATTCAAACTGGCAGCAGGGATCTTTGGCAGATCCGGCGCCATGGTCTCGGACGCGGTCCACTCCCTGTCCGATGTGTTTGCCACCCTCATCGCCTATATCGGCGTCCGGGTGTCCAGACGGAAGGAGGACAAGGAGCACCCCTACGGACATGAGAGACTGGAGTGCGTGGCCTCTCTCATCCTGGGACTGATCCTGGCGGGAACCGGTGCCGGCATCGGGTATTCGGGGTTTCGAAAGCTCTTTCTCGACAGGGCTTCCATCCAGGTGCCCACCCTTTTGCCCCTCATCGCCGCCGTGGTCTCGGTGGTGGTAAAGGAAGGCATGTTCTGGTATACCATGTACTACGCAAAGAGGCTGGACTCTCCGGCCTTTAAGGCGGATGCCTGGCACCCCCGTACGGATGGCCTCTCTCCCGTGGGAGGCTTTCTGGGGATCCGCATGCCGCGACTCGGACTTCCCATCATGGACCCCATCGCCAGTCTCCTGATCTGCGCGCTCATCATCAAGGTGGCCTTTGACATCTTTCAGGATGCCCTGAACAAGATGCTGGACACCGCCTGCGACAATGTGGCGGAGCAGAGACTCCGGGGCTTTGTGGAGGCCCAGCCCGGGGTGCAGAAGGTGGATCTGCTGCGGACCAGGCAGTTCGGAAACCGGGTCTATGTGGACCTGGAGATCGCCGTCCGAAGGGACAGCTCCCTGATCGAAGCTCATGAGGTGGCCGAGCATGTTCATGAAGCGGTGGAAAAAAACTTCCCGAATGTGAAGCACGTGATGATCCATGTCAATCCCGGAGAGGAATAGGACCCAAAAGAAAAACCCGCCTTTTCAGGTGGGTTTTTTGATGGCAGCCTTGACGGCATCAAAGGTTTCATCGCTGATATAATGTTCGATGCGGCAGGCATCCTCCGAGGCGGTCTTTTCGCTGACGCCGATGTCGATGAACAGCTTTGTCAGGACGGTGTGGCGTTCATAGATGCGCTTTGCCACGTCCTCCCCCGCCGGCGTGAGTTTCAGGAACCCGTCCGGATCCTTCCGGACATAGTCCTGGTCCCGCAGGATCCCCAGCGCTCTGCTGACGGAGGGCTTGGAATACCCCAGATATTCGCCGACGTCGATCCCGCGGACCGCATCGGATTTCTGCGATAATACATAGATCGCTTCCAGATACATTTCTCCGGATTCCTGTAACGCCATCGCCATTTCGCTTTCCCCCTTTTCGATGTGCTCATGGACAGAATACTATATGCAGGCGGGGCAGACAAGTCAGGTTTTGCTTCAATTGTAAAAAAAATATAAAAAACGGCTTGACAGGTTAGCCTGGTCTAACTATAATGAGACACGGTTAGAGAAGGCTAACCATTATTTTTTGCAAAGGGGTTAGCCACGACTAATCAAATACTGCAGATGGGAGAGAAAACATGATGCCTCTGATTTACGCAGACGCAGGAGAATCACAGATCATCAAAAAGATCGGAGGAAACCCTGAAGTCAGACAGCACCTGGAGGACCTTGGGTTTCACGTGGGCGGCCAGGTCAGTGTCGTAAGCAGCCTGGGAGAGAACCTGATCGTGAAGGTCAAGGAAAGCCGGGTGGCAGTCAGCGAAGAACTGGCCAGAAAGATCATGGTATAGGGAGGAGAAAAGGTGAAGACATTAAGAGATGCACAGATCGGAGAGACCGTAAAGGTGGTGAAGGTAAGCGGAGAGGGCGCCGTGAGACGCCGGATCATGGACATGGGGATCACCAAAAACACGGAAGTGTACGTACGCAAGGTTGCTCCCCTGGGAGATCCCATTGAGGTAACCGTCCGGAATTATGAGCTTTCCCTTCGCAAGGCGGATGCGGAAATGATCGAAGTAGAATAAATAACGAGGGAGCAGAGAAAAAATGAGTTATCGTATCGCACTGGCAGGAAATCCGAACAGCGGAAAGACCACCCTGTTCAACGCACTCACCGGGTCCAACCAGTTTGTGGGAAACTGGCCCGGAGTCACCGTGGAGAAAAAGGAAGGCGGACTGAAAAAACACGATGATGTCACCATCACCGACCTTCCCGGCATCTATTCCCTTTCTCCGTATACACTGGAGGAAGTGGTGGCGAGAAACTATCTCATCGGCGAGCGTCCGGATGCCATCCTGAACATCATCGACGGCACCAATCTGGAGAGAAATCTGTACCTGACCACGCAGTTGACGGAGCTGGGGATCCCCGTGGTGGTGGCTGTGAACATGATCGACCTGGTCCGGAAGAACGGGGATGAGATCAATATCGACGAGCTTTCCAGACAGCTGGGCTGCAAGGTCGTGATCCTGTCCGCTCTGAAGGGGGACGGCGTGATGGAGGCCGCCGAGGAGGCCATCCGCGCGGCAAAGAACGGAAAGACCGTTCCGCTCCACACCTTCTCGGGACCTGTGGAGCATGCACTGGCACATATCGAGGAAGCCATCGTGCACGAGATGCCCGAAGAGCAGCAGAGATGGTACGCCATCAAGATCTTCGAGCGGGACGACAAGGTCCTGGAGCAGATGAAGATCCCCGCCGAGAAGCTCTCCCACATCGAAAATGACATCAAAGCCGCGGAGAAGGAGATGGATGACGATGCGGAGAGCATCATCACCAATGAGCGGTATGTCTATATCGCGGAAGTGATCAAAGCCTGCTACAAAAAGAAGAATGCCGGTGCCATGACGGTCTCCGACAAGATCGACCGGATCGTGACAAACAGATGGCTGGGTCTTCCCATCTTTGCCCTGGTGATGTTCCTGGTGTACTGGATCGCCATGGTGGGTGTGGGAGCTCCCGCCACCGACTTTACCAATGACTGCATCTTCGGGGACGGCTTCCATCTCTTCGGGATGGACGGCGGATACGGGGATGTGGCGGAAGAATATGCACTTGCCGCGGCTGTTGCGGACGGGTATGATGCATATGTGGACGAAAACGGCTCGGCTCCCGCGGGAGAGTTCATCTACACCCTGGAGGATGAGGAAACTCTGGAGATCACCGAGGAGACCGCTACCCTGGCGGATTATCAGGAGGCGGTGAAGACCCTGGAGGAGATCGGAGAGGAGCCGGATCCCGCAGCGTATGGGACCTGGGTCCCGGGCATCCCGGCTCTGGTGGAATCCGCACTGGATGCCGCAAACGCAGCGGACTGGCTCAAAGGTCTGATCCTGGACGGCATCGTAGCCGGTGTGGGCGCGGTGCTGGGCTTTGTCCCCCAGATGCTGGTGCTGTTTTTACTGCTGGCCTTCCTGGAGGCCTGCGGCTATATGGCTCGTATCGCCTTTGTGCTGGACCGGATCTTCAGACGGTTCGGGCTTTCCGGCAAATCCTTCATCCCCATGCTCATCGGTGTGGGATGCGGCGTGCCGGGAATCATGGCCAGCCGTACCATCGAGAATGAGCGCGACAGACGCATGACCATCATGACCACCACCTTCATCCCCTGCGGAGCCAAGGTGCCCTTCATCGCCATGATCGCCGGTGCCATCTTCGGAGGCGCGGCATGGATCTCCACTTCCGCGTACTTCATCGGTATGGCAGCCATCGTCGTTTCCGGTATCATGCTGAAAAAGACGAAGATGTTTGCGGGAGATCCGGCGCCCTTTGTCATGGAGCTTCCCGCCTACCACATGCCCACCCTGGGGAATGTGCTCCGCTCCATGTGGGAGCGCGGCTGGTCCTTCATCAAGAAGGCCGGCACCATCATCCTGCTCTCCACCATCGTGATCTGGTTTACCACTTACTTCGGCTTTGCGGAGGACGGATTCCGGATGCTGGAAGAGGAGGAGCTGGATCAGTCCATTCTGGCCGGTATCGGAAATGTCATCGCCTGGATCTTCCTGCCTCTGGGCTGGGGGAACTGGCAGGCAGCCGTGGCTTCCATCACGGGTCTGGTGGCAAAGGAAAACATCGTGGGTACCATGGGGATCCTCTACGGTGGCGGAGAACTGACTGCCTGGCAGGCGCTGGGACAGGCCTTCACCGGGGTCACCGGCTTCTCCTTCCTGGTGTTTAACCTGCTCTGCGCACCCTGCTTTGCCGCCATCGGTGCCATCAAGCGGGAGATGAACAACGCAAAGTGGACCTGGTTTGCCATCGGATATCAGTGCGGATTTGCCTATGTGGTGGCCCTGATGATCACGCAGTTTGGCTGGCTCTTCACGGGCCGGGTGAATGTCATCGGCCTGATCTTTGCACTGGCTGCCCTGTGCGGTATCATCTACATGCTGTTCTTTAAGAAGTATGCGGAAGCTACCACGCTGAAAAAGAGCGTATAAAACGAAAATGATCGGCGCGGACCACCGGACAGCTTTCGATATGCTGTCCGGCGGCCCCGCTGCCGGAAGGAGACCTGTATGATCGGCTTTCTGACTGCCAATCTCGGAACCATCCTCATATCGCTTCTTCTGATCCTGATCGTAGCCGCAGCTGCCGGCAGCATGATCCGGGACAAAAAGAAGGGAAAGTGCGCCTGCGGGGGGAACTGCGGAAGCTGCGGGGCCTGCAAAGGCTGTTCCTCCGGCGGATCCTGCCATTGCAAGTGAGGGGGAGTTCTTTTTTTGCACAAGGGTTAGCGATGACTAACCATCGGGGAACAGATTTGGGAGAGGAACTGTGAAAAACAGCGATTCATCGGAAAATTATCTGAAGAAGATCCTGGTCCTCCATACCAGAAACGGACATGTGAGGGCTGTGGATGTGGCGGCGGAGCTGGGGGTGACCAAGCCCAGCGTCAGTGCGGCTATGAAGAAGCTCCGAAAACAGGAGATGATCTATCTGGACGAGGAGGGGTATATCTGCCTGACAGGAAAGGGACGCAGTCTTGCGGAGAAGGTGAACAGAAAGCATATCCTGCTGACCAACTTCCTCATTGGGATCGGTGTGAACGAAAAAACCGCTTCCGAGGAGGCATGCCTCATTGAACACGACATCGGGGAAGAGACTATGGAACGTCTGGAGGAATTGTATGAAAGAGAGTTTTCTTGAGATCAGAGATCTGAAAAAGGGCTTCGGCTCCGGGGAGACCCGGCAGGAAGTCCTGCAGGGCCTGAGCTTTACGGTGGAGAAGGGAGAGTTTTGCGTGCTCCTGGGGCCTTCCGGATCCGGAAAGTCCACACTGCTGAATATCATCGGCGGGATCGACACGCCGGATGCGGGATACATCAGCATCGGCGGCGACAGGCTGGAGGATATGAATGAAAAACAGCTGACGATGTACAGAAGAAAGCACCTGGGATATGTGTTCCAGATGTACAATCTGATCCCGAACCTGAATGTAAAGGAAAATATCGAGGTGGGGGCCTATCTGTCGGATCATCCGCTGGATGTGGAGGAAGTACTCACCACCCTGGGTCTTCAGGAGCACAAATACAAGTATCCGAACCAGCTCTCCGGCGGACAGCAGCAGAGAGTCTCCATCGGCAGAGCCGTGGTGAAGAATCCGGATATCCTGATGTGCGATGAGCCCACGGGAGCCCTGGATTACAAGACTTCCAAGGAGATCCTGGCCCTCATCGAGGATTGCAACCGCAGGTACGGAAATACCGTGATCATGGTGACCCACAACGAAGCAATCCGGCTTATGGCAGACCACTGCGTCAGGCTTCGGGACGGCGTGGTGCGGCATAATGACCGGAATGAAAACAAGATCCCGGCGGATCAGCTGGAATGGTAGGGAGGCGGAAAGATGAAGAATCCCCTGATCAGAAGAATCCCGCGGGAGCTGGTGTCGGACTGGCACAAATATCTGGTCATCATCGTCTTCATGGTGGTGATGATCGGCGTGATCTCCGGGATGTATGTGGGACATGACAGCATGCTGTCCGCCGTGTATGCCGGCAGGGAGACCCTGAACCTGGAGGACGGCAGCTTTGAACTTTCGCAGCGCGCATCCGAAGAACTTCTGGCCGGTATCGCCTCCGGCGAAAAAGCGGATGTGCGCGGCTTTTTTCTGGAGAAAGGAAATACCGAGGCGGACAAAGAAGTGGCAGAGGCCATCGAGGAGAACTTGACGGAGACGGTAAAGGCCTCCATCGAGGAGGCGGTCCGGGCACAGTGCGCTACTCTGGGCATCACCGATGAGCAGACAATCGGTGAGCAGGTGGAAGCTGCCGTTTCGGAGAATCTGGAGGAGGCCTTAAGCGAGGCCAGAGCCTCGGAAAGCTACCGTCAGGCATCGGAGGATGCCTACCGGGAGGCCCATGAACAGGTGGCCGAAAAGGTGGACGAGGAGTGGGAGAAGATCGCGGACAAATACAGTCTGGAGGAGGCGGCACAGCCTGTTCCGGTGCATATATACGAGCATTTCTACCGGGATGAGGAAGAGGACCTGGACTGCGACGGCGCACCGGATGCCACCGTGCGGATATACAAAAGCGACTCCGACGTGGATCTGGCCTCCTTTAACAGGGGCCGGGCTCCGGAGACGGACCGGGAGATCGCCATCGACCGGATGCATGCGGACAATGTGGGGGTCCGGATCGGCGATACCATCCGTGTGGAGGGCAGGGATTTTGAAATCGTGGGACTCCTGTCCTATGTCAATTATCTGACCCTTCACGAATCCAACACAGACCTGATGTTTGACGCCTTCGGTTTTGACGTGGCCATGGTGACCCCGGAAGCCTTTGACGCACTCTCCGCCAGGGTCCATTACAGCTATGCGTACAAATACGAGCGGAAGCCGGCGGATAAGGTGCAGCAGGCGGACGATGCCGAGAGCTTTCTGAAGGCCCTCATCACGCAGACGGTGGTGTCCGAAAATGAGCTGAAGGATTATCTCCCGGAATACCTGCGGCAGGCCAGCAACTTTGCGGTTACGGACATCGAGGGAGACTCGGTGGGAACGGAGATCCTCTGCTACATCCTCATCGGCGTCATCGCCTTCATCTTTGCCATCACCATCGGCAACACCATCGAGAAGGAAAGCACAGTCATCGGGACCCTTCGGGCCTCCGGTTACAGCAAGGGGGAGCTGATCCGGCATTATATGGCGATGCCTCTGATCGTGACCCTCATCGGGGCCGTTTTGGGGAATGTGCTGGGGTATACGGCTTTTCGGAACCTGGCGGTGTACCTGTATTACAACAGCTACAGCCTTCCGGTCTGCGGCCTGGTCTGGAGCAAAACGGCCCTCATAAAGACCACGGTGATCCCCCTTCTGCTGATGCTGGTGATCAATCTCTTTGTCATCATCCGCAGGCTGCAGCTGAGCCCCTTGCGGTTCCTGCGCCGCGACCTGACCAGGACGAAGCGCACGAGGGCCAGACGTCTCCCCCGCTGGTCCTTCTTAAGACGCTTCCGGCTTCGGATCCTGTTTCAGAATATGCCCAATTACCTGGTCCTGATGTTCGGCGTGGTCTTTATCGAACTGATGATGTGCTTTGCCTTCGGCCTGCCGGATTCCCTGCATCACTATGCAAAGGCGGCGCCGGATATGATGTTCGCCGAGTATCAGTATATGCTGATGGATTGCCGGGATGAGGACGGAGAGGTGATCCGCACGGCAGAGCCCTCGGCGGAACGGTTCAGCGCGGTCAGTCTCCTGTATCCGAAGAAAAAAAGCTCCTTCCGGGAGGGCATGGGCAGCGGCGGCGATGAGAGCGTCACTGTGTACGGCATCACAAAGGGCAGCGCATACATGGACCTGGGAGAGGGGACGGAAGGGGATGAGATCTTCCTCTCCGCAGCCTTTGCAAAGAAGTTCGGACTCGCCGTGGGGGATGCCCTGACCCTGCGGGAGGAATATGAGAACCAGTCCTATTCCTTTACGGTGGCGGGGATCACGGATTATGAAGGGGCCGTTGCCGCGTTCTTGGACAAGGACAGCTTCGACCGCATCTTCGAAAAGGACAGTGAGGACTTTAACGGATATTTCTCCGCACGGCCCATAGACGATATCGATGAGCAGGAGATCGCCGCCGTCATCACGGCGGAGGAGATCACCAAGGTCACGGTGCAGCTCATGCACTCCATGGGCGCCTTCATGGATGTCTTCAAATATGCGCTGATCGTGTTGGTTACGTCCCTGATCTATCTGCTGGCCCGGATCATCATCGAGAAGAATGAGCATGCCATCTCCATGGTCAAGATCCTGGGCTTTGAAAACGGAGAGATCGGCTCCCTCTATATCAGACCCACGGCCCTGGTGGTGACCCTGTGTGCGGTGGTGGGCTTTGTCATCGGGTATTATCTGATGATCTGGGTGTTTGCGGCCTTTATGCTGAAGATGGACGGGTATTTTGCCTTCTTTATGACACCGGGGTCCATGGTGCTGGCGGTGCTCTACCTCCTCATCGGGTATGCCGCGGTATCCGTCATCGACTTTTTCCGGATCCGCCGGATCCCCCTGGACGTGGCACTGAAGAATATCGAGTAGGGCAGCAAACAAAAGAAAAAACGGTTCCAAAGAAAACGCCGTGGTCCGGTTTCGGATCACGGCGTTTTGGATGCCTGCATCTTTTTTCCGGGAAATGTGTTTTCCCGCGCGGTAAGGGTGGAAGAACGGGCAAAAACAGAGTATGATAAAAAAGTATTTTTGTGCAATGCGGGAGGCAGGGCGAAAATGGGTCAGATGACCGAATGTCCCAATTGCGGGGCACAGATCGACAAAGAGGTGACCAAATGTCCCTACTGCGGCTTTATCAACGCGGAAGGGGCCGAGAAGAAATACCGAAAGGACCTGGAGGAGGTCCGGGAGAACATCCGAAAGACCAGAAAGGAGCCCTCCAGGGCCCTGGTAAAGGGGATCGCCGGGGGGACCAGGACGATCTTCATCATCCTGGGGGTGCTGATCCTTCTGGCGGTGGTCTATGTGGCGGAGCTTCTCCGGGAGACCAGGGACAAGCCGAAGCTGTTTTTGACGGATGAGGAGCAGGCATATGCCGCGGCCTATACGGAGATCGCCGGGGAGGAGCTGTCACGGGCCTACGAAGACGGGGACATCGAAAAAATGGCAGACATCTTTGACAAAGCCTATTCGCAGGACCGGATCTCCATCTGGGGAGCCCCCCATTACGAGACGGCGTACGCCGCCAGCCGCTACAGGATCCTCCGGCAGACCCTGGCAGACCTTGGCGGCGGGAAGATCTCAAAAAAGGAAGCGGAGGAGATCACCTATGACTGCTTCTACTTCTACTATCGGGCCTACGGAGAGGACGGCGCGGAGCTCTTCGATCCCATCCGGGAGGAGGAGATCCTGCCCATCATCTCGGACAGGCTGGGATACACCGAGGAGGACATGGAGCGCTTCCGGGACGAAGTATTCACGTCTTCCAACGTGAACCGCAGCCGGGTCTATAAGGCAACCAGAAAGTATTATCGAAACTATCATTAGAGGGCGGAAACGGATTGAAGTGCGAGTATTGCGGAAATAACCTGGGGATCGAGGATGAGATCTGTCCCTACTGCGGCAGGGAGAACACCCATGCCAAAGAAAAGCGGGCGGTGCTGAAGGGCTACCGGGCCCGCTTTGAGCAGACCAGGGCGGAATCGAAGAAAAGATCGAAGTCCGCAGCCAGGATCGGGCGGCTGGTGGTCATCGGTCTGATGCTGGTGCTGATCGGTGCGCTCAGGTACAGCATCCGTGTCAATTCCGACATTGACACCAGACAGCGGAAGATCGAAGACCGGATCGCGAAGGAAGTGGGACAAAACAGTCAGCAGATCGCAGGCAGAGTCCGGGAGATGGAAAAAAACCGGGAGTATATGGCACTGTCCTACTACATGCTGCATTACCGGCTGCGGGGAGCGGAAGGCTACGATGAGTACTTCCGGGTCTTTACGGCCGCGATCCATTACCGCAGCATCTGCAATGCGATCTGGGGCATCCTGGACGGCTTTGACGGTTACGAGGAAAAGACTGCCAGGGACTGGTGCGACGAGGCTGCGATCTATATCAGCGACTGGAACAGCTATGTCGACGGAACGTTCTGGGGGGATGTTCCCGATTCCCCCATGCATGCGGGGGAACACGGCGCGTTTCTCGCAGATATCAAACAGGAGACCCGGGACATCGTCCGGGTATATTTCCACCTGACGCAGGAGCAGGCCGATTCCATGTGGACCATGGACCGGGACGCTCTGGGGGCGATGCTCTACGAGGGACTGGGAAAGACGGAAGAGGACACGGATGAATAGAAAAGAAGCGAAAAGGGAAAAAGGAAAAAAGGACCCGGTGATCCGGCTCCTGGACGGAATCATCGTGGTGCTCATCTTCGTCACCCTCTGGCAGGTGCCGTCGGCTTTGTTTTACAAGAACAGAGCGGACCGCAATCCCTTTTCCCAGGATGCGGAGATCATGTCCTTTGAACTGCAGCGCGGAGACTATGCCGGGCTGATCCAGGGAATCTATTTTAACGACTTCGGCGGGGATCAGGAGCCGGATGGATATCGTCACCTGGCGGATTACGCGGAGGCCGCGTTCCTATACCGGGTGTATCATACAATGGGAGATTCCCGGCGGGCAGATCTGCAAAAGTCCGTCATGGAGGAGGCCCGGGCAGGAATGGGGGAACTGACAGTCTTTGCGGACAAGGTGGACCGGATGATCCCCGTCACGGAATAAACCGGAAAAAGCTGACGCCGGAAAAGATCATGGAAGAGATCGAACAGAACAAAGGGAAGCAGTTTGACCCGAAGATCGCGGATGTTTTCCTGACCCTGCTGCGGGAAGGAAAGATCAAAGCGTAAAACACGGATACAGGGAGGTTACGGGATGCCCAGGAGAGCAAATCAGGCAGGACAGGAAATGATGAAGGATCTGTTTCTGGTGGAGCAGCGAAGCGCCGATCATATTATCCTTTCCTGCGTGCCGGCGAAACGCCGGGAGGAAAACGGAGCGGATCAGGATCTGGACCGGATGTTTGCCACCACGGACGATATCGATCTGCCGGAGGACAAGGCCAATCTCCTCCTGACCATGATCGGAGAGGGACTGAGCGAAGCCGAATACGCGGCCATGCTGGACCGGATCTTCGGAAGTACGCTTTTTACACAGATCTTCGTGGACTTCGTGCGCTACGCCGTGACGAAGGATGTCCGGGACAATCTGGAGCTTCTGAAGGCGGCCTTTCGCCCGGATCCGGAGGATCCGGATCTGGCATTAGGCGCCGCGATCATGGCCCAGGAAGCGGTCCTTGCCTGCAAAGAAAAGGCACTGGGCGTCGAACTGGCCGGCATGGACTACGACGATGAGGAAAACATCGAACTTGGAGCGGCGCTCTCTGAGGTCTGTGAGAAAGAGCGGGTTGCCTGCACCCTTCAGGACCGGGCAGCCCGGGAGCGGGAATTTGACATCGTAGAGTGGGGCAGCCCTGTTTTCCGGTTTACCCCGGAGAGATTTCACATCTTTACCAGTCTCGTGGGGGCGAATCTCACCCCGGCGCAGTATCAGAAATTCCTGCGCCATCTGGAATATGATCCGGATCTGCGCCATCTGGCCTATGAGACCGTACGTCTGTGCTCCTACGAAGAACTGTATGTTCGAAGAGAGCTCCTGACCTCCTGCTTTGCGGGAGGTGTGCTCTCCGATCCCAGATCCGCCACGGCCGAGAGGGCGCTGTCCCTGTTCCTGAGCGGAAAACGGGCCGAGAAAGAGATGGCTCCGCCGGCGAACCGGCCCAAACAGGAGCCGGAGATGGATCAGCAGACCTACAATACCACCATCGCCGCCATCAACCGCGAGCTGCAAAACTACCGCTCCCAGCGGGAAGCCATAGCGAAAGGACAGATGGGAATCCTGTACGGAGCGGATGCACAGGCGGATCCGGGGAAACTGATGAAAGCAGCCGCCACCGTCATCGCCATCTCGGGGATCCGGTACCCGGACCCCGGTGATCTGGCACCGGAGCCCGGGATGAGGCAGGTCTGGGCGAATAAGATGCAGATCGCAGACAGCGCCTGGCAGGAGGATCTGAAGAACCTGGCGGAGGATCCGGATCTGGAGGATTATCTGAAACTGGCGATGAAGGAAGGTCTGACGCCGGACCCTGCCGATTTCGCACAGGGCTTTGAAAGCTATCAGGCCCGGATGGAGGAGCTGCGCAGTGTGGACGGAAAGTACTTCCTGAGGATGGACCGCCTTCGCTGCGATGGGGAGTCCCTGCGTGAGGTCTGCCGGGGGGTGATCGCATCGGCCGAAGCGCAGCCTCACCGCCCTGCCGGTCTTCCCGCCGGAAACGCCCAGGAGGGACAGCTGCCGGAGCTGCGCTATGCGCAGGAGAGCGAGATGCACATCGAGGATCCCGTTTCCCGGAATAACCTGGTGGCAGCCGCGGATCAGGTCATCGCGAATCTCCTCCTGACCAGGGCAGCAGAGGAAACCTTCTTCGCACCGTTAGAGCGCATGGCGCAGAGTGAGCGGGACCGGAAGATCCTCGATTATGAACAGAACTTCGCTCTGCTGCAGGCACAGGGGATCACCGAGGAACAGTATCTGGCGGAGCCCGGCGGACCGTATCTGGTGGGTGTGGTCAACGACCGGATCGATGCGATGCGGCAGGACCTGATGTATGACCCCGTATTTTTAAAGACCATCGATTCCAACTGCAGCCTGAAGGATTTTTACCGAAATTACAAAACAGCCCTGAATGCCGAGATCAATCAGAAGATCCGCCATCAGGATGCCTATGACAGTGAGCTGAAAAAGGCCGGAGTATCCGCAGCGCGGCAAAGAGCGTATCTGGACGCTCAGACGATCACATTGACGGAGGACCAGAGGGGACTGCTTCAGGATCTCAGATCCGATCTGGAAACCTACAACCGCGGAGCCAGTCCCTCCGGAAGGATGCGGCGTCTGATCAATGCGTTAAACGCTGTCCATCCCGATCAGGAGGGCCCCGTTACCGCAGGACAGATGTATGAGCTGAACAGGGCTGCGCTGTCCTATTATAACAAGCGGCAGGGGTTCTTCAGCGGTCCCCGCACGGATCTGGGGAAGGCGCGCCTGTACGCCGTGGAGACCATGATCCGCACCACGGATGACATGATGGAAAAAACGCGCGTGGCCATGAAGCAGGCGCTGCTGCCGCCCCAGGCGGGGCCGCAGGCCCATCTGTGATCCCCAAAAGAACGGCAAACGGGAGATAAACGAAATGATCAGCAACGAAAAAAAGGATTCCATATGCATTAAAACGGCGGAAACCGACGAGGAACTGTGCGGGAGAGGATATGTTCACTGTACCGCATGGAAAGAAGCATACAGAGGGATTGTATGTGACAGATATCTTGATACGATGACGGTGGAGGCTACAACCGCGCGTGCCAGACAGTTCCCGGAAAATACGCTTGTTGCCAAGGATAACGAGAAAGTTGTGGGATTTGCGGTATATGGTCCGTCGAGAGATGAAGATCTGACGGATGCGGGAGAGGTTGTGGCGATCTATGTCCTGTCAGAGTATTATGACCGGCAGATCGGATACAGATTGATGAAGGAAGCGGTTTCCAGGCTGAAGGAATACGATACCATATTTGTGTGGGTGTTTGAGAAAAATGAGAGAGCCATCCGTTTTTATCACAGATACGGTTTTGAATTTGACGGATGTAAAAAGGAATGGAATCTCGGCACGCCGGTTTCAATCGTCAGAATGATCAAGAAAAATGATCACGCGTGATGAGTGGGAGAAGTTGAAATAGATCCCTTGGAGATAATTGTGTGTTTGAAATATGAGTGATAAGACTTATTTTGAAAATGCTTATTTTATCATATGCACAGCATATGCCGGTAAATCCACGATGGTAAAAGAGTTGGCTAAAAGACATAGCGGTATCGCCTGCGAAGAGAATTACCATGATAATTATCCGGAAACACTGGATTCAGACGAATTTCCCTGCTTAACCTACACCAGAGATCTTGAGGATTGGCATGATTTTATAAGAAGGTCGCCCCAGGAGTACAAGGCATGGATTGAC
>JAEEGL011864022.1_pt1 | contig 16771 bp, 5 predicted proteins | sample 9134231 | NCBI WGS metagenome assembly JAEEGL01 (sample SAMN16246548, study PRJNA631951) | gut metagenome | biome: gut microbiome; feature: rumen; material: fiber-attached | host: Bos | place: Iran: Karaj | collected 2018-10
CGTCGTGATAGTAACAAACTGTACAAAAGAAAAGTTCGATAAAAAAATACAGGCACTCAGGGCCCATATGGATATGTCCAATGATGTCAGCCTTGCTGTCGGATATCATTATGTATCATCGGGCTGTGATATACGAACTGCAATGAGATTGGCTGACGAGAATATGTATGTAGACAAGAGAGAATACTACAAGAATCACCCTAAAAATGACAGACGCCTTGAAAACCGGAACTAAACGGAAAGACGTGTTTAAATCATCGTTTCCTGAAACTGCATGAGCAGTGTGACATAATAGAATAAGCGGCTCCTTGGAAGTTGTTTGGACTTCCAAGGAGCCGCTTTTTTTTGTGTTAATTAACTGGTATGAATTCCGGGATCAGCTTTGCGTTTGTATATACTATGTAATTAGACGCATTAGCTATTCCATTTTCATCTGTTGCTTCTGCCAAGCACTGTGCAGTCAAAGCAATTCTAAAATTACCATACATTAATGCTTGACTTTCAAACGAACTTATACCTGTATAAACCTCAAATTCAATTGGAATTGATAATATATTTGGATTATCATTTGTTTTTATCTGGTTACGGTTTAAAATGAATACATATTCAGTATCCGTATTTCCAGCGGCTACATAAGCACTTCCGCTATACTTTTGAGGAGTTGCAAGCAGTGTATTTCCTTGCTTCACCTTTACATTTTCAAGGTATTGTCCGATAAGCAATGCGTTGCCATATCCAGTTGAACGTGATTGCTTTTGAGAATGCTTAAATGTGACCTTAACATAAGGATATTCCGCAATTGGAACACTATCAGCAACATCTGTTAATACATATGTTGCATTTGTCTTGATTTTAACCTTACCGGAACTGTCTTCTAAGTCATTTGCGTTAATACCAAGCTGACCATATAGATTACCCTTGTCATCCACAATTGCATTATAATTGAGAGTCGCTTCTTTACCAGATGCAAGATGATACTTCATATTATTGCTATCTCTTCCATCGACTTGGTTTTTACTATATGCGGTCTTTGTCGAATCATACGCCACATTAGAAGAAGCAGTAACAAATGTATAATTTGTTGTTTCACCGGTTGATTGATCCACTGGGAATTGTGCTTCTCTTTGATTGATGTCAGAGTAGGTCAAAACAAGTTCTGCTGTAATGATTGCACCGTTAGTACTCTTCAAATACTCTTTAATTGATTGACCAGATGAGGCTTCGATATAGTTCAGCTCATTTTGTTGTGTACCAGTCGGAGCAATGCCTTCTGCAGTATATGTTTCATTTTGAGTAATAGGTTTAATCTCATAATCTGCAGTTGCTGTAGGATTACCAACAACGCCCTTTGTATCTGTATTACCTTGATGTTTTGTCAGATACACGATGAAGCTCTGATAAATATTAACGGAATTATCAAGTTTCGAGTCGATTTGGTTAGTAGTTGCTGCAGATGTTAGGCTGACCTTAGTTGAAAGAAGAATTCTAATCTTATTATTGCTATCAGTAATAAGTGCATCATTAGCTTTAGCAGGAACGTTATAATAATTTGTGCTATTAGCCGCAACACTTGCCAAAACTCCAGTTGCTCCATAAGTAGATGCACTTGATCCGTAGCTAAGATCTGTTGTACCAACTACTGTATCTGTACCCTCTGTATAAGAACCTATTGCCTTATTTGCTGTAAAGTTGCTTGCTCCGGTCATCTTATCGATTGTAACAACATCGGCAGCAGCCCAAGCTGTATCATATGCTGTACCCTGTGTTGTAGAATGTACGAATATAGCAGAAGTCCAAGCCTTATCTGTGTCAACAGCAGCACCATTATACAGAAGATTAAACTTTGTAATTTTAATATCCTTTACAGTTGTATCGGTATTAACCGCCTTCAAATAGAAAGTATAATCGCAATATGGAATAGCTTTTTTAGCATCAGACCACGTTGCTGCTGAGTTAGAAGTTCCAATTCCATAATTCTCATTGAATGCATCAGCATACCCGCTACCACTAGCAGCTGTAGAAGCATTATAAAGAGTATATGTTTCAGCCTTAGCATCACCATTACCCATAACGTTGCTGGTTGATGTGTAGTAATAATTTAAACCATCAATTGTTGAAACAGGTTCTAGCAAAGCTTTAACACTCTGAGTCAGAGAGTTATCAAAAGCTGACTCACTATTTGTAGCAGCTATCTGAAGGTTGCTAGATACGGTTGTCTTAAGCTCCATACCTGTTACGGTAACGGACTTGTTCATGGTGAACCACGCGTACCATCTTCCGAAAATATTCATGAGTATCCGTGATCATAGTATCATTCTCATTTCTAAATATAGACTTTGCTACGCTTACATAATTTAACATCGCATATTTCAATAGCCTTTTTACATAATTCGACATACAAAAGCCCCCTGCTGTACAGGGGGCTTTGCTTTTTTACTTTCCATGAAAGCGCTGTTTTGTTAATCGATTTCTTCTTTTTTAAGATGTTGGCGGAGTAACTATCTCACAACATACTTTTGCATTTGTATAAATGATATGAGAATCGACATCAGAACCGCTTATCAAGACATTCTTACTATCATATAAGGCTACATCGAGATGAACCATATAATTTGAGTACTGTTTATTTGCACCTTCAAAATTATTATTTTTACCAGTATATACTGAGAAGTTGATTGGAATTATTAAAGTGTCGTTAGTAAAATCAGCTGCTGTGATATTTGCTGTGTATTCATATGCTTTAGCATTTAAGGTGTCAGAATCATAGGAATAATTATTTGTTGCAGAAGGATCACGAGAAAGCGTCAAGGTAGATGTATCAATATAATCTAAGATAGTCAGCGGGTTATTGTTAGCATAATTGTCTGCTTTCGTGTACATCTTAAGAGTAACCTTGATTTTACTGATACTGCTTTTAGACTCAGCGTTCATATCGGTGATAATGTAATCTGCACGCGTTTTCAGTGCTATTCTGCTATCTTCGATTGTTTCGCGCGGAGGATCAACTGCATTAATACCAAATTGATCATACTTGTTCTTGATCAGCAGCTGTTCTTCTGTCGTCGCCGGAATCTCACCCTGAGCAGGAGTAACTACTATTGTTTCGGTATCAGCAGAATAGTAATTTAGTTTTGCTTTTTTTATTGCCTTACGATAATACTTATAGATAGGTTCTTCGGGTATAGCTGAGCTATCACCATCTTCATCGTATTCACTTGTTTTGCTGTATTTTGCTGAATCTGGTTTTGTAGAAATGTTAGAATTTCCCTCGATACTTGTTCCTATCCTTTGCCCTTCTGTCGATTGTGGATTGCTGTTTGTAGGGAATTGTGCCTCAATCTGCGTACCGGTCGAATATTTCAGTTCAACATCTGCCTTTATTTCGATCTTAGTATTTACCTCTGTCGGATCAGCAGCCGTAGCATAGGCATTATACTGCTCAAAAAGCTTTCTACTTAAATCCACACAATTACGAAGTTCAAGGAAGTTTGCATCAATGTTCGCATTATCACCGCTCATTTGAGCAAGAGTTTTAATTTGAGTATTAGCACCATCTTCAGCCGCTAAATCGTCAACAGATTCACCTGCTATGGTAAAAGATTTTACGGTAACATTCGGATTACTATTTACAGCGAATCCTTTCACACTCTGTAAAACGTTGTTCTCATCATAATACGACGTATTAAGTGTCATTAAGAAGCTTTGATAAATATTGACGGAATTCATCTTCAATACGTCACCTAATTTAGCTCCCGCTGCCGGTTTTACGCCGATTTTCGCTTCCATAGTCGCCTTTAATGTTGGATTTTCAATTTCATCCATCACCGTCACTGAATTTGTAGCCTTTATTTTAAAGTCATTATCAAATATGTCACCAATATAAAAATGTGTAGGGTTTTGACCACTTCGGCTCGTAGGATTAAGGGTATCATCTGGCATTTTCATTGCTGAACCGATTTCAAGATGTCTCAAGGGATCATTCGGAAATTTTGGAGTTATGAATGTGATGTAATAATCTTCTTTGAGATACACTTTTTGATCAGTTGTAGTATAAGTCATGCCATCTTTGAATTTTACATACAGATATACAGCACCTGTTCCTGTGCCGAGTTTATACTTTTGACTTCCGACCTTAACAGTGCCGTTATCATTATCGACTACAAAGGTATTGGTAGTCATATAATAACCACTATCTCCGTTTTCCGTCCAATCAGTCGGCTGAGTAGTTGTTATATCAAAGAAGTCATTGAAGTCAATAGGTTCAAAAGGATTAGGTGATTCATTTGTAGAATCAGATGCTTCAAACCTATTGAGATTGATAGCAGTCAGTTTGTTGTTATTTATTGTCAGAAGTCCTGTAGTAGATGTAGTACCATAGAAAGCATGATTATTATTGTTTGCATCCACCAGTACCATTTTTGTATTATCTGGTAGTCCGTTGCTGAGCTTATCGGATACATCGAGAACCTTATCGTAATTCCACAGCATATCTTCACCGCTGCTGATATAATTCACCCAATCCCCCAGCTCACGCTTATAAATCCAGCGAAATTGCATTGTAATAGGATTGCCAGTGTTCTCAACGATACTGTTACCATACACGGCTTCATAAGACGGAATCAAATATGTTGTTCCCGAAATAGTACCCGCATAGAAATCGAAGTATAGCATCTTCTTGATAAATACCGGTACATAAAGATGATATGCAACTTTGCTTGCATCTGACGGATCTTTAAACGCGACATCAATAAGTGTGAACTGTTCTACGTTATTATCACTGTTATCATATGACGTTCCGCTAAGCTTGAACTGTCCGTTTTGCGTGTCGTTTAGAAGATTTGCACCATTATATGTAGCAGTCAGAACACCGTTTGAATCATAAGTGCATTTTGCAATGCCAACAGTGAAAGCAGAATCACCAGCAGCAAAGTTAAAGCTTGTATTTGTCAATAATTTCAGATAGTTATTGACCATCGCTGTTGTATTAGCAGGATTGCTGTCGTCCAGTATCAACACAGGCATATTCTTCAGCGTCTCATTGGATAATGATGAGCCACCGCGTGCAGTAATATAGGTACTGTACTTTTTAATTGCGTTAAGATTAGTACTCATTGCGGTTAGATAATCGTCTGAAAGTCCTGTTGATTGGTAACGATTCATCTTACTTCCGCCTTGTATGTCGCTGATTACAGTGTTGATCATAGAACCGGCATATGTCGGCGTGTTGCTGCTGTTATAGATGCCGTCGCCTGTAAGGAATTTTCCGCTGGTGTCTACAATACGCTTGGGGTTAACATTGACATAAGGCGAAGCAGGATTAACATTGGTTACATTTTTGATAGTAGAAAAAGCCTGATTCTTGTCGTTTAACAATGCTGTGCCCTTGTAGTCAGAGAAAACAACGTAACCGTTTGTGCCATATTGTGTCGTAGCATTTGCAGCATAATTGCCGACCATTTCAGCCTGAATGCCTGTTCCCTGACGGGAGAAGCCGACTATTTGTATAACTTTTGAATTGTTATTACCGACAATTTGACCGCAGTTGCTCATATTAGAACTTGCATATTTCTCAAATGTGATATTATTAGTCAGGATATTGTAGCCAAGCAGACTTCCGTCATACAAATGTCCAATTAGTCCGCCGCTATTTGTTGTGTTTTTAATAGTAACTCCGGTTACGCTGATGTTTTTGGCAACAATAGCTTGTTTAGTATTTGTTTTTTTACCAATTATTCCACCGACATTTTTAGGTGCTTCAATTGTGTAGCCGTCAATAATGCTATCGGTTATTACAATATTTGTTGTTGAATTTGATTTAGTATACCCTATTACTCCCCCATTACCAGCATTATCGTCATTAAAACTACTCAACAATTTAGAATCGCTGTTTTCAGCTGTGAGCTTAAACGAACTTATGTTTGCTGTAGGTGTGCCGTCAGTTTCATCATTACCTAAATAACCTATTGCACCACCGGTTCGTCTTCCGCGCACAACAATATTTTTAACCTCACAGTTGCTCAATGTAACTTGTGGACTTCTTCGTGTATAGCCAATGATACCTCCGGAATAGTTATTTTTATTAGAATTTCCAATATAACCCAACCTTTTTGGAGTATTTGTTCCTTCATACATAACAGCATTTCCGGAATCATCTCTGACTATTGCCCCATCAATACAAAGATTCGTAACATTGCATGTGGTATTGCTTCGATTACAGCCAATCACCCCGCCTGCACCGAAATTGTCAGAACCGCTACTTATACTCTTAATGATAAATGATTTATCAGTATCAAATTCTGCTACAAATTTTGCAGCTGCATTTCTAACTAATCCTACCATACCTCCGGCATAATGTCCGCCAAATACTGTGATCTCATCTGCACTACAATTTTTTGTATGGAATTCTCCACTTCCGCCTGAACCAAGATTGATACAGCCTACCATGCCACCAGTAAACTTACAACCAGAAATTGAAATTTTATCCAATGATATGTTTTCAAAATAATACGTATTCTTATCGTCAGATCCTACTGCACCTGTAAATCCACCAGTTGACAAAAGTCCCGCTGCATTCTCATCAATATTATAAGAATCAGATACACCTGTATCTTTTGTTTTTATGTCAAAGTCAACGCTGCCTTTAATATGAATATTCTTAATTTTAGTCGCTTCATTTTTGCTATTATATTTACATCTGATACCATTGAAAAAACCAAATCCAAGGTCGAGAGTACTGTTATTACCACTTTTAGGAGTTGAGTAATTGTCATTTGAACTGCCATATGAATAATAGGACATATTCAATGAAACTATGTTCTCATTTCCTTCAAAGCCGGCAAGATACATATAATAATAATCGTTTTGGATCTTTTCAATATTGCTCTTACTTTTTTCTCTTTGATCAAGCACACTATCATCCGTTGTAGTAAAAAGCATACATCCGATTCCACGATATCCGTCAGGCAAATAGAATGTCTGCGTATTATTATTATTACTTTTTGCAAGTGTCATATAATAGAATCTGCTGTTATCAGAGTTTGTGATATTAAATGCAGCATAATGAGTAGAATCAATTGCAGGAGAGTATTTTTTTATGATATGAGGTATCGTATCAATACCGCCGCTATGAGTGTCATTATTAGCGACTGATTGAGTATAGTCGGTTGATGAAGTGTTGCCTATCTCGTTATAATCACCGTGGTGCGTTGACATATAGTCTGCATATGATTGTATGAAAAAATTACTATGGAGATTATTTGCGTTAACGAATTTATAATACTGTTTTTCATCAAAATACTGTCCCGAACTTGACTGTCCCAATCCCGCCTGAGTGATACACGAGATCAGGAAGAGCTGCTGAGCGTCAGATACAGTAATAGTTGCACCGTTAGCACCGCTTGTATTGCCGTTTGAATCCTTCATCGTGAAAATGGCAGAATTTTCCGCATTTTTTGTTTTGTCAATATCCGTAATGGAATAATTCTTAGTGCCGTTTTTCAAAGTAACGCCGACCTTAGTGCCGATATACTCTTCGCCAGCCGCCTTTTCCACGAAATTCGTTCCGTTAAAATAAACGTGCGAGCCGTCGGGATACTCACGCGAACCATCTTCAAAAGGTCTGAATTTGTCTGTTTCAGTTATCGCAAAGCCGTTCATAACGCGACCGATTATCGGGTTGACATAGAGATATTTCATGTTGGGATCAGTTGTAAATGTACGCTGATTATTAACCTTTTTGTAAGTGTAGATCAAGGATTCGCTATTAACGCCTACACTTCCCTTGTACGTCTTATCATTCGGCAGACCACTTACGTTACCGTTGTTCATATTGCGGAAATACAGACCGCCGTTAAGCAGAACGCCTACATATCCGCCGACAGGGATAACGTGTGCATTGTTTCCACTAATCGTAACTGTAGCATTTGTGTAATCAACATATACATTGTCGATGATATTATCGCCGCCGAAGATCTGTCCGATAACCGCGCCGTAATACTCACAGCCAGAGCCAGAGCTACTATCTGCTTTAAAAGGGGTTGTTGCAGTATTATTAGATTTAGAAATTTCAGCATTGACCTCAATTTTCAAACCGCGCACAACGCTGCCGTAGCTTGATGCGATGAGCGGATAATTTGTCTTATTAATGATTCGCTCTGTTCCTGTACCAACGATAACGCCGCGGAATACCGCAAAGGTATCGGTAGAATTACTTATGTTGCCCAATCCGGTAAAGCTGTGCGTAGAATCATCCTCAATTGTAATCGTTGAACCTTCACTTATTTTATAGTAGGCACCTGCAAGATATGTGCGAAGAGCGGTACCAGCTACTGTATCAGCTCCTTGTTGTGCAGTAACGTCATTTGCTGTATGAGTTATTGTATAACTTGCGTCTTGGCTGCACCATGTAGCATCGCTGTCAAACGAAATGTTACCACTTACTGTCTTTGTGGGAAGATAGATACTTGATAAGGCAATGTCGTTATAATCGCCGTTGATGATACTTTCAATTTTCTTAAAATCATCTCCGCTTGTTATTATATAGGGATCATTGTATGTTCCACAACCGCTGAATGTTGCTGAAACGTGGTTGATTTTAAGCTGGTGAGCACCGCTTACTCCACTGATTCCATCATCACCAGTCGCTCCGCTGTATTTAGTATAGACATAAGGAAGAAAGCCGCTGAAATCATAAGGAGCAGTCCAGCTTATTACACCATTTGTATTTGTATATCCGGCATTGCCGGTGAGGGAAGTAGTATTATTATTCCAGCCTGTTCCGTCAAGACCTACAGGATGTATATATGTACCGCTTGTAATATCATTGGACGAACTCTGACCGTTCTTGTACCAGAATTCCTTTCCGAAGTATTCCTTGCGCTCACTATTGTCACTGATCTCAGAACCGTAAGTCACCTTAACAGGATCGTGGGTATATGTTACGGGATTAGAATTTGGAGTAGGAGTCCAGTCATCGCTATAATCGAACTCATACGTTCCTCCGCCTGTGCTATAGATCAGCTCATTCAACAGCGTAGCCTTTGTAAACAGGCTTTCACTTGTATAGTACTTTTCGTCAAGTGCTGTGTTACCCGTAAGTATTTCGTGTTTTCTGCCGTCTAACTGAATATCCGAGAAAGACACGCTGACATTAAGAGAAGATGCACTTTCGCCGCAGTTACCAATAAGGCTCGTAGCAATTTTAGGAGCACCGCTAATTTTAAAGATACTTGTGTCGACACTGTTTTTGTAGGAATTCAGCGAATCTACCTTTACTCCCTTGATTGTCAGAGTGGAGAATTCTCCGCTCTTGTTGATAAGCAATGGAGCGTACTCAGTATTTGCAGTTAGATCATGCACATGGATACCGTCAAGTACGATCCCGTCTGCACCAGTGACCTTAACTTCGGCAGTATCATTGTCAGACGAAGAAGAACCCTTAACAATGCCGTATACAAGCGCACCTGAGCCGTTGTCTGTCACGCCGACATTACCCTGCAATGTAATACTACCAACGGTCAGTTTTTTGCTCACATTATTGAAAAGAGCGTTTTGCATCAGATAGTGCTGTGAAGGGGTAAGTGTTAAATACTTTGTATCATCTTTTGCACCTATGCCCGTTTCAATCTCTGTATTATAGAACTTGAATGTGCCGTTGACCTCAATATTGCTGGTTACATCAACGGGATACCAGCTATAGCCGGTCATATCATAAATTGCAGTGTCTATAGTGCCATTGAAAGGATTACAGAAATTGTTTTGAATATTCGAGCAGGCATACTGATAAAGCCCCCAGTTCATGAGCTTTTCCTGAGCAGCATTCGCACCTGTTATAGAATTTGCTGAGCTCTTTGCGATCGTATCAAGATTATAATAATAGCGAGTATTTGGATTGGGATTGTTCTTTCCGAGTGAAGTTTTCGCAGTATATGTATTTGCAGCACTTCCGCCCATAGTCAGGACTCCGCCTGATGTATGTATGGAAACAACACCCTGACCATTTTCTGTCACTTTGCCAACTTCTGCACTATATGCGACAAGCTCGTCAAAAACACTGATTGAAGAAGGGAGAGTTACCTCAGTGCTGTTTATGGTATAGCTATAATTATTGGGCAATACCATATATATCGCCTGCTTGGGAGAATTTCCGTCAGAGCCCTTATCCCAGCCCTTATTTACGATCATACCGAACGATGCGGGAGTAGAGCTGACATTCAAGCCATTTATTGCGAGTTTATTAACTGTCCACTTACCCGTAGCACAGTAAACAAGACCCGCTGTTGCACCGTCATTAGAATTAACAGTTGAATGACCGGTTACTGTAGTCACATTATTATTTGTTGTGCTAATACCGACATTTACACCAATAGTGCTGCTGTCGCCTATCGTAACATTGGAATTATACCAGCCATATCCAAGCAGACCACCGCAGGAATCTGTTGCGTTGCCTGAAACTGTCAATCCGTTCGTTGTAACATTGCTCAAAGTAACGGCACCGCCACTTCTGGCAATTTCAGCAACAAGTCCGCCCAGCTTCTGGGTTTTCTTTGAGCGTCCGTTTTTGATTGTGCCACTTACGGTCACGTCAGTGAAGCTTGATGCACCAGAATTGATCTTGCCAACGATACCACCGTAGCAGTTATTGGCTGAAGATGCCCATGCATTTGTAGTTACTGACGGATCACCGATCTTGCCGTCATAAGTACCGCCGCTTATTGTAACAGCTCCACTTGCAGTGCCGACCAATCTGCCAAGGTATAATTCAGACGATCCCCACTTGTTGTTGCCAGCCTCATGGTAATAATCATAGAATTCAGCTGTGCTAAGCACATTACAGGTGGTAGCAGTGATCGCTGCTGATTTTGCCGCTGCCATGCCTGCATACATTGTAACACACGGTTCGAGCTCCATTGTTCCGTCGAAATCAAGATTCTCAATCGTCAAGGAAGCCTTTGATTCTCCAATCAATCCGTTATAAGCATGACGATAAATAGGTTTTCCGCCAACGTTTTTAACATCAAGTTTGATACAGCTGCGAGTAGTTGAATTTGTAACGCCTGTAATTGATGTGATTAAACTCTGATATTTTGTATCCGATGTTCCGACAGAGTTATCTCTGGTCAGACCTTTCAATCCTGTTCCTGTCAGATCAATGGTAACAGGAGCCGCTGCAGTTTGACCTGCTGACGGTGTACCGATAGTCAAAGTAGTAGGAGCAGTAACATTGTAGTTTGTTATAATATTGTTAGAACTATAGGCTATCTGCATGGCAAGAGCCTGCTTAGCAAAGTCATTCTTTGTTACAACAGAAGAAGAAAGAGCAGCCATTGTGATAGTATGACCACTATTCTCTGTAAGTACACTTGCCTTTGTTAGCTTTGAACCGTCGAAAACAAGAACATCGCCCCATGCACCAACATTATCGACTTTTCTGTCGCTAAGCGAAATTGTCGCTGCATCAGAATATATCAGTGCGTTATCACGATAACCAACTATCTGTCCTTCTTGTGTCGATACTATATCGGTTTCTGAAGGAGCTGCATTAGTTAGATTTATAATTCCGCCGAGTTTCAGAACACCGTTTCCGAGATTACCAACGATACCTCCGCCTTTGAAATTCGTTGCAGTCACAGTGATATCGCTTGCATCAATATACGCTTTTTCGCCCTTACCGATCAGACCGCCAAAGTATTTATCTTTTGTACCACAGCTTGCTGCATTTAAAAGCGTAAAGGTAGTAAATTTTACATATGCTGCTTCGATTTGTCCATCGTGAGCTGTAGTATTAACCAATCCTATTGCGCCGCCGTAGTTGTCATAGGAACCGCTATTTGTGATACTGGTTGAAACCCCGTTTATCTCAAGCGTGTCCGCAAGAGAAAAAGGTTCGTATTTTCCAGCTATACCACCAATATTGGTGCTTCCGTTCAATGTACAAGTGATACTTTCACCAGAAATATTAATCGTTCCGCCGGCACCGTCTGTGCGGCTTTCGGGAGTAGTTACTTCACCGGTTTCAGAGATGACTGTATCTGTTACAGTCACTGATTTGTTCATCAGTTCACCAAACAGACCGCCAACATTTTCTGAACTTTTAACGGTTGCGTTTACTGCTAAATTAGCTACATTAATATCGCCTGCATTCGTTTCTACATTATCAGTAGTGGTCGGATCATCGAACAAAGGTCTGTAATATCCGAATAAACCTCCGGCAGCAGTAGTTCCTGTAATTGTACCGCCATAAGTAGTGATACCACTTCCGAATTTAACGATGCCGCCATCGTTGTAGCCGACAATACCTCCTGCATAACCACTTCCTGTCGAGATAGCTGCATCAGTATTCAATGGCGCACTGTTCAGTGTAAGAACCGATTTATCGTCCATGCTTCCAACGATACCGCCGACATTACCGAAAGACGTTGAAACAGAGTAGCCAGTATTTGAACCGGACATAGCTACTGTTAGTCTGGTGTTTCGCCCCATTTTACCGCAGACATAGCCTATATCATCAATACCGCTGATATTAGCACCATTATTATCGGTAATATTGATATCTGCGATTGTGCCATTTTGCATTTCACCAATGAATCCCGAGTAATAATTGTCCGAAATAGTCTGCCACTCGTCAACATATTCATTCAGCTGAACACTCCATGTATTTGCTGTCTGTGTACTGCTGTCATGTGTAATATATCTCGCAAAAACCGGTTCAGAAGAAGCTTTTGTACTTCTTTGCAAAATAAGAGTACCATTAATTTTCGCTTTATCACTGACATAATTGAAAAACGCTTCCGGGATCTTGATATCGCTATCGCCAGTTGAACTAACAACTGTTATCGTACCAGCAAATGGGTATTCTGATGTTCCAATAGCAATAAAATCAGAGATTGTTGAATTGGTTTCTCCTTGTCCGTATTGAATCGTTATCGTGTCATTTTGATGCGCACTTGCATAATAATGGTAATACTTTGAATATTCTGCAAGCTCTGACGGAGATCCAATAACATCAAACTTCTTATCCTCACTTGGCTTCTGATCATCCTGATAATTATCTTCATTCTTTGCAAATGCGGTCAAACTAATTCCGGAAAAGCCTTCATACAGTATGTTAGGCATACTGGTAGCAAACATCGCTCCAGCAACCACAATGCTACAAAGCTTTTTTCTCACGGGATGCTTAAAGCGATGTTTTATTATATTTTTGTGTTTATTTTTCATATGCTTCACTCCCATGCTTGTTGAATCGCAGTAATGTTAAATACACATATGCTTCACGGCGCAGTTTCATAAGTAGCCGGAGCATTTGCATTGTACTTAACATAGTTTCCGATTGAACTATAGGGTATTTCAGTATCATTCATATAAAGCTGGATATCATACCGATTTACATTCCAGTTTTCATTTGGAGCAGCTGCATTATTTGCATCTATGTAAATAGTGGTCCAATTATTATCGGAATTCCGTGTCCAGCCTGTTCTGTTAACTGGATCAGTATATTCGTAATAACAATTCTGTTCTTTGTGAAATAAAGGATCCGAGCCATCATGCTCATCAAGGAAAAACTTATTCACTTCAAGCTTTGTATTATCATAGCAAAGGTAAAGCTTTGATTTTCCGCTTCCTGAAAAAACAAAATTGAATCCGTCTAAGCCGCTATCTGTTTCCTGGAATGAACCTGCCCATCCAACAGTAATACCCTTTGCTTTTTGCGTAACACTCAATCGAGCTTTCAGCTCACCTAATTCTGTGATTCTGTTAGAATAAGAGTAATTACCTGAGGTGCCTGTACGCGTTGAAAAGGGAATCACATCCAGTTCTATATAAACGCGATTATTATCCAAAGCAGTAAGCAGGCTCTTCGGGAAAGAAAGAATATATTTTTGAGGTTCTTCGTCTGCTTCGCCCAGGAAACTATTATCAACAGTAAGCGTTTGATCATAAACTGTAAAATATGTATAGTTTTCATCAGCCTGCTTCTTGATTCCATATTTGTTAGAAGTAAAATTATCTGATGAAATTTCTGTTCCTTCTTTGAGCACGAGATTGGCAGTGATCTGATAATACATTGGACTTGCATAATACTGCATTGCGTCATTATATATATGATTGAATATCTGAAAATCTACAGAAACAGTATCTGTCTCGTCCGAAGCAGTAACAGGCATCTCATAAGGAGATGGGGCATTCGAAGTGTTTGTTAATCTGTCTGAAGAAAAACGTTTTCCTTCAGCACTTATATTGGCAACAACACGTTTTTCACGGTTTCTATCTTTAATATATTCACCGTATGAGTAAGTAGAAACAAAAGCCATAACAGCTATCAGCGCCCACACAGTGATCCAATATTTCTTCAGAAAACTTCTGAATTTTTTCATAGCTGTCATGCTCCTTTCCTGTTTTTATTGAGTATCAGATGCGGTTATATATACAATGTCCGTGTCTTTGAAAGTAGTCGAATTATCATTAAAGTATACACGAAGAATAAACTCCACATAAAATGCGCTATTGGTAGTAGTATCGCCGCCTGGTACATTTGTACACTGCCAGTATAACGCGTTTGCGTGCTCTTCAATATAGGCATTTGAATAGGTGCCGTAGGATTGAGATTGTATTGATCTGTTGGCAACTCCGCCGTCAACGCCATTCAAATAATGTCCGTTAAATGTACGGCCGTTATACACATTTGTTTCAATTGGTTCAGATGTATTCGAGTAAGTTTTCACTGTTGAATTTAAGGTGATTGGTAATCCTCCCGACTTTTTGGGACGATAGTACAGAACTGTTCCGGTTCCGATATTATCTTCTTCATGCGGAACTCCTTCAGCAATACTATTAGTAACTTCATAGCTGACATAATCTCTGCCCTTGATATCTGTCCCTTGTGGAGTAAATCTTTCTGCCAAAAAGATCTCATACTGATATTTATTATTTGTTGTATGAGCTAACTGCAAAGTAAATGTATCAATTCGTTCACCGGCAACAGAAAATACATAATCCTTATATTCCATATCGTATTCGCGTCCGCTGCTATCAATCCACTTATCTTTGACATTAATGTCATCCATTACAAGATTAACAACATCTTCACGATGAGCTGCTGTAATGAACAGATTATTAGGACTATTGATACGTTCAAAGCGTGCAGCCTGTCGCTGATTCGTAAACCAGCCATAAACAGAAGGGACTTGAACTGTAAAAGCAATAGTCGCAAGAAGTGCAATAACAACTTCAATTCTTTGCCTTTTAGAAATTTTTTTCCACCATTCAATGACTTTCACCATCAAGTCCCTCCTTCCTTATAGTTTACTCTGCGGTCATGACCACAAGCATATAATCAACATTTTTTCCTATCTCGGAATCAGCCTTATTGTAACCACGACTTAGCGTTTCAAGGTTTGTGTTTGCTGCCGTCGAATAAAAAGTATCTATATTTGTTTCATTGTCATGTGACATCATCAAACTGCGATCGGATACTCCCTTCAGCAATGTTGCGTAGTGATCACAGGCAAATTGTTGTATCTCAGCAATAGCTGTCGAATTATCTGTAACAGATTCCGCTTCGCCCGAATTTGAAACAAACAGCATCTGTTTTAAAGTATTAGGCCAAACCCATTTGATACGCACTTCGTAAGGGGTATCAGCTTCAACATTTGTAAAAGTTATTGGGAAACTGCCGTTTATAAGCATATTGTCATTTACAAACGCATCCGCACCGTTATATTCCCATTGACTGGTGTTTTGATTGTAATTTCCCTTAAAGAAGAGAATATGGGTTTTCAGATACTGTTCTGCTTGAATCTGGGCATTAACTGTATCTATGATTTTTTGATGTTCAGTTGTTGGTTCGCCTTCACCTTCGTAAACAGGTGCAGAGCGAGGTATTTTAGTTAATGAATTCACATTAAACGGCACATTATCCGATTGATCTGCTGTGTATCCAATGACATCAAAAGAAAAATTAGCTGTAAAACTGCCATTTTTCTTTGGAACTACCCAAAACCTTATCTCGCCCTCTGAACCAGGATTCAATCCTATATCATTCTTGGGATTATCCGGATAAGCTTGATCGAGTCTTAAGACCACTTTAGTATGATTGCCGTCAGTATCATAGTAATTTGTGCCGCTGATTGTTTGCTGACTTCCGTCTGCAAGACCATAAGCAAAATCAGAAGTCGGGGTAACCTTATTGTATATGTCAGTTGTCGAGTAGACCGTTGTTCCACTCACAACGGAACTCGAATAACTCAGAGCGCCGACATTATTACCTTGGAAACGGAGCTCATAATCTCCATTTCCAACACTCACCCCCATACCACCAGCAGTGACGTCCTTATTGCTTGCAAACCACGCGATAGTTGCAAAGAGCCAGACGACGAAGGCGAGCACGGCGAGGGAGCCGAAGCGAATGAGATTTCTTTTACGAATGGCTAAAAGTTTTTTTCTGTCCTCATCATCTTGGTTTACCTGACTTTGTGCAGTCTGAGGGTTTGAGCTGACGACAGAGGACTTAGAAAGAGCATCAAAAGCCTTAGCGCTCACCGTGATCACCACCTTTAAAAGAAGCTGCTAAAGGGCATAGTTAGCCTGTTAGCGCATAGTATCTCTACTTTATTATATCATTTTCATATATCATTTTCAATGGACATAATCGACAATAACAGCCTTTACCATTTGTAATGTTTGTGCAAAAAAGCCTGATTTCGGAGTCGAAATTAATACATATCGTATATTTCTTTCCGGATATACTAACAATAAAATTTCGGCGGCATATAGA
>JAEEGL015269012.1_pt1 | contig 16771 bp, 15 predicted proteins | sample 9134231 | NCBI WGS metagenome assembly JAEEGL01 (sample SAMN16246548, study PRJNA631951) | gut metagenome | biome: gut microbiome; feature: rumen; material: fiber-attached | host: Bos | place: Iran: Karaj | collected 2018-10
CCGCCGATTTCCTGATCGCCGTATTCGTAATAAGCGGTATCGCTGAAAGCGTTTCCGCCTGTTTCGCTCCGGCTCAGTGCTGTTGTTATAGCGCTGACGCTTTCAGAGAAGCTCTGAGAGGCGTTTGCTGTGTCGCCCTCGTAAGTTGTCGCTGTATCTCCGATCTCGCTGCTGTGGTCGTCTGAGAGCGTCTGAGAAAGCGTGTTGACCGCGTTTGCAAGACTGTTCGTGCTTTCCGCTGCGCTGTACTGCGTTACGGTTTCGCCAATGGTCTTGCTATGGTCGTCGGCAAATGCCTGTTCTGTCTGCGCGGTGTCGCCGGTCAAGCTGCTGTTCACGATGCTGCGGATTGCCGCACCGTATTCGGCTGTGTCGTATGCAGTCTTGAAAACATCGCCGTACCGGTATGCTGTGTCGTATGCTGTGCCGTACCGGTTGCTGATGTCTGTTTCAGCAATGGCTCTGTCGCCCTCGGAAATACTCTGAGAAAGGCGTTTGCTGTCGCCCTCGTAAGTTGTCGCTGTATCTCCGATCTCGCTGCTGTGGTCGTCTGTGAATGCCTGAGAGGATGTTGTTTCGTCTTTGATTACGGTGTTTGCGTAATCTCTTTCAAAGATGTTCGCAATATCGCCCTCAACCGTGCTGTAACTGTCGCCGTATTCTGTAAGCAGATCGGTGATGTAGCTTGCCGTGTCGCCGTATTCGGTGCTGTATGTGTGCGCGAATGAGGTATCGCCGTACTCAATGTTCTGCTGATAGCTGCTGATCGTGTCTCCCGCCGGTTGAATCGCCTTTGAGAGCTGTGCAAGCCCGTCTGCAACGGAATGATCGTCGCCGGTGAGAACCGTGACGATTTTCTCCGTTTCCTCCGTCGGGAATACGGTCTTGTCCGGCTGTCCGATTACCAGTTCAGGCCCGTTTTCGCCGGCAATAAATGCGTCGTCGGAATCCGTTGTGCCGGTTGCGTAAGCGTCAACGACAATCGGCTGCGGTTCCGGTGCTTTCTGCGGCTGCAATTTGCCCTCGATAGATGCAAGGACGGACACAAAGCCGTTAAGCAGGCGCAGGAGTTTTTCGTCGTCGTACCCCTTGCCGCCGTCGTATGTCGTATAATTGTTGATAATCTCGGATGATCTCTGCTCTGAATAGCTGCGGTATGCGCGGTTGTCATAGTTTGCCGTCTGGTACGAATCGCCGGGGATTGCTGCGCTGCCGTCAAAGGTCTGCATCGCACGAATAATCCGGTTTGTTTCCTCCGCCGGAAATACCGTACTGCCTGCCTTGCCAACAATCAGCTCCGGCCCGTTTTCGCCCGCGATGAACACATCTTCCGCGTTTGTCGTACCGGTTGCGTGACCGGGGACGCTGCCGCCGCTGACGCCGATGTTGATGTTCGTGCTTGCGGATTGCAAGGCCGCTTTCACGCGGTTTGCAATGCTCTGAGCCGCTGTTACTGCGCTGTCGCCTGCGGTCTTGATCGCGTTTGCGTATGCGCTCATCGTGGATGTAGCTGCCGCATTCGCCTCGGTACTGAGATTCAGCCCCTCAACCGTGCTGTTCATTTTGTTGAGGATTTCGTCCATCTGCGCGGAGAATCCTGTCTGCCAATCTGCCACTGCCGAGGAAATTTCGGATTGCTTTGTATTGACTTCGCCAAGAGTAGTTGCGAGTTTTGAAACAGCATCAGTGTTTCCGCTTTCAATCGCTGCTACCATGCTTGCCGCAAGTCCGGCCGCTTGTTCGCTGCCGTCCTGCACATAAGCCATGAGTGCGTCATAGTTCTGCTGTGTGATTCCGAGGTCTGCTGCGGATGTGTTTTTAAGGACTTCAATGTTTTCGCCGTATGCCGTCCAATATGCAAGCTGCGAATCGAGCGCTTTCTGTGCGTTCTCGACTGTCGCATTCATGTATTCCTCGGACTTGGTGGATGCTTCATCGAACAGGCTAAACTGTCCCTGAAAGCTCTCGTATGCTGCTTGATATGCCTCGTCATAAGCCTCGCAGAGAGCCATGATCTGCTCTTGGTAGAGTTTCCATGTTTCCTGCGCTGCCTGTGCGCCCTCCTCCGCAGCCGAAAGCGCCTCGGTGTGCCTTTGTGTCGATGCTGTCGCATCGTCGGTCGCCGTCGCCATTTCGTCGAGCGTACCGATAAGGGTTTTTGCGAATTGCCCTGTGTCGTCGATTATGCGACCGTATGAATAGATTTCATTTGCCGCCTTGTAATACACAGCCTCATACTCTTGGAGTGAAGCCTCTGCGCTTGCAATATCAGCCTCAATCTGATCTGTGCCGCGCATCTGCGCTACCTCATTCGGGTCTGAGAATGTGGTAATATTCTGCTTTGCCTCTAATTCCTGATAAAGTGCCTGCAACCGCGCCTGCAAATCGACCACGCCGCGCTTTGCTTCGATGTAGTTGTCTTGGAAATCGGCTCCGCTGAGATACTTCAAAGCGTTCTGGTACCGCTGATCGTTTGCTGCCTCAATAATCGCGCCTGTAACGAGTTCAGGGTTAAAGCCCGTCAGCTCTCCGGTGCTGTAGTTCACATGAATGTCGCAGTTGAAATCATCGTTGAGGTAGTCAGCATACTGGCTCATGAGGTCAAGGTCTGCGGTCGTATGCGTAGACTGTTCCGAAAGAGCGGAGAGCATTGCAACAGCGGTCATGCCGGATGTCTCAGACTTGTCGATTTCATTCATGGCTTTCGCCTGCGCCTCGGACACTTGTCTGAATGATTCCGCAAGTTTTTCCGCCTTTTCCGCATACACGGCAAGTTCTCCGCCGCCCATTTCAAACTGCTTATTCAGCGTGTTTAGGTTGTCGGAAAGTTCCTGCGCTGCGCTGCTGTTTTCTCCGTAAAGGTCACAAGCCTTTTCGTAGGCTCTCTGTGTGCGTTCAAGTTCTGCCGCGCATTCTTCCATTGTGCCGTCATACTCTGCAACAGCATCGTCGGCATCGTTCATGAGAACAACAAAGGAAGTAATCGCTGCGGCTGCTGCCGTTACGCCAAGCACAATCCAGCCAACCGGTCCGAGCGCGGCATTGATTGTCGTAGCAAAAGTAACAATAGCCGGAATCGCGCTTGATGTTGCAAAAGCTACCCCGGCGATACCTACTGTTACAACGCCCAGACCAACGCCAAGAGCGGTGAGTGCTTTCGTGAGTGCCGGGTGTTCTCCGAGGAAGTCTCCAAACCGTCCGACCAGATTTGCCATGCCAGACGAGAATTTGTTGAGCGTCGGTTCAACGGCAGAAGTGAATGCCGCCTTGATTTTATTATTGGATTTCTCCCATTTCTCGGACAGCGTTTCACTTGCCTCCGCCGTTGTACGGAGCGTTCCCTGCGCTGCTTCGAGATCGCCGTTCAGCATCTCAATCGAGATCGCGCCGTTACGAATAGCGTTTGCCATTTCCACGCCTGCCCGCGCTCCGAACACATCAACGGCAAGAGCCGTGGCCTCTGCCGCGTTTTCCATGTTCTGAATCTGCGTGATTGTTGTACGCAGCCCCTCTGATGCCTCTATGCCGTCGTCAGAGAAGTTCTTGACGGCAGTACGCATAGCGGTGATCGCCGTTGTGCTGTTCATTCCGTACAGCTCAAAAGCAGCAAGCAGGGAGATCGTGTTGTCAAGAGACAGCCCCATTTCTTGGAAAGCTGCCGAACCGGTAATGAGCGTCTGACTGAGGCTGTCTACGGATGCGCCTGAAATCTGTCCTGCGTATGCAAGTTTATCAAGCACACTTTCGACATTTTCCTGTTCCACGCCCCACTTGTTCATAATCTTGGTGGCATTCTGAACGGATGTGACAACATTGCTGCCGGTGATCGAGGCGAAATCAAGGAATTTTCCGGTAACATCGGTCAACGCATCTCCGGTCAGCCCCATGCGGGTATTGATCTCTCCGATTGCGCCTGCCGTGTCCGAAATGTCCTGATGATGACCGGTGTACGCCTGCATCATGCTTTCCTCAAGCCCGTCAAGTGCGTCTCCGGTCGCTCCGGTTGCATTGACAACGATCTTTTCCGCCTCACTGAATGCGTCTGCAAGCTCGTATACGCCCTCTGCAATCTCCTTGACCGTTGCTGTGATTCCCGCTGCCGCAAGAGCCTGAGCAATCTGCTCAATGGCCTCTGTTCCAGATTTCCCGGCTTTATCGCCGCTCTCTCCGGCTTTGTCTGCGTTGTCCGTAACATCCTGTGTAGCTTTCGCAAGGTCCTCCGCTGCGTTGCTTGCTTTGATGTTTGCCTCCGCAAGCGCTTCACCGGCATGACCGGCTCTCTCTGCGGCCGCCTCAAGCTCTGCGAGATCGGTTGTACCGGAAATGATCGTTTCGTCGTAGTCGGCAAGTGCCTTTTCGGCTGCATCCTGCGCGTCATGGAGTGCTTGCAGCGCGTCTGCTGCCGCTTTGGATGCAGTTTCGAGCTGTTCTAGTTGATCTGCCGTATTACTTCCGCCGTCGGAAAGAGATTCTATTGCAGTGCTTGTCTGCTCAATAGCGGCCGAAAGGCTTTCGCTTGTCGATGCGGCATCTGCCATTTCATCAACAAGCGCTTGCGCCGCACGTTCGCAGAGGGATTCCATTTCCTCTAGTTCCCTCGTAGCATCCGCCTGCCTGTTGACGGAATCTGCGTTGAGCAGCCCCATTTCAGCAAGCTCCTCCGTGGTATAGATCGCTGACAATGCGGATTTGTCGTAATTTCCGACGGCATCCGTCCAAATGTCGGTGTCCGCCGCTGCCTGTGCTGCTGCGGAGCCGTATCCGTCTGCGGCAGAGGAGAGTTCGTCAGCGGTCTGCGCTGCGTCTGCTGCCGCGCTCTCAAGCTGCTCAACGGATTCCGCGACTGCATCCATGCTGCCGCTGGCCCCTGCTGCGTCCTGCGCCGCCTGTTCGACATCGGCAAGCGCGTCTGCAAGCCCGTCCGCCGGTGATCTTGCGCTGTCTGCTGCGCGGTTCATGTCCTCAAGTGATCTCGCTACGCCGTCAACGGAGCTGACTGCACCAGAAGAAGAGGAGGCGATGCCGTCCATAGCTGAACTTGCCGCATCCTCCGTCTGGCTCCATTGATCGAGCATTCTCTGTCCAGCATCAGCTATGGACGAGAGTTTGTCGCTTATCAGATCGACCAAACTAAATTTCGCTGTCAAGTCGGCCATTTACTTACCGCCTCCTCTTAACATTGTATCGTGTCTGCAAGGGTTTTTCATTTCAACAAGCTCGGACGCTATGTAGAACAGCTTTCTCTCCCTCGGCATATCGTTAAATTCCTCCATGCGGAGGTTATGCCGTTGCCACAGTATGTGCGCCCAATACTCGAATGTTCCCTTGTCAGAGATCAGTTTTTTGCCTCTGCAACAACCTCACTGTCTCCGCCGTCCTCATCGAAATCCCCGATTCCGAGCGCGGACATAACGATTCTCATTACATACTGGAACTCATCGGGACGGGAGAATACAAGCAGCGGCATTTCCGTGACATCGACGCAGTTATAAAACTTCATCAGTTCCTCGTCTTTCAGATTCGGATAGACAAGTGCCTCTGCAATGATGTGCCGGGTTGCCTTTGCGTTGTCCCGTTCCACGCGGAATACGACCTCACCATTCTGAACAAGCGGGTTTCCTCTCTTGTCCGTCGCAATTCTGCGCTCACGGTAAAGATCATTGATTTTCTGAATCTCTGCCTGTGTCAGCGCCTTAATCTCAAAGTCGATGATATTGCCATTCTCATCCCTGAACGATTCCGGCCCTTTCGCCTTGACGATCTCCGGCTCTGCTGCACGCATAAAGTATTTCAGGTCTTTCTTGCTCATGGGTTGTTACCTCCGTCTCATAATTCATTATTCACATTTGCGGGTAAGCCGTCGGGCAAAAATCCCGGCGGCTCTCCCTGTTTCAGCGCATCATGCGGGGAAAGTTACATGATGACATCCTTGCCGTTGAATCCGATTACATCGTCAACGACTTCGCCCGCGCTGTCAAGAGCGGTGAGCGGCAGATCGCCGGTCAGCACACAGCCGGTAATGGTAACAGTATCGGTGCCATTATCGTTGTAGTAGTCGCTGCCCTTGTCGTCCATGATGCCCTGAATCGTCAGCTCCGGCGTGATGCCGGTACGCAGATACTCGTTGATGACTTCCTTGAGGAAAGGAGTGGAGCGTCTGCGGGTGATGCTGCCGGTAATGGTAGCACCGAGCCAACGGCTGGACGGTGTGCGTTCACCAAGCTGTCTGCCCGTCCAGACATCCGGTGTAAACTTGATTTCGCACTTAACGCAATCAAGCGCCTGCACACCGTTGATGAACACCTTGCCCTCTCTCAGCGAGATCGGGTTCTTATTGTATTCCATTTTCGACATTTCAGCTTACCTCCTTATCTGGTTGTGACCGTGAAATACAGCTTTTCAGCGGTATCGACCGGCTGAATACCGACGCTGAAATAGGTGGAATCGCCGCTCGACATCTCTCTGTCAACGACAAAATCCATATCGAAGTCAATATTCATGATCGCGCCGCTGCCGCCCTCATTGCGCGGGCCGAGCTGCTTGAGAATTGCCTTACCGATGCCCTCCATGACATTCCATCCGTCCTCATTATTCTCAAAGCGGTTCGGCGGGAAGTTTGCCTTAATGGCCTCTGCTACGCTGTCAAAGATGCGGATGATCTTGTTCTTGCGGTAGCTCTTGTCACGGGTTGCGGAAATGGTGACGAGGCTGTTGATGTCAACCTCGACAATGACTGTGCCTGCGTCTGAAACGGAGAAGAAGAACTCACCGTTATTGATTGCGGCGACAGCCTGCTCATGCGTCTTTGCGCCGTTGACTGCGATAGCGCCGGGAACCACCTTGTAGGTGTTGCTCTCCGTGCCGTCTGCGCCTGCGGTAATGCCGGCGACAAATGCGGTTGCCTGCGCTGCGGTCAGCGTGTGATCTTCCAGCGTGTAGCCGTTCGTCACATTGATGATGCGCTCGTAGTCTGCATTGAAGCTAGGGCAAACCGCCTGAACGGTCTTGCCTGCATCCTCGTACAGATAGCGGATTTTCGCCTTTGCGAGTGCTTGCAGCGAAGCGTCCGTGAACGGGAATGCCATTGTATTCCATGCAGCGCTCTCAGCAAGTGCGAGGAAGTCAGCGACACCGGCGTTTGTGGTGGAGTTGTTTGCGCCGCCTGTCAGTGCGACACTTGCAACTGCGGAAATTCCGCTCTCACCCTGCGCGGTGAATGTGATGTATTCGCTCTTGCCGGAAAGTCCTGCCGCCGTAGTGATGCCGTCAAAGGTTTCCATGACGGAACCGCCGAGGAAAACGCTGACATCAAAACCGGCAACCGGGTTTGCGACAACGGAGAAAGAGAGATCGTTTCCTCTCGTACCCTTGTACTTTGCAACGCCCTTGAGGCCGCCACCGGTTCCCTGTGCCGCTGCACTGCCCTCTGCACAAATCGCAACGATGACCGTGCTTGCGCCCTTGAGCGCTTCACGAATCAGGAGCATATTGCCCGCTGTATCGTCGTCTGTGATACTGTATCCGAGCTTTGCTCGGTGTTCATCCGGCGCTGCCGCGCTAATCGTCATGAGTTCCAGTGCCGGTCCGTAGTTGTGATTCGCAAGCGGGAGGATAACGATGCCTCTGTCGCTGCCGCTGATCGTGTCCTGCTTGCTGCTCTGGAAGTTGATGTAGGTGCCGGGTCTTACCTTGCCGACACTCTTGTCAAAAGTTCCGCCTGCCATTACTTTGCCTCTCCTTTCATCCACGCTTTGATCGTGGCTTTGATCTCGCTCACGGTGTACTCGCCATCCGCAAGCTCAGTCGTTGCACCGATGAACACAGGCTCCGATACGCCAAAGAGCGCAGAGCAATTCTCACGGAGTTTTTCAAGTGTGAATTTCGGCTCCGGTGCTTTTGCGGGTGCCGGGGTTGTATCCGGCTGCTTCACGGGTTCCTTTGCCATAGATACCTCCTATCTTTTTGGCAGCTCTCCCGCCGCTGCTCCGCCCGCCGGGGGATAGTCGGTGAGAAACTGCTCGACTGCTGATTCCAGAGCAACCTCAATTTCCCGTGTTATGAGGAAATTGGGCTTTATGGATTGATTGACGGTGAAGTTCTGCGCGAGTTCCGCATCCGATTTCCGGTACGGTCTGCGGCTTGCGAATTCAATCACAAGACGGTATGCGCCGTCAGCAACCTTTTTCAGCTCCGGGTCTTTGGTGCGGAGTCCCTTGCCTGTTGCAGCGCCGGTATCACTGATAAGCGGTATCAGGTTTCGGGCCTCTTTGATCGCGGTGAGGGCTTTGTGCGCCATTGCGTATGCGCCCTCTGTTGTGCTGTTGAAAAAGCTGATATACCAGACATAATCAAGCCGGTATGTCAGGAATGTTTCGCCGTCTGATGTGATCTCCGGCGTTGGGAAGTACACGGACGGTACAAGAAAATCCTCCGGTATTGTGTGGTAATACGGCGCAGGGCTGTCCGTTGCATCAAGTATAAATCGCATGATGCTTGCAAGCTCTTGTTCAAGTACCAATTCCGTAACCCCCTTTATGCGAAATAGCTGTCAATCCACTGTTGGAGTTTTGCCTCAACAAGTGTCGGCAGCATTTTGTTGAAAATCCGTACCGCGCTGTCAAAGAACGGCTTTCCCGGTACCCATTGCTGCTTGAGCATCATGCCCGTTTTTGCGCCGGGGTCATATTGGAATTTGCTGCCGTTCCAAGTGCCGGGTACGAATCGTGCTTGTACGCCTGCCGCGCAGGTCCAGTGTCCGTCGTTTACATAGGATGCGTAATCAACATGGGTTCCGACGGTGAGTGTCAGGCCGTCATCGTCGATCTCCCAAATGTTGTTCGCGTCTCCCTTTGTAAAGCTGTGCAGGAGCAGACGGGTGTCAACCACATCTCTCCGCACGATCTCATCCTCAATGATTCGGAGCATTTCCTCTCCGAGTCCCTCAAGCCATTTTTGCAGCTCTGCTTTGAAATCGCCGCTGCCTGCTTTACTGAGCTTTTCAAAGAAGTCTTTGAAATCGTCAAAGTCGAATTCCACGGTTGCCATTACAGTGGCCTCTGTTTCTCCTCTCTCTTGATGTAGCAAAAGAGATGGTGATTTCGGATGTTTCGCGGCAATTCGGCGGTATAGACAAGCCCAGTATCGCAGTCAACGACTTTATCATTCAGTCGGATGTCTGTTCCGACCGGCAGACCGAGCTTGATGCGGGATTCCAGATTTTTCGCCGGTTCCCCTTGCACGGTCGTTGTGCTTGCGTTTTTCACGCCGAAATGGCAAGGCTGCTCGGAAATGTCCGGCTCCGCCGGGTATGTGTGTTCCGGTGATACCGGCAATGCGAAGCCGGGGGATTCCTCCGTTTTTCTGAGGTGAAAAATGTTGCACTTATGGTCGAAAAAATCCTCAATCATAACTTTCTCAGCCTCATATTCACGCCGCCCTTTGGAATGTTATTAACATATCCGTCAAGCAATGCGGCAAGGTCAAGGCTATCAACGGAGATCGCGGTCGAATCGGACTGATAGCTGTAATCGTCGTAGGTTTCGCTTTTCATGTCCCGCGCTGCTCTGATCGCGTTTGTCGCGTAGGTGTCAGCGAGAATCAGTATCGCCGTTTTAACCGGCGACGGGATTTCGTTGTACTCGCTGAAATCGTTGTGAGTGAGCGTGATGACATACTGCTCCGCCCGTGTTATATCCACTGACAGTCTTGCATCGCTCCGTTGCTTTACCGCAGGATTCTCGGTATAGTCCCTGACCTCTTGAGGCGTTACCCACGGCCGCGCTTTCATGGTTACTCCGGAATGCGGACGACAAACAGGTAAATGTCTGCCGCGCCTGCCGTAGCTGCCGTGCCGGTCTGTGTGAACTTTGCCTTGATCGCTTTCTTTGCGGTGTACTTGACGAATGTCTGCTTGCTGTATGCGGCTGCGGTACCCTCGGTGATGTCGCTCGTGCCGAGAATATCGTTGATGTCGTCGTTCGCACCGACGGTCAAAACATTCGTTGTACCCGCGTCGAAAGCCGTAGTGACAACGGCAACCGCTCTCGTCACAATGATGTTGGCGGGCAGATCGCACAGCTTGATTCCGGTTGCAACGCCCGTGTCGTTGTACTTGACTGTTCCGGCGTAGAGCATCTGCTCAACACCGCAAACGCCCAAATCCATAGGCATAGGATTCATGGTGATCGCTCCTTTCAGTTATCTTCCAGCTCAACCATTGTCGGGCTGCCGTACTGGATTTCGCCCTCAAGCTCCTCCGCAGGCAGCTCCGCTCTGAGCTTTTCGATGATCTCCGTCCGCTTTCTCGCACCTTTGAGGCTCACGCCCTTGTATGTCGCAAAGGTTTCAAGCTCCGCGACATTCATCTCATCGAGCGTTTTGCCTCCGTAGGCAGGAATCGGCGGCAGCGGAGTTCCCGCTGCGTCATCAACAACAAGCGTTTCGGCATCGCCGGACACAAGCTCGAAATAGCCGCTTGCGAGTGCCTGCTCCGCCGTCGCTTTGTCGTCTGTAAACACATCGGGCTTTTCTCTCGTAGCGGAAACGATGCCGGAATACGAGAGTGCTTTGCACAGTCTAATGTGATACATCTCTGCCACCCTCCTTACGAAATAGCGGGCAGATTGGTGAGGATGCCGCAAGCATCAAGTTCCTCGATGATCGGGTCAAAGTCAAGATGCACGACATAGAATCTCTTGTCCTGCATGATCGCCTCTTTGCCCTCTGTCGTCTTGCGAATCTTGACGCCGTAGGTGTTGACGACAACAAGGTTCTGCGGGTCTGCAAGCAGGATCGTGTTGTCGTTGAGCTTGGATTCCTCGACGGCCGGAATACCGGCAGGGGAATCGTACAGCTTATCCGGCACTGCGCCGCCCTGACCGATGATCTTGTTCAGCAGGAACAGTTCCCACTGCTGCTTGCGGTGCGGCGACATAATCCAGCGCAGTCTGCCGTTGTTGTACTTGTTCGGAACCGCCCGCATCAGGCTGTAGAACAGGTCAAGCGACATATCCGCCTGACCGGTCGCATCAACGACATGACCGCCGGTTGTGATCTGCTTGACCCAACCGGTGTTGATTTTGAGGAAATCATAATCCGGGTCACTGGACGAAATGCTTTCGTCGCCGTTGAGATACAGGTCGTTGAGGTCGATGCCAAGCTGCGTAGTCATCAGATTGGTGATACGCGCTTCAAGGCTCTGCCCCTCGATGTTTTCCCGCAGGGTTTCCTCCGTGATCTCCCAAGGCAGACGGACAGCGGTTGTCGCATACTCGATCTGCGAGGTTTTCACGCCTGCGCGGTATCCGTCGTCCACGCCCTCCGTCTTTTTGCGGAGCAGACGGGAACCGATACCGATCTTGTCGATTTCGCCGGTCTTTGCGGTACGCATCTCATGGCGGACAAGGCTGCCAAGAGTCGTTGCCTCGAATGTCTGACCGATAAACCGTTTGGCCTGCTCAGGATTCAGCAGACCGGAAGTCAGCGAAGCGGTTTCGATAGCCGCCTTGCTGACAATGCTGTTGTTTTCGTACATGGCTTTTTCTCCTCTCTCCTAGATTACAGGATGCCGTGGAGGTAGTGCTGTTCCTGCTTTTCAACACTGCCCTCTGCGCTGTTGAGATTGCTCGGAGTGCCGGTGCGCTTCATGATCGGCTCAACCGCCTTTTCGACGGCTGCCGTAACCATCTTCTGCACCTGATCGAGCGTCAGCGGTTCCGCAGTCGGCTGTGTCGCCTTTGCGACTGCCGCCTCAACCATTTCCGCGATTGTCTCCGGGGTGATCTCTGCGGCTTTTGCCACAGTCTCCGGCTGCGTTGCAGGCTCCGGTTCTGCTGCTTTCTGGATTGCGGAGATCGCCTTTGTAACGCCCTCCTCAATCATCTTTTCGATTTCCTGTTTGGTCACTTCTGTTCCCTCCTCAGTGTTGGAATCGTCGGTCGGTTCAGGGTCGTCAAATTCCGAGAGGAATGCGCCGAGGCTTTCATAAATGCCTGTCAGCGTTGCCCTGTTCTTTCCCGACATTTTCTTTCCGGCCTTGCCGACCGGACGGTCCGCGCCGGTAAGCATCTTTGCGATAGGCTGCTTGCTTGCGAGGATTTCCGTGATAGTATTGGAGAAGTCGCTCAGGCTTTGCCTGATTTCCTCCTCACTCGGTTCTTTGCCCCAATACCAAAGGACATTTTCAAGGACATCCATCGCGGTATAGAATCTTGCACCGAGTTCCCGATGCTCGTACTCATCGCTGAAATCGCTCTTGTGGATGCCGAGCATCTCCGCAAGCCTTTTTAGCACTCCGCGCTTTTCGCTCTCTCCGCCTTTGTTGAGCGTACTGAGGTCAACATCCTCGGAACCGTACTGCCCGCATCCGCCCATGCTGAATCCGGTGATCTCACCCTTTTCAATGGCAGACCAGACATCCGCGTCGGTCACTTCAACCGTCATCAGCCAAGTGCCTTTTTTGATCTGTTCGCCGTCGATCTCGAAATCAGCCTTTGCAATCCAGCTCTCAACAACGGTCAAACCGCTCTGAGGCTTGAAACTGTGCTGAATATCGTTCCCTACGCCGTTTTTCGCAAACCAATACGCGGCTTTCTGAATCTCCTCCGCAGTCATGAAGTCGCCTTGCGCGTCCTCGACCAGCGGCTCATACACAATGCCGGTCACATGATGCGTTTCTTTCTCCGCTTTCAGAATCCGGCCGTAAATCTGGAATTGCGCCGTGCCGTTTTCTGCTTTGGTGATAAGAAACTGCTTTTTGTTCGCTGCCTTATCGACCAGAGAGACGAAAGAGATTTTCGCGTCCCTGATCTCGGTAGCCTTTTTCACACTATCGTTCACTGTGTCTCCACCCCCTCTCATCATGTACTTGCCACATACACAGCCCTGACGAGGGCTGACGGCTTGTTTAAGGCGGGTTTCATGCTGTCGGTCTAACTTGCCCTATATCAAGCATGAAACGCCGAGGAGAGCGCGTGAGCATCTGAGAGGGCTATCCCTCAATTCCTGCTTTCGCTCTGTTCCTTGCGTCAAGTTCCTTTTCCCACTCATCGTCCATTTCGTCGATGATCTGCTGTTGTAGCTGCTGCCGTTCTTCGAGAGGCATTGCGAGGATTTCTTCATCGACAATATCCTCCGCGATACAATGGCAGTTGATTGCCTCACCCGGCGGCAGCTCAGGGTCAACCGGAAACATCGGGTAATAGGTGACACCGTCCGCGCCTACGAGCGTGAACGGCTTGTCAACATCTACCACCTGTCCGTCTATCGCCACATGATTTTCACGCGGCTCATTCTTCCATGCGCCGGTGTGCCGCCAAAGTTTCTGCTTGACGCACGGGTTCTGTAGCTGCGCCTCTTGCTTTGCTACATTGTGCGCCCGCAGGATTTCGGTTACGGCTACTCTCCGTGCGCGGTAATACTCATCTCGGATGCCGCTCTGCATGATTTCAAGGGTTACACTTGAAATGTCTGAGCCGGTGTCAAGCCCGCGTTTCAGAATATCCTCGATCTGCTTGTTTGAGGTCAGCTTCATGAGGTTTGCGAGCTGCCCGCTCCAACTGTCAATCCATGCGTAAGCCCGCTGCGAGATCGCAGTTATGCGGATTTCGGGGTCCGAAAATGACACATACTTGCGTACAAGCCTCGGCACAAGGTCGTGCAACTGCTCCGAAACAGCGGTCTTGATCGCATCGCAGTAAATGTCTTTCTGCTTGATCGCGTCCAGATCGTCCCAAAGTTCAGAAAGCGTCTGCCGCTTTTTGATCTCTTTGATGAAATACTCTGTCTCCGCAAGCAGGGCTGCCGCAATCTCATCCTCAAGCGTGAGCATCCGGTCTATCGTGTAGCCGGGGTCAGCCCTGCCCTCCTCCTCGAAAATGTCCTCAAGGTCATCGTCAACCTTGCGGATGTAGTTGTCTATCGCCTTGATAAGTCTCTGGCAATCCATACACATATCGGTTTCTCCTATCCCTAGCAGGAACTATTCTGATATATGCCGTCCCTTTTCGGGACATACAGAACCGAAAAGAAAAGCCATCAGCCGAGATGGCTTTTATTCCTCATCATCGCCGGTGTCGGGGTCTAAAACATCGTCGATGTACTCAATGATCTCCGAGGTTCCTGCGTCCGGGTTGCTTTGGATGTATTCGATGAGCTGCTGCTGCTTGTCATCCGTGTCAGCAACACTCATGCCGCACTTGACAAAATCGGGGTAGGAATCTTCGATATTCTCCAAAAGAGCTTTCAGTTCGTCTGCTGCTTTCATTCCGCTCACACCTTTCTCTTTCGGTAGATGTTGTAATCGTTGTATCCTCTTATCTCAAAGCTGTATCTGTAATAGCCGTTATCAAGAGTGACCTCAATTATCCCTCTACTTTTTCCATCGTACCGGATGTGGTATGCGTCGTCTATTGCCGATACAATCTTTGCGTACTCATCCTTTGGCAAGTGCTTTTCTTTCTTGGTGAACGCTCTGCCGCTGCCTTGACCTGAATCATCATCGCCGTCTGAATCGCCGCCGTCAGAGCTGCTATCCGTCGAGCTGCCGCCTCCGGCGCTTGCGAATCTGCCGTGTTCGTCACGAGGCTGATCTGGATTCCCTTTCATTATAGCACAATCATTCAAGGATTGCAAGCCTTTTTGTGAAGATTGTCGCAAAAGATTTCGCACTTCTTTCATCACGGCTACAATCGCGTCGTCATTGTGTGCTGCTGCTTTCTTGATCTGCTTTTCAAGGCTCATCGTAATCTGCTCGACATCAATCTCCGGTTCCTGCTCTTGCGCTGCCTGACTGCTGACAAGCTGCATCAGCGCAAGAGGCGTATCGCCCCATTCGCCCTCAAACGGCTCTGCCACCTCTCCGATTGCGGAGTAGATGACCTCTTTTGCCTTATTCGGTGTGAGGCCGCCCGCTCTGGCGCAGACGGAAAGAATCTTGTAAATGTCGTCGGGGTTCGTGAGGTTAGGTTCCTTGAAGTACGCCTCAACGAACCGGAACTGATACCCGCCGAGCAGCTTATGATTGATTATCCATGCAAGCGAATTTCTGTGCGGCTGGAATACCTGTTCTTCCGTCGTCTCAACGGCCGTTTGTGCCGTCGCTCTGTTGAAGTCGGTTGTATAGCCGACATACAGATCGGGCAACTGAAATGCGCTCTGCACCTTTTTCCGGTTGTTGTCAAGGTAATCTTGGAACAGCTCATCCTTTTGGAGAATGCTTGCGATGTCTTTGATCTCGATGTCCGGTCTTTCGGTCTGGTCGAAATCGGTGCGGCCGTCGGATGCTTCTGTCTCAAGGAGGAGGAAAGCGTGTTGTCCCTTTTCACCCTTGATCTCATCCATATACTGTTGCAGTTTGGCGAAGCTGTCCTCAGTCAGTGTGCCGTTTTTCACAATTATCATCAGCGGTGTATGTCTGCCGTTGGTGAAGTAATTGTTATTCAGCTTTTCCGCTCTCCGGCTGCCGTCTACTCCGAGAATCTGACCCGACCACCGAACCTCTCCGTATGGAGCGTTGCCGTTCTTGAATTCAAGTATTTCGTTTGCCTGATACTGAATTTCAAGTGCTTCGCCCTCTGTGAGATAGTCGCCGGTCCGCCTGTCCATGATGCGCGGGTCGCCAAATTCCTTGAAATAGACTGTCTTGCCGCCGATCTGCTGCTTGTACTTGCGAAACCGCTTTTTACGGACGATCTCTTTGCCCATGTGAAAGAACGAAACCTCAATGTACGGGTCAAGCGGCATTGTCTTTCGCATACTCGGCGTGTCGGTGATGAAATCGACCTGCTCAACCCCTCCGCCGAGATTGCGGATGATCTCGGTGTAGGCGATTCCGTAGGTTTCCCGCGCCTCAACGATGCGTTCAAACAGCTCTTTGGTATCCTCCTCAATGGTGAGCAGGGTAACGATCTCTTTCGCCGCTGTGTACTCTGCCGCCATTTCTTCGGTTTCTTCCTCATCCTCAATGTAGCGGATGCCGATGCCAAAGCCGCAGATATTCTGCTTGTACGCCCGGATGCACTGCGGAAGTATCGTGCTGCCGTCCACCATGATCTTGTATCCGCGCAAGTCTGTCGGCGGCTCAATCCATTCCCCGGCGTTGTACTGTTCCTGCGTGTCAAGCTGTGTCGTCGTCTCCGCTTTTTGTACCGGTTCCGGATTCCTTGCCATTATCACCCTTGCTTCGATGTTCGGCTTTTTCTTTGCCACTTATCGCACCTCATTTCTTGTGTTTTGGCGGCAGCTTGACCGGCAGGCAAACGAGCAAAACGCTGTCCGCCTCGTCAGGCGATGCCAAGCCTCGATCTTTCATGTCGCCCTTGCTTTCCACGCGAATCTTGCCTCTGTCGGTCAGGCGGTACTTTCGGCAGGAGAGCTGCCCTGCAAGATGTTCGTCGTCCGGCAGGACGATTGCAGGCGGCAATATGTTTCCGTCGCTGTCATTCGGTCTGAGGAGATTCCTCACGACGCTCATCATGTAGGTGGTCGTGTCGTCGTAATACTTGTGCTTTATCCGTTCTCCGAATTTGACCGGATAAACCTCAAGCCACCAAAACAGTTCCGGGTTATTGCGCTTGACTTGCCGCAAACGGTCCACGACACCGCCGCCCACGCCGCCGTCATCAACCTTGACGGGTATCGGGTCGTCGGTGTTGCTGTCCAGCTTGTATCGCTCAACAAGTTCAATGCCGAGCTGCAACAGGTCGTCTGCCGTTTTCATGGTGTCCTGCCCGTGTCGTTTCTTGTAAATCACTACCTTTTCGTCGATTCTGTA
>JAEEGL015490750.1_pt1 | contig 16771 bp, 15 predicted proteins | sample 9134231 | NCBI WGS metagenome assembly JAEEGL01 (sample SAMN16246548, study PRJNA631951) | gut metagenome | biome: gut microbiome; feature: rumen; material: fiber-attached | host: Bos | place: Iran: Karaj | collected 2018-10
CGGCGATCGGGATCCACGGCGATATCCTCTATTTCGTAACGAAAAACGGGTTGTATTACTACAACGGCGTCACGGCGCGGCCCTGCCCCGATATGCGGCTGATAAAGCGCTGCATGTCCACCGCGGACGTAAGGCATTCGCGCCTCGTCACCGTGCGCGACCGGCTGTATTTTACCATCAATCGCGGCTTTGCTGACGAGATGGTCATCTATGACCTTATCGAGCGCAAATACATGCGGCGCACGGGCTTTTCGCTGCACGACCTTGCCGAGATCGACGGCATGGTGATGCTGATAAGCGGCACAAGGCATCTGTGCATGTTCGAAAGCGGCGAAACCTACGACGGCGTGCCGATAAGCGCCTATTGGACCACGCCGCTTACGGACCTTTCGGATATGGCGGTCATCAAATCCCCGCGCATGCTGTTCATGCGCGCTCACGGCGGCCCGATCGACGTGACTTTGACCTGCGACGGCCGAAGCGAGACCCGCCGCATAACGCTGCCCGCATCGGGGAGCGCGGTCACGGAAATGCCCTTCTTCGAAGGAGGCCGCGCCTTCTCGCTGCGCATCGCGAACGTAAACGGCGGCAGGATGGAGTTCGAGGGCGGCCTGCAGCTCGAGCTCAGCGTCCGCCGCAGGACCGAGTAAGGAGGTATGGCTATGGATATGCGCGCGCTCTACTACGTCGCCCTGCCCGTTGAACGCGGGCAGCAGGAGGACGCGAGGAACCATGAGGACGATATCAAGGCGAACGAGAACTGCCTCAACCAGAACTTCTCGCTGATAGCGGGCAAGATCTACGAATACGAAACGCGGCTGGCCCTGCTTGAAGCGGCGATAAACGCCCTTCAGAACGGCGGCTGACGATACGAGCTTTGAAAGCGGCGGGTCACCGCCGCTTTCGGCTTTCCCGGCTATCGGCAAAATAAAATAGGATTCGAGGCCTCGAAATGCGTTGATAATTTGCCGATAATGGGGTATAATATTGCCGATAAACCTTGGAGGCACTGCAATGAACTATATCACAGCCCGGGAAGCGGCGCAAAAATGGGGCGTTTCCGAAAGAAGCGTCCGGAACTATTGCTTAAAGGAGCGCGTTCCGGGAGCGTATCTCAGCGGCAAAATATGGCAAATTCCCGAGGACGCGGAAAAGCCCGGCCGAAAGCCGCGCTCGGGTCCTTCCGGCCGCGATCTTCTCAGCGTTTTGAGGGAAGAGAAGGCCGCCGGGCTGCCGGGCGGGATCTATCACAAGGTGCAGATAGATCTGACTTATAACTCCAACCATATCGAGGGGAGCCGTCTCACGCACGATCAGACGCGCTTTATCTTCGAAACGAATACGGTCGGCGCCACCGACAGCGTGAACGTCGACGACGTTGTCGAGACCGCAAATCATTTCCGCTGTATCGATATGATCATCGACGCGGCGGGGCAGAACCTCAGCGAAAGATTTATAAAGCGGCTGCATCTCGTGCTCAAGAACGGCACCACGGACAGCCGCAGGGAGTGGTTCGCCGTGGGCGATTACAAGCGCCTGCCCAACGAGGTCGGCGGAAAGGAAACGACGCCGCCGGAGAAGGTCGGAGCCGCGATGAAGAAGCTGCTGCGCGAATACAACGCCAAACCCGAAAAGACGCTCGACGACGTGCTCGATTTTCATTACCGATTCGAGCGCATCCATCCGTTCCAGGACGGCAACGGCAGGGTGGGGCGGCTGATACTCTTCAAGGAATGCCTCAAAAACGGTATTATCCCCTTCATTATAACCGACGACCTCAAGCGCTTCTACTATCAGGGGCTCAGCAATTGGGAGACGGAGCGGGGCTTTCTGCGCGATACCTGCCTGACCGCTCAGGACCGCTTCAAAAAGGTGCTGGAATACTTCCGCCTCACGGCTCGCTGACCCGCTTTTGACCCATAACAAAAGGACTGCACCGATCCCGGTAACAGTCCTCATTTTGTTTTATAAAGCTTATCTGAGCCAGTCCAGCGTGCCTCCGGCGACGGTGTCGAGCCCGGTGACGACCAGAAAATCGCTTATGCCGTACCTTTCGGCAAGCTCGGTCGGGGTGGGCATGCTCGGGCTGTAATAGAGCTGCCGGGTGTCGATCATAACGACCGTGCGGTAATGCGCGGCAAGGAAGGGCACGATCGCGTTGCCGTAGCTGTCCTTTAAGACGAGCAGCGCGCCGCTCTCGCATTCGCCGTTTTCAACGACCGTGATGCCGTGGTTCGAATAAAGATACGCGGCGTACTTGTCGGTTGAGCCCTCGTCAAGGCAGCTCATATCGAGATACCCCTCGTGCACGGTCTCCTTCGTGCCGTCCACCGTGGTGACGCGCAGCTTGCCCGAATACGGCGCATCCCAGGTCTCAAGGCTGTCCGGCGGGGTCAGGAAGAGCCCGCTCTGGCCGTAGCTCGTGCCGTAGAACTCGTAGGCCGTCTTCGTAAACTCCGCTTCGTCCAGCGGCTCAAGGCCCAACTCCCTCGCTATCGCGCAGTAGGAAACGTAGCTCCCCCGCATGGTGAGGTGGTGGTCGGTCCGGTAATAGAGCGCCGAAACGTCGCCCGCGGCGCGCAGCGTCTCCTCGGCGGAGATCGCCTTGACCGAGGGCATCCCGCCCTCGAGCTTCGCAATCAGCGCGCCGTCCTCATAGGTCAGATGGGATTTCGGGAGCTCCTCCTCCAGCATATAGCCCGAGGTGGGGATGATATAGCAGAACGCATTGAGCCCGTTCTCGGTCACGAAACGCTCGATGCGGGAGGAATTCGCGTTGACCGTAAACCCGTCGTCCGCGATCGGCGCGGTGAAGAGGCGGCTGTTCCTGCCCAGACTGATGTTCTCCACCGGGTTGCGGCCCGTGAAGCGGTTAAGGTAGGAATAGAGCCCCACGAAGAAGGTCCGGCCGGGGAAATGGTCCTGCAGCCAGGTATCCACCTGCTTGGAGAAGCCGCCCGAGATGATGTTGGAGAAGCTCGCGTCCGGCCTGGAGGCAAGGATCCTTCTTTCGTTCGGCGAAAGCTCGCCCTCATGCTTGGGCAGGAACAGTATCAGCAGGAAAAAGACCGCGATAAAGCCGCAGAAAACGCCTATCAGCGCCTTCTTTGCGGCCGTGCCTCCTCCGGGGAGCGCATTATCGAGCTTTTCAGCCTGCTCAGCCATTGATCTTGAGCGCGGTATCCAGCAGATCGGTCAGCGATTTCTTCGCGGCGGCGTTGTCGTTCGAAACGATCACAAACACGTAGCGGCCGGCGGTCATGTTGACGCAGGAATCGAGCTTGGGCACCTGCTCGGGACCGTAGCTCGAATAGCCCTCGCGGTAATCCGCGATCCAGTTCTTGATGGGGCCGTTCGAAATGCTCTTCGCGGCGGCGGCGTCCCTGGCGCCGATCACGAACACGGCCTCGGGGGAAGCCGCGCTGACGGCGTAGAAGATCTCGGGCTTGCCGTCGATCATGTTGAGGTCGGCGGTCGCAAGCTTGAGCTGCTCGGCGGCGAAGGCCGGGTCGTCCATGACCTCGGGCTTAAACTCGAACCGGGCGATGTTGAGCATGTTGCGGCCGATGCCGTTGACGTCGACGCTGAGCTTGGCGTACTTGTCTCCGCCGCAGGCACATACGGCTGTGAGCGCGGCGAGGACGAGGATGATCGCAAGGATCCTGTTCAGTTTTTTCATAAGTAGCCTCCTGAGGGTTGCTTTTGTGATCGATTATTTGCCGGAACGGGGTAAATGATGCGTCAGCCGCGCAGCACGGCCATGACGCTCTGGCAGATATGGTCCGCCCAGTACCTTGAATAGGTCATGTTGAGGTGCAGACCGTCGCCGGACGCCTCGGCGGGCAGCGCGCCGTCCGCGGTCATCAGCGCTTCGGGCACCGTGATGAACCACACGTTGTCGATGCGGGCGCAGAGGTCGGCGAGCTGGGCGTTGTAGATGCCGATGTTCTCGTTCGTGACGCCGGTCGACGCGCCGTTCGCGGATTTCGCGGCCGAGATGGGCGGTATGCCGGTGATGAACAGCTTCGCGCCGGGCTGCTTCGCCCACACGTCGCGGCAGAACTGCTCGTATCTGTCGAGAAAGCTGTTGATATTGGGCCAGCCGAGCTCGTTTTCGCCGAACATCATGATGACGGCCTCGTAGTGCCCGGTGTTCAGCTCTTCGATGACCGGGATGCTGCCGTTGGTCGTGGTGGCGGTGTAGACCGAGATGATGTTGAGACCCACGCGGGTGAAGAACTTGCCGTGGGTGATGACGCCGTAGGCGTGCAGGCCCTCGAAGGTGGAGTTGCCCACGAACGCGCAGTTGTCGAACACGCTGTAATCCGGCGCGGGCAGCGGCGTGTTGACGGGCACGGGCGTGGTATCCGGCGCGGCGGTCGGCGTGGGCGCGACGGTCTCGAGCGGAGGCTCGGTGGAGGGCGTCTGCGTCGGGACCGGGACCTCGGTCACGGAGTGGATCTCGATGATGATGTTGTCGTTCGGGTCGACGGTGCTGCAGCCCGCGAACGCGCAGACCGTAAGGATCAGGGCGAGCGCGGCGGCCGTCAGTTTGATCATTTTCTTCATATCTTTCATACGCATTGTTTCCGTTTGGATTATGTGCCCGCAGTGCGGCACACTACCCTTCATTATAACAAATACAATAGTATAATTCAACACAAAAGCGCCGTGCTCCGGGCATTACGGCATTAATATATGAATAAAAGCCCGATGGGAAACAAAAAAGAGCGGTATGACCGCTCTCTTTCGCATTATTCCTTTACTCCGCTCCGAGCACGCTGCCGGGCACCGTGCCGTTAAGGGAGTAGTAGAAGGTGATGACGTCGCCGTCGTTGACGACGATATCGTCGATCGGGCCGTCCTTTACGTCGCCGTTGACGACGATCATCCAGCGGCTCTCATCGCCGCAGGAGCCGTTCGCCACGCCCTTGATGCTGGTGATGACGCGGCCCGCCTCGGCGTCCTCGGCCACGACCGGGATGCCGCAGAGCTCGAGCACGCGGAAGACGGATTCGAGCATGCCGCCCTTGGGCAGGGTGAGCTGCGCGCCGTTGAGGAGGATGCCGCCGTTCTCGAGCTGCGCCTTGACCTCGGCGGGAAGGAGCTCGCTTCCGTACGCCTCGACGGCGTTGACGCTGAACGCCGCTGTGGAGACCTTGTCCTTATCGACGGGGACGGAGGTCGGCCTCGGCGTTGCGAGGGGCTTCGGGGTGACGACGGGAACGTCGCCGCTGGGGGCCTTGGCGCAGGCTGCAAGGCAGAGGAGCATTGCGGCGGCGGCCATGACGGCAATCAGTTTATTGAAGATCGATTTCATAAAAAACACCTTTGATCGGATTGGCGCGGCGGAGCGGAAGCGTTTTCCCGCCCGCCGGACAATGTATTCTACTATATAAAGAAACGATTGTCAATGACTGCCGGTTGACCGAAAGCCGGTTTTTCGGCAAAAAACATCAGCTCAGCTCGAACGCGCCGGTGTAGAGCTTGTAGTACCTGCCCTTCTGCCTGAGCAGCTCCTTGTGGTCGCCGCGCTCGATGATCCTGCCGTGCTCGAGCACCATGATCGCGTTCGAATTGCGGACCGTGGAGAGGCGGTGGGCGATGACGAACACGGTACGGCCGTTCATCAGCTCATCCATGCCCTTTTCGATCAGCGCCTCGGTGCGCGTATCGATCGAGCTCGTCGCTTCGTCGAGGATCAGCACCGGCGGGTCGGCGATGGCCGCCCTCGCGATCGCGAGCAGCTGCCTCTGGCCCTGGGAAAGGTTCTCGCCGTCGTCCACGATCATGGTGTCGTACCTTTCGGGAAGGTGCATGATGAACGAATGCGCGTTGGCGAGCTTCGCGGCATGCTCGACCTCCTCGTCGGTCGCGTCCTTCTTGCCGTAGCGGATGTTCTCGCGCACGGTGCCGGTGAAGAGGTGCGTATCCTGAAGCACCATCGCAAGGCTCCTGCGCAGGTCGTCCTTGGCGATATCGCGGATGTTGAAGCCGTCGTAGGTGATCTCGCCCTGCTGCACGTCGTAGAAGCGGTTGATGAGGTTGGTTATCGTGGTCTTGCCCGCGCCGGTGGAGCCGACGAACGCGATCTTCTGCCCGGGCTTTGCATAGAGGCTGATATCGTCGAGCACGATCTTCTCGCCGTCGTAGCTGAAATCGACGTCGTGGAAGCGGACGTCGCCGCGCACGCGGGTGAGGCTGCCCTCGGGGGTCTTCCAGCCCCAGATATCGGTGCGCTCGGCGCATTCGACCAGCTCACCGTTCTCGTTATAGCGGGCGTTGACGAGCCTGATGCGGCCCTCGTCGATCTCGGGCTCCTCGTCGATCAGCATGAAGATGCGTTCCGCACCGGCGAGCGCCGAGAGGATGGAGTTGAACTGCTGGCTCATCATCGTGATCGGCCTCGAGAAGTTCCTCGTGTACTGCAGGAAGGTGACGAGGCTGCCGACGCTGAGCGTCATGAACGCGGGGTAGTTGCCCTTGGCGAGCGCCACGACCATCAGCGTGCCGATGAGCGCGGTGACCGCGTACTGGATGTAGCTGAGGTTGCCCATGATCGGCATCAGGATGCTCGCCCAGGTGTTGGCGCCGGCCTCTGCGCGGCGGAGCTTGTCGTTGAGCTCGGCGAAGTTATCGTTGATGCGCTCCTCGCGGCAGAAGACCTTCACGACCTTCTGACCCTCGGCCATCTCCTCGATGTAGCCGTTGGCGACGCCGAGCGCGGCCTGGCGCTTCTTGTAGAACGCGCCGCTCTTCTTGCCGAGCGTCTTGACGACCAGTATCATCAGCACGAGCATGACGACCGTTATCACCGTCAGCGTCGGGCTGAGGACCACCATCATGATGAACACGCTGACCACGCGGAAGAAGCTGTCGATCAGGTTGGGTATGCTCTGGCCCAGCATCTCGCGCATCGCGTCGGTATCGTTGGTGTAGCGGCTCATGATCTCGCCGTGGGTATGCGTGTCGAAATACCTCAGCGGCAGCTTCTGCATCTTTTTGAACATCTCCTTGCGGATGTCGAGCAGTATGCCGGTGGATACGTTGATCATCAGCCTTGCGTTAAGGAACACGCATACGGCGCCCAGGACGTAGACGAGCGCCATCTTCAGGATATGCCTACCGAACGCCGCCCAGCGCTCGCTCGTCGCGCCTTTTTCCACCATCGGGCGGATATACTCGTCCACCAGGGGCTTTAACTGCGCCGTGCCGTAGACGTTCGCCTCGGCCGCCAGGATGATGCAGACCGTTACCAGCAGCAGGATCGGGGCATAGGGCTTGAAATAGGAAAGGAGCCGCAGGAAGGTGCCTTTGGCGTTCTTGGGCTTGGCGAATTTATTGCGGTTGTTCGGTCCGGGACCGTGGGTGACTCTTTCGGATGATTTCGGTGCCGCGCTCATTCTTCCTCGCCCCCTTTCATCTGGCTTTCATAGACTTCCCTGTAGATCTCGTTGGTTTCGAGCAGGCGCGCCGGCGTGTCGAACGCCACCAGCTTGCCGTCGTCCATGACCATGACGCGGTCGGCGTCCATGACCGAGGCGATGCGCTGCGCGATTATGAATGTAGTGGTTCCGGCCAGCTCGGTGCGCAGCGCCTTTCTTATCGAGGCGTCGGTCGCCGTGTCGCAGGCGCTGGTGGAGTCGTCGAGGATGACGACCTTGGGGTCCTTGAGCAGCGCCCTCGCGATGCAGAGCCTCTGCTTCTGACCGCCCGAAACGTTGACGCCGCCCTGCCCGAGGTCGGTCTGGTAGCCGTTCGGGAAGCTCATAATGAAGTCGTGCGCGCAGGCGGCGCGGCAGGCCGCTTCGATCTGCTCCTGAGTCGCGTTCTCATTGCCCCAGCGCAGGTTCTCCTCGATCGTGCCGGAGAACAGCAGGTTCGTCTGCAGCACCATGGCGACCTTGTCGCGAAGGGCGTGCAGCTTGTATTCGCGCACGTCGTGCCCGCCCACGAGCACCTGCCCGTCGAGCACCTCGTAGAGCCTCGGTATCAGCTGCACGAGCGTGGTCTTCGCGCTGCCCGTGCCGCCGATGACGCCGATCGTCTCGCCCGAGCGGACGGAGAAGCTGATGTTCTCGATCGTCAGGTTGTCGGGATTCTTGCTGTATGAGAAGTCCACGTCGCGGAACTCCACGGAGCCGTCCTTCACCTCGAGCTCGGGATCGGCGTCGTCGTCGCTGATGTCGATCTTTTCATCCAGGATCTCGGCCACGCGCTTCTGCGAAGCCCTCGTGATGATGAAGCTGACGAAGACCATCGAGAGCATCATGACGCTGGAAAGGATCTGGCCGATATAGGCGAGGAAGCCGGAAAGATCGCCGATGCCCATCTTACCCGCCACTATCAGCTTGCCGCCGAAGAAGCAGACCGCGATGATCGCGCCGTAGAAGATGAGCTGCGAGAGCGGGTTGTTCCATATAACGATGCGCTCCGCCGCGACCTGCGCCTTCCTCAGCGCCACCGCGGAGTCCTCGAAGGAGACGTTCTCGTCGTCGCCCTTTACGAAGGCCTTGACCACGCGGATCGCGATCAGGTTCTCCTGCACGCGGGCGTTCATAAGGTCGAGCTTATTGAGCATCTTCTCGAAGAACGGGTGCGCCTTGATCATGATGAAGAGCATGATGAAGGCGAGCAGCGGTATCGCTATCGCGAACACGAGCGAGAGCCTTGCGTTGACGGCGATCGCGAAGCAGAACGCGGTTATCATTATGATGAAGTTCCTGACCGTCATTCGGATCAGGATCGTGAACAGGTTCTGAATGTTCGTCACGTCCGTCGTCAGCCTCGTCACGAGGCTCGCGGTGGAAAACTTATCGACGTTTGCAAAGGAAAAATCCTGCACCTTGCGGAACAGCATATTGCGCAGGTTGGCCGCAAAGCCGGTGCCCGCCACGGCGGCGAGCCTTGCGCAGAACGCGCCCGCGAGCAGGGCGAGTATCGCCATAAGGATCATCAGGCCGCCGTAGAGCAAGATCTTGTTTATGCTCGGCTCGGCCGCCTCGATGCCCTCGGCGATCAGCTTGGTCATAATGTAGGGGATCAGTATCTCGAGCACGCCCTCCACTATGATCATCAGCGATGCGCCGACCGTCTGCTTCTCGTAGCCGCGGACGGCGGGTAACAGTTTTTTAAACATGGTCATCTCCCAAAGCTTATTGCTGCTTAACGAGCTCGGAAAGCTCGCGGTTGGTCATGGAACCCGTATCGCCCGATTCGAGGTTTTCTATCAGGCGGGAGAGCAAAAGCGAGGTCTCGCTCCGCTCCTCATCGGAAAAGCCCGCGAACATCAGCGCCTCGAGCTCGTCGAAGACGCTGCGGCAGTTAGCCGCGGCCTCGGTCCCCAGTTCGGTTATATGCAGGCTCTTTGCCCGAAGGTTCCCCTGCATCGCGTCGCGCCGGATATAGCCGGCCGCCTCCATGCGCTTGATGCTCTGCGCCACCGAAGCGGGGGAAACGTGCATCTCCCCGGCCACGTCGGCCTGGGTGCAGCCGCCGTGCCCGCCGATGAACTCCAGCATCCGCATCTGCGCGGGCGGGATAAGGTCGGCGTCCCTCGAGCGCAGATAGTATGCGATGAGCAGGTCGAGCCTGTGCAGCTTGGCGCCCACACGGCAGTTCTTATTCATCGATCTTTTCCACCTCCCGGAATATGAATCGCTTAACTGTTAAATGCTTAATTATTAAGCACTTAACATTTTAACCGCAGCCGGGGCCGCTGTCAAGGGGGCGGGGGAGCGCTTTAGGCAATATATTGAAGGACGCCGCGCCGGGGCCGCCGGGAAGGGCAACCGGGAAAGCGGAAAAAGCGTTTTATTACCGGGCGGAGGATCTGCCCGTCCCCCGCGATTTTCATTGACATACCGCGCGTTTTATCATAAAATAAAGGCGAACGGTAAATCATAATGCCGGCGGCGGCGCACAGCCGCCGAACTCATCCCTAAACGAACATTATTTTAACGGAGGTCCGAAATGAAACAATGCACCAGCTGCGGCGCTGTGATGAGCGACAGCGATAAGTTCTGCACCAACTGCGGCTCGGCGTCGTCGGTGCCCGTCGAGCCCGAAAAGCCCGAGCTCCCGACCGAGCCCGAGGTCCCGGCCGAGCCCGTGATCGCCGAAGCGGCGGCCGCCGAGGCGCCCGCATTCCCGCCCGAGCCCGAGAAGCCCGCATACCCGACCGAACCCGAGATCAAGGAGACGGCGCAGGAGACGCCCTATGTCAACACCGCCGCCGTCGCTCAGCAGCCCGAAAAGCCCAAAAAGAAAAAGACCGGCCTTATCGTCGGCATCATCGCCGCGCTGGCCGTCATCGCGGCCGTGCTCTTCTTCATCAAGTGCTGCGGCGGCAAGAGCAAGCCGATCGACCGCTTCCGTTCCGCTCAGGAGCGCTTCATGGCCGCCGAGGTCATGGACAGCGAGACCTCCATCGAGCAGTTCCTGCGCGGTAAGGCCGAAGTGCCCGACAGGAACATCTCCACCGACGCTTCGCTCCGCCTCGATATCCCCGGCCTCGACCTTTTGGGCACCGGCGCGGACATCATCTCCGATTTCGAGATCGCGTTCGGCATCAACAGTTCGGAGGATTCCGGGCTCTACGGCGGCGCGATCAAGTACAAGGGCTCGCCCGTGCTCTCCGTGACCGTCGTGCCCGACGGGGACCGCCTCGGCATCTATATCCCCGAGCTCTCCGACGAATACTATTCGCTGGATCCCAAGCTCCTGCTCGGCATGTTCACCGCGGTCGATATCGACGGCCTTGACAGGCTCGACGGCGCAGAAGCCGATGAGCTGCTCGCCGAGTTCGATTACGAGACCGTGAGCGACCTCTCCCGCGCGTATGACGACATCAAGGCTCGCTACGAGGCGATCATAATGAAGGGGCTTGAGGAGAACGATTTCGTCGACGGCGAGGAGCTCACCGCACTTCGCGGCCTCGGCACTGAGCTTTCCGGCGCCAAGACCGTCGTATTCACCCCGAATGCCGAGAGGATCGGCGCCATGCTCAAGGAACTCGGCGCGGCCGTAAAGGAGGACGAGGCGCTTTCGAACTACGTCCTCTCTCTCGTCGAGCACTACTGGGGCAAGGCTGGCGTCCGTCTCACCGCGTCCCTGATCGCTTCCGTGACCGCGGAGGACGACGATAAGGTCTTCGGCGACGATGACGATAAGGCAGATCTCTCCCGCGGCATCATGCCCATCCTCGAAAAGCTCGGCGAAGCGCTCGAGGAGCATGGCGAGGAGGCCGCGAACCGGCTTGCCGAGAACCATTTCGCATGGAACTGCGTAGTCCGCGGCAGCACCACCGTCGCCCAGTACATTACCAGCGATAAAGGCGACGTCTGGGTCGAGACCCCCGACGAGAACAACAGCTTCATCCGCTTCGACGATAAGGCGAACGGCGAGACCACGGTCATCAAGGCCAACACTCAGGTGACCGACGGCAAGCTCGGCGGGGACGTGACCTTCGACGTTACGGGCGGTGAGACCACCGTTCACGGTTTATACACCCTTGAAGGCCTCGATAAGTCGCAGAAGTCCGCGTTCGGCGCAAGGTACGGCACGGTCCGCGGCAGCTTCGATATCGCCGAAGAAGGCGAGGAACCCGAAAGCTTCGGCTTCGAGGCCATCGTCGAGCCCGATGAGAACGGCGGCACCAGGCACAGCATCGTCATCAAGGATATCAATATCGAGGATATGGAGGACCTGCCCGAGAGGATCGGCCTCATCCTTACCACCACCGATCAGCCCAGCACCGTCAAGGCGCCGGAGATCGAGAAGACCCTTATCGAGAATGAGGAGCAGCTTTCCGAGGTCCTCGGTGAGATGGTCAACAATCTCGAGGCCGTGCTGATGCGCCTGCTGATGAGGATCCAGTTCGGATCCGCGCTCGGCGGCAATTGATAAGTTTAAAGAGGGGGGGCCGGCAGCCTTTGCCGGCTCCCCGTTTCGCTTCCCGGGAGAAACGATGATGCAGGAACCGCTGATCTCCTTTGAAAACATAGAAAAACACTACGGCTCGGCGCGCGTGCTCGGGCCGCTTTCGCTTGATGTGCGCCCCGGAGAGATCGTGGGTATGGTGGGCGACAACGGCGCCGGCAAGAGCACCCTTCTGCGCATCGCCGCGGGCGTCGAAAGCCCGGACAGGGGCGAGGTGCGCTGCTTCCGCGCCGCCCCGGGCGAGATCGGCTACGTGCCGCAGGAGCCCGCGCTCTATCAGAGCCTGACCGGCATGCAGAACGTCCGTTACTGGGCGTCGGCGATCGGCCTCCACGGCCGCAGGCTGCGCCTCAGGTCGAAATACCTGCTTGAAAAGGTCCGTTTGACCGAGAAGGCGAACAAGGCCGTTTCGGGGTATTCGGGCGGCATGAAGCGCCGGCTCAACCTCGCCTGCGCGCTCGTGGGCGACGTGCGCCTGCTGCTGCTCGACGAGCCGACAGTCGGCGCGGACAGGCCCTCGGTGGAGCTGATGCTCGCCGCGATCAAGGAGCATGCCCAAAGGGGCTGCGCCGTCATCTTCGTTTCGCACCACAGGGACGAGATCCTAAGCATAGCCGACCGCATCATAACGCTCGACAAGGGCGTGATAGCGGGGGAACGGCAGGTGGAGAAGCCCTCCGCCGCGCCAAAGACCGATGAACAGCCTTAAAGCAAGCATCTACAAGGACATATGCCTCTTCCTCTCGCTCTCGGGAGTGTTGAGCCTCATCCTGCCCGCGCTCGTCGCGGCGGCGCTGATGCTCGGCCTTAACGACGCGGCGGCACAGGAGAGGCGCGTGGAGCCCTTCCGCATCGCGGTCTACGACCGGGACGAGACGATGATGTCCCGCTCCCTCGCCAACCAGCTGCGCGACGTGGAGCTCTTTTCGGCCGTCACGAACCTCAAGCGCTCGGATATCGAAAAGAAGGACGCCTCCCTGCTCGACGCGGAGGGCGAGCTTATCCGGGACGAAAAGGTTTTTAAAAGCGAGCTGTTCGCAGGCTATGCCGCCGTGATCACGCTGCCCTACGATTTCTTCTACGACGCCTATACGGGCGATGAAAAGCCCGTAAAGGTCCTGCTCAACGGCGCGATGCCGCTTGAAAGCGCGATAACCGCCGAGCTGACCGGCTCCGTGGCCGAGATACTCAAGAGCGAGCGCGCCGCATGGTACGCCGCCTATTCCCTCAAGGCGGGGGGCGAGTTCGACACCGCCGATTTCGACGAGTTCTGCGAACGGGCCGCCGAGTCGATCCTCGACAGTGCGCTCGGGCGGAAATCGGTCCTTACTAATCCCAACCTGCGCGCCGAGCTCGCGGCTTCGGCCAAGGGCGTGCTGTTCACCTGCGCCGCCTCGATGCTGATGCTGATAGTGCCCGCGGGCGTCGTCAAGACGCTTCCGGACGAGCGGCGGCTCTCCCTGCTCGACCGCTACGCCGCGGCGGGGGGCAGCTTCCCCTCGCTGATCCTTTCAAAGCTGATCGCGGCGTTCATCCTCGTCTTCGCCGCGCTCGCGCCGGTCGTGCTGATCCTTAAGCCTGAGCTCACGCCCGCGTCCTTCGCGGCGCTCTTCGCGTGCTTCCTCGCCGGCTTCATGCTTGAGCTCGCGCTCGCATCCCTCCTAAGGAACACCGAGCAGTTCATGCTCGCCTCCGCCGCGCTGACGGCCGCCGCGCTGCTCTTTGGCGGGGCGATCTATCCTTCCAACCTGATGCCCGCCGCGGCGCAGCAGGCCGGCCGGCTGACACCGCCCTTCTATCTGCTCCGGGCCGTCAACGGCGAGCAGCCGATATTCAAAAAAGCCATACTTCCGCTGCTTATCATGGCCGCGGCGGGGCTCCTGCTCTTCATCGCGGGCGAAGTTGTGCGCCGGGGCGTCAAAAGGCGCGCCGCGGGAAAGGGGGCGGAGCATGCTTAAGCTCTTTTCCGCAGCGCTGACCAAGCTCCGCGCCATGGCCGGGGGCTGGCTCTCGGCGGCCCTGATGCTGCTGCTTGCTTTTTTGATGTTCCTGACCGTCTCGGTCACGCTCAATACCGGCTCGCCCGATTCCCTCTCGCTCGCCCTGCTCGATGAGGACGGCGGCGAGGAGGCTGCGCGGTTTGCCGAAATGCTCGCGGGCGGGGATTCGCCCGTCACGCTCACGGTCTGCGGCTCACGTGCCGAGGCCGATGAAAAGCTGCTTTCCGGCGCGGCGGAGGGCCTGATCGTCATCGAAAAGGACTTCGCCTCCGTGCTCGTCTCGGGCGGCGCCGCGCTCTCCTACTACCCGGCGGCAGGCGCTTCCTCCGCCGAGGCCGCGCGCGAGCTGATCTCCGGCAGCGCCGTGACGCTCCGCAGCCGCCTGCGCGCAAGGCTCTATGCCGCGGAGCTGCTCGGGCGGGAGCTGACGGGGGAGGAGCTCGCTTCGCTCGACGCCATCGCCGAGGAGAACGCCGCGAACGCCGTAAGGGCGGTTGAACCTTTTACCGTCGGCGCGGAAAGCGGCCGCACCGCAAGCATCTTCAGCGCGTTCTACGCCCGCAGGAGCGGCTTCTTTGCGTTCGTAACGATGCTGATGCTGCTGATGCTCGGGTCGTTCACCGGCTCGGGCGATGCAAGGGCCGTGGCCCTGCGCATGCGGACGCTCCGGCACGGCGCCCTCTTTGAAAGGGCGGCTTCGCTGCTCGCGCTCGTGCTCTTCGGCGCGGCGCTGACGGCGCTTTACGCGCTCGCTTCGGGCGGGATCAGCGTTAAGGAGATTTACGCGGCGCTCCTCTATATCCTGTTGACGGCGGCGCTCGCGCTGCTGCTCGGCTCGCTCTCGGGCGAGGCCCGGGCGGAGCTCGCTTCTCCGTTCATCGCGTTCCTCACCAGCCTCGCGGGCGGCTGCTTTGCCGATCCCGAAGCGCTGGGCGGGGCCCTTAAAACGCTTTCGCTCTTTACGCCGCAGGGCCGGTTCCTCGCCGCCTCGTCGGGAGGGACAATCCACCTCGCGGTGCTCGCGGCCGCCGCGCTCGCGCTCACGCTCCTGCTCCTGCTGCCCGCGCTGTTCGGCAAACGCAGGGTAAAGCTCCGCGAGCTGCACTGACCGATCCTCAAAACGAAAAAAGACCGGATATCCGGCCTTTTTTGTTATTCTGAAAGCTCACATACGGCATCTCATGAATCCGAGACAGCCCAGCTCCGAAAACTCGGAAAGCCCCATCGAGCGGTAGAACGCCGCGGTTCCAGGGGTGTCGTCGGTCGTGAGCTCGATCTGCCGGACGTCCTCAAACCTGTCGAGGACCGCCCCGAGCAGCGCCGAGCCGACGCCTTTCCCGCGGTGCCCGGGGAAGACGAGGATATCCTGTATGAAGACGATCGTCGCGCCGTCGCCAACGGTGCGGACGATGCCGAGCAGATCGTCCCCCTCGTATGCCGCCAGCGTCAGCAAAGAGTTCCTAAAGCCCCGCCGCAGGGCATCGGGTCGGTCGGTGTACGCGGTCCAGCCCGCCGATGCGTAGAGATGCAGTATATCGGCCTCATCGTATTCGCGGTATTCCCGTATCTCCATGGTCTCAGCTCCTTTTGAAATACCCGCGTTCATATCATTCCTCCGTCTTTCGCCGCAGCAGATATTCGGCGTCCTCGGATTCGTCGACCTCGGTGCTGCAGTGGAAATAATGGTATTCGGTCCGCCCGAAGCTCCGTCCGTCGGTCAGCAGCGCGCCGTATTTCTCGTCGCGATGGTGCGCCATGCCGTAGCTCGAGCTGTCCTCAAGCAGCATGACTATGCCGGCGAACCTTCCGCCGCGCAGCAGGAACCCGCCGCGCAGCTGCGAGGAAGCGTACGACCCGCCCAGCACGACGTCGCAAAACGGCACGACCCTTTCGCCCGAGCCTGAGCGCCTGTGCTCGTACGCAAGGTCTTCATATTCGTATTTGTATTTCTTTATGAGCTCCCATCCCTTGAGCTCCTCCTCAAGCGCCGCGACGGTGTTTTCGTCCGCCCCGGTCCGCCTGAAAAGGAGCTTATCCTCGTCGCTGCCCGCGCTCAGCACTTCGCCGAACAGCGCGTCCGGGCCCTCGGCGAGCAGGAAAAACCGCGTGTTCTTCGGGTCGAAAAAACTGTTTTCGGATGCCATGATGATGCCTCCAATAGGGTGTTCGGTGAGATAACTATAACAGAAAACCGATGAAAAAACAACCTTCACCCTACGACGCACAAACAGGGCAGGGGTGGCAGCCTGCCGCCAGCCGACGCCGCATAAACTGGGTAGGGGCGGCAACTTGCCGCCCGCCGACTGCAGGCGAAAATAATCGGGAACGGACGAAACGGAGAAACACACCCCGAACCTGGATTCCTTTTTCGCGCATCGAGTCTCGAAGGCGGCTCAAACCAACGCATATAAACTGCAGGCGGAAATAAGCTGTAAATAACGAAAAAGCCCCGTCGCATGCCTTCCCCTATGAGGGGAAGGTGGGCCCGCAGGGCTCGGATGAGGTGTCCTAATAAAATAAAGCAACGGAGTAACACACCCCGAACCTGGATTCCTTTTTCGCGCATCGAGTCTCGAAGGCGGCTCAAACCAACGCATATAAACTGCAGGCGAAATAAAGCTGGTCTGAACGAAAAAGCCCCGTCGCATGCCTTCCCCTATGAGGGGAAGGTGTCCGCGCAGAGCGTAGAGCGATGCAAGGACGGATGAGGTGTTGGCCCAAACCGAGCCGCGGAGTAACTCTCGCCGAACCTGGATTCCTTTTTCGCGCATCGAGTCTCGAAGGCGGCTCACTCCGCCGCCTTCTCGCTCTGCGACGAAAAAGCCGGCCGC
>JAEEGL012140608.1_pt1 | contig 16770 bp, 9 predicted proteins | sample 9134231 | NCBI WGS metagenome assembly JAEEGL01 (sample SAMN16246548, study PRJNA631951) | gut metagenome | biome: gut microbiome; feature: rumen; material: fiber-attached | host: Bos | place: Iran: Karaj | collected 2018-10
AAGCGCGAGGTTGTTCCAAGTGCAATACACCGATTCCGTCCGTCAGAACACGGTGAATGATTTCATCAACTTCTATCAAACCATCGACGTACTTATCGTTGACGACGTACAAGAGTGGATTGGTTCCGACAAGACACAACAAACATTCTTCCATATATTTGACCATTTGTTCCGCAATGGTAGACGTATCGTGCTCGCATCAGATCGCCCACCAGTTGATTTGATGGGTATGCCCGAACGACTCTTAACGCGATTCGCTTGCGGTTTGATAGCTGAATTGGAGAAACCTAATACGCAACTTTGCATTGATATCTTGAACAACATCATCCATAGAGATGGATTGGATATTCCTGATGAAGTGGTGCAGTATGTGGCTGAAACGGCTAATGGAAGTGTAAGGGATTTGGAAGGAGTGGTTAATTCTTTGCTCGCCTATAGTGTGGTTTACAACAAGAAAATAGACTTGCGACTGGCAGAAAGTATCATCAAACGTGCCGTTAAGGTGGATGATAAGCCTCTCACGATAGATGAAATCATGGAGAAAGTATGCAGTCATTACAACGTGTCTACTTCTGACGTGACCAGCAAGAGTAGAAAGCGTGATTTGGTTGTAGCACGACAAGTTTCCATGTATCTTACACAAAAGTATACCAAAATGCCAGCAAGTAGGATTGGTAAATTGGTGGGTGGTAGAGACCATAGTACCGTTATCCATAGTTGTACCCAAGTGGAGCAGCGCATGAAAGTAGATAAGGCATTTATGGAAGATGTGCAGAGCATTGAGAACTCATTTAAGTTGAAGAAATAATGCTAATATCAGCAAATCTTATGATGATATGATGAAGGGTTGGATTTTCTGAACGAAATTCAACCCTTTTCTTTTGTTTACCATTCCGATTTGTAGAAAAAACAATCATAATGGTGAGAGAAACGGATAATTCTTGGTCAACTCATAAATTCTTCAGACAAAATTTGGCTTTTTACTTGTTTCATTGTAATTTTGCAAGCAAGATAAACACATTCTAATTCAAAACAATATCACATGAAACGAATCAATAGAGGATTAAAGGCAATTAGATTAATTATAGTAATGGCTTTTGCCATGCTTACTCCTATCATTGCTTTTGCAGACGACGAGATTAGCGCTTTTGAATCGGCAAATGATGCCGTGAAGCACATGAAAGTGGGATGGAACTTAGGTAATACCCTTGATGCTCACAATGGTCAACGAGTGACAGATCCCAAGGTTTCTGAAATCATGTGGGGACAACCCGTTACTACTCCCGAATTGATGCAGATGATGAAAGAAGTAGGATTTGGTGCAATCCGAGTTCCCGTTACATGGTATCCGCACATGGATGGCACCAATAAGGTTGATGCCGCATGGATGAAACGTGTTCACGAAATCGTAGATTATGTCATTTCCACGGGAATGTATTGCATCTTGAACGTACACCATGATACTGGAGCGGATAGTGATAATACCAAATCGTGGCTCAAGGCTGACCAAACGGTGTATAACCAACAAAAAGCCAGATACGAATATCTTTGGCAACAGATAGCCGAGGAATTCAAGGATTATGGTGAACGCTTGTTGTTCGAGAGCTATAACGAAATGTTGGATACTTACAACTCATGGTGCTTCGCATCATTTGCTGCGCCTGGCCAGTATAATGCATCAGTAGCAACATCTGCATACAATGCCATCAATTCTTATGCACAGAGTTTCGTGAATACCGTACGTGCTACGGGTGGAAACAATGCCAAGCGCAATCTTATCGTGAATACCTACGGAGCATGCAATGGTTCGGGAACATGGAATTCTCATTTACAAGACCCATTGAAACAAATGAAATTGCCGACTGATATCACTGAAGGGCATATTATTTTCCAAGTTCATTCTTATCCTAATGTAGTGGATCTCTCATCAGCCATGAAAGAGGTAGATCAGATTTTTAGAGATCTCAATACCTATCTTGTACAGAAGGGAGCGCCTGTTGTTATTGGTGAGTGGGGAACAAGCAATGGCAACGACTATATTGAAAGACGGAGCAATGTGCTCAGTTTTGCAAAATACTTTGTGGAGCAAGCCAAGGCTTACAATTATGCACCATTCTTTTGGATGGGATTGAGTGATGGAACCGCCCGTTCGTTCCCTGCTTTTAACCAAGCCGATTTGGTTTTAGCTATCTTGCAAGCTTACTATGGAAGCAATTACAATCCCAGATTGTTGACAGAAGATGATTTTGAAATTACGAGTTATCTTGTCAATTATACTCAACAATGGTCAGAACTGAATCTTAGCAGTAACGAAATCAGTCTGAGCGTTTACAAGGCAATTCGTTTAGAGTTGGGCGAAACTCCAAATAGTGGCTATTATAATATTAAGGTCTATGGAGAAAAAGATGGCAAAGAGCAGTCTTCTGCTGTTTCCTCACAAACTACCACCCTTCAGTTCAATCGTAATACGTTAGGAACTAAATCAAGACGTATCACCTTACAATACATGAAAACAGGTAACAGTACCCTTAACGTAAAAAAGGCATATCTTATTAGGAACGATGGAACGGAAATAGAATCAAGGCTTAGTCCTTTCTGGGGATGTACCATGGAACCACAATCATCTAAGAAACCGTCGGGTATCGTGACAACAACTACAAACACCAAGAAAGACGGAGCCATTTACAACCTCTCGGGACAACGTGTAACGAATCCCGTCCGTGGCATCTATATCAAAGATGGAAAGAAGTATTATGTGAGGTAATACATATTACATCTTGCTATCTTCACCACGATATTCGATAGGATTAACCCCAAACATCTGACGGAAACATTGACTGAAATAACGAGGTGTTTGGAATCCTACCATTAGAGCAACTTGATTGACAGGCATGTCGGTTTCCGCCAATAGGCGGGCGGCATGCTTGATTCTTACATTGCGTAAGAAGTTATTTGGCGTGATACCTAACATTTGTTGTGTCTTTCTGTATAAATCCGTACGACTCATTCCCGCGTCTTGTGCCAATTGGTCTATCGTATAGTCTACATTGTCTAAATTCTTCTCAATAGCTTTCATCAGTCGGGTAACAAGCATTTCTTCTTCCTTGTTGATGGTGATTTTCTCAGGGTCGATAGATACGGATTGTGCGAATTGGTGTCTTGCCTCGTCGCGTAATTCAAATAGATGATTCACTTTCTCATCGTTTTCATACTCCATCTTACGTTTACGGTGCCTGAGATATAGTCCAATGAGGACACTCAAGATGATAAGGCAAAGAATGGTGTATAGTAATTTTGCCCACCAAGTAAGCCATAGTGGAGGATGGATAATCCATGTCTTTGTAGTGAGTGTTCCCCAATCGCCGTCGCCTGTAGCTGCTTGTACCTCAAACGTATAGTTTCCTGGTGGTAGAGCGTGATAATGAACTTCTGCAAGTCCCTTTCCATCGGCTACTTGTTGCCAATTCGAGTCAATGCCATGCAAACGATAGCGATAGCGAGTATGTTCAGGTGTGGCGTAATTAAGAGCTGAGAATTGTAGGTCAATGTTGTTTTGGCGATAGGATAAATGCATGGTCTTCTCGTCTAACGACATGTCTTTACCTGATACTTTGAGGCCCACTATACATACTTGATTAAATTTTTGTTCATTACCTGTCAATTGCGTGCGCAAAGCAATGATATTACCTTTTGAGATGAAATAGGCATCATCGTTGTTGGCGATACATGCCCCACGTTCTTCCATTTCCGTTTGTGGAATGCCATCCGAAGGTCCCAAAGATAATACATGTACTTCGTTGCCTTTCATGTTAATGCGGTTGATGCCACACGCCGTACCCACCCATACATATCCGTTGCTATCTTCTAACAAACTTTGGATACATGTATTTGATAAACCATCGGATAACGAGATACGACGAATGCCATCTTTTGACATAACCAACAATCCATTTTGCGTACCTATCCAGATACGTCCGATGCGGTCACGTAAAATACAATTGTATTTCCTTGAGTATTTTGCCAACGACTCTACTGCATCCATCTGATGGATTTCATCTTTTTTTGTGTCAAGGATGAAAAGTCCGTTTTGCGTGCAGACAATAATTTCATTGGGTTGCTCTGTCTTGCAAGCCGCTACGATGGTACGATATTTCTCCAACGCGGGTAACTTGTCGCTCAGAGAAACAAACTTCTTTTGATGCGGATAGAAATAACCCAAATGATGTTTCATTTGGCAAACTAACAATCGTTCTTCGTCCAACGGTAATGAAAAACGCATATGATTATGTAAAAATCCCGTGCTGTTTCCTGAATGATAATGTTGTAATTGTCCTGATTCAGAAGAAAGATGTTCGTAACAATATAATCCTTCTTGTGAACAAATCCAAATGTTTCCGTGATTGTCGGTGGATATGTCGGGACAATTGATAATCCCCGTTTCCAATGTCCTTATAACTTGTTGCCTATCGGTATCGTAAAGATAAATGCCTTTCTTTCCTGCCAATAATAAGATGTGGTCATTGAAACGACTCATTCGTAAGATGGTATCGTCTATATGAGGCTTATTAGTTTGTGCATTAGGATGACGAGGACTCACATATAATAATCCGCCCGATTGCATACCAAACCATTCACCTCCTTGTCGGTCTTGGATATAAGCTTGTAACATCTCGTTATGCAAGGATGTTCCTGTCGTCAATGAGTCGAATTTTGATAGATGTGGTTCTAAGGATTGGAAATGTACCTTTGTGATAGAGTCACCGTTCTCATGAATGAATGCTTTTATCTTCCTGTCATTCGTTCTACCTTGATAGTCATACCTGAATTTCCGAGCCTTTGCATCGTATAAATATAAAGAATAAAAGTCTTTCAACCAAAGCAAGGAGTCACCTTGCCAAAGAAAGCTATGACTGCCAAACATGGGTAAGGAGAATACGCTATCCAAATCGCATGGTTGTTCTACGAATTCACGACCGTTATACAAAGAGAACATGCCTTCCGTGGCAACCAATATTTGTCCGTTAGGTAATTCTACGATTTGTCGCACTTGATTATTCTGCAATCCATTGGCCGTTGTGAGTAGTTTATAACGAGATTGAGCCAATAGGTTGCCAAAGCAGATAACCAGAACGAAGGCTAATAGTATTCTTTTCATGTTTGTTCCATTGTTTGTTGGAAGATGGTACAAATTTATAAAATTTTCTGAGATTATGAGCCAGTTGGAATAAAAACAACAACAAATTGTCCCGAAATGTTTGAAATATTGGCATTTATATGCATGAAAACCTGAAATGTATTCCGTAGCAATCATAAATATATCGTTTACGAGTCGTAAATATACTGTTTAGGCAACGTAAATGTACTCTTTACGAGTCGTAATGATATGCATAACGATTTTAAACATTAATAGGCTATCATGATGTAACAATTGTCCCAAATCGCCGTAATAATCGTACCAAATGACATTGGTACAATCGTTTTTGCAGAAAGAAACGTTTTTGACGGCTCTTCATGAAATTATTTGTGTAATTTTACAACCAGAAACGAAACTATACAATAAAATATGGCGAGAATACGAATTGGAATAGCATTGCTTTTCATGCTGATGGCGGTCAACGTAAAGGCACAATCAGAGTATAAGATGGTTGGACCCTACGAAGTGATTGCACGCGACGGAGAGTATCGGAACACGAAAGCAGGAAGCGAACGTGATATGCAAGCAGCACTCAACTTTGCCCGAGAAGGAAAGAACGAAGATGCTTTGCGAATTATCAATGCCTACGCAACTACCTTACAACGTCTCGAAGGGCACGATGCGCCACTTTGTGCCATTCAATGTTTCGACCTTGTTCGTGCGATGACTTTGTTGAAATCAAATGAAACGAAAGATTGGTCAGCTATGATTCGTCGGGCATTGGTTCCCATGATGGATAAATTCGAAGCTGATAGTCCATACGCCAACGGCAATTGGGGAGCCATTGTCAATCGTTTACGCATGGCTTGTGCCATATTTTTGCAAGATAGTGTGATGTATAAGACCTCCATTAACTATTATCTTCATGCTTACGATAATGGTTCGTTACCTCGTTATATCGGTGAGACAGGACAATGTCAGGAAACTGGACGCGACCAAGCTCATGTGCAATTAGGATTGGAAGCGTTGGCGCAAACTTGTGATATGGCATGGGAACATGGTGATGACTTGTGGGGCGCATTGGATAATCGTTTGATGAAAGGATTTGAATATACGGCTAAATATAATTTATGTTATGATGTACCTTATACAATATGGCAAGATTGTACGGGACTTTATTGCGATTGGACAGAACCAGGACAAATGAGTCGTGGTAAACTATGGGATATCTATCAACTACCTTATAATCATTACGTGAATCGAAAGGGATTGCGTATGCCCTATACAGAACGTATCTTGAAAGGTGCAAAGCCAAAGGTGAAAGAATATGAGAAACTCCATCAAGTTTTTACTTATCCTGCTCCTATAGGTGCGCCTCTCAAAGAGGATTATCATGTATATATCCAACCTCGTGGAAGTAAGGAATGGACGAAGATAGATACTTACATGGCAAAGGTAAATGCTCCCATTGGCAATAACAGACACAAAGTATCAGAAATATCCTATGCCTTTTTCGACTTTACCGGGGATGTATTAGTGCGCGTGGTGAAAAATAATGTCCCAATATCCTTTCAAGGAAAGAAACCTAACGTGCGAATACGCCCCGATTATAAGGGAGTAATAGCAAATGTACAAAACGACTCTATCGTTCAGTTCTTGTTGTTCCAACCAGAAAATGTAAGTGTAGAGTTTGATGGTGACATAACGAATAATCTGTTGTTGTTTACTTCAAAACCCTCTCAGACAATGGATGAGGCTAAGAAGGAAGCCAAGAAACAAGGACGGGATTTTGTTTATTATGCTCCAGGCTTATATCGTCAAGATACGATTCATGTACCGTCAAATACTACGCTCTATTTAGCAGGTGGCAGTTACTTTACGGGAACGTTTGCCATTGAGGATGCTCATGACGTGAGTATTTTGGGACGCGGTATTGCACGACCATCGAGTGGTTATGAAGGTTGTCATGTACATCGTAGTAAGAATGTTCTCATTGACGGGCTTATTCTCAACACTTGTCCTGTCGGTGGTAGTGATGGCGTTACTTTGCATGATGTACGAAGTATCTCTCATCCAGGATGGGGCGATGGATTGAACGTATTTGCTTCTTCCAATGTTCTTTACGATCGTGTGTTTTGTCGTAATTCTGACGATTGTACTACAGCATACGCCACACGCAAGGGATTTAGTGGTTTCACTCGCCATGTCAGAATGCGTAATTCAACATTATGGGCAGATGTGGCACATCCCATCTTCATCGGAATTCATGGTAATGCAGAACGAGGAGACACTATCGAGCATTTAGTTTATGAGAATATCGACATTCTTTGTCAGAGTGAACCGCAGGTAGATTATCAAGGTTGTCTTGCCATCAATTGTGGGGATAACAACACGGTGAGAAACGTACTCTTCGATAATATCCGCATAGAAAACCTTCATCAAGGTAGTTTGTTTCAAGTAAAGGTAGGATATAATCGTAAATATTGTACGGCTCCAGGAAGAAAGGTAGAGGACATCACGTTTCGCAATATCCGTTACAATGGCGAACAACCATATTTGTCCATCATCAATGGTTATGACGAAAATCATTTAGTGAGGAATGTCAGTTTTGAAGGATTGAAAGTGAATGGTCGTACATTATACGATGATATGCCCGACAAACCCAAATGGTATAGCACGGCAGATTATGTGCCTATGTTTGTTGGCAATCATGTGGAGAATGTGGTATTCACTCGTTCTTTCAATACATTCAATGCCAATCAATCTTTGGCTTATTGTGCCATTCAAGTGGATAGGGCACTTGAAACGATGCGCCCCTATCAATTTTCGATGATGCCTCGTAATATATTACAAGGACAGAAGAATTGGAATCTACGCAAAGCCAGCGCAGAAGAATGGTGTTCTGGTTTTTGGTCGGGTATCTTATGGATGGATTTCGACTATACCAAAAGCGAAGCGGTAAAGAAAGCGGCTGAAGGATATACGAATTCTCTTTCCTTTTTGGCCAATCAACCAGCCTTCGATCATGATTTGGGATTTATGGTTATCAATTCTTTCTTGAAAGGATATGAACAAACGAAGAATCCCGTATATAAACGCATTGCCTTACAAGCGGCAGATACGTTGGCCACATTGTTCAATGAACGAGTGGGAACATTGCTTAGTTGGCCTCGTCACGTCAAGGACTATGGAGGGCATAATACTATCATGGATAATATGATGAATTTGGAACTTCTTTTTTGGGCATCAGAGAATGGAGGAAATCAATGTTTGAAAGACATAGCCATCCGTCATGCGGAAACAACGATGCAACATCATTTCCGACCAGATGGTTCTTGTTATCATGTTGCCGTATACGATACGATTACGGGTGCTTTCAAAAGAGGATTGACTCATCAAGGATATAGCGATGATTCCATGTGGAGTAGGGGACAAGCATGGGCTATCTATGGTTATGCGATGGTTTATCGCTTTACTCGTGAAAAACGATTCCTCGACTTTGCCCAGAAAGTTGCGAATGTCTATTTGAAACGATTGAAAGAAACGAGTGATGATGCCATTCCCTTGTGGGATATGGATGTTCCAAAAGGTTTGCAAGCTCCCAAAGATGCATCGGCAGCTTGCATCGTAGCATCTGCTTTGTTGGAACTATCAACCCATGTAGATAATCAACAATCAGATTATTATAGACAAATGGCAACGCAGATGCTTACCGACTTGAGTTCGTCTCGATATCAAAGTCGAGAGGCCAATGTGTCGTTCCTCATGCATTCCACGGGACATCATCCTGCTGGTAGTGAGATAGATGCCAGTATTATCTATGCCGATTACTATTATTTGGAAGCCCTCTTGAGATATAAGAATTTAATGAATGTGTTACAGTAAAAAAACAATCATCATGATAAAAGATAAAGTATTAGCGGTTTTGTGTGGTATCTTTTGTGCCGTGGGAAATGTGCAGGCACAAGAAGAGAATTTGGTCATGCAGTTCGACTTTACGAATGTCCAAGGTACAACTGTAGTAGACCACGTTTCGGGTATCAATGCGAAAGTAATGAATCAAGCACAAGTTGTACCGATGGGAAAATACCATGTACTTGATTTAGGTAACGGTACGGGTTATCTGGATATGACGCAAAATGCAGGAAAATTAGTGCGTTCATTAGAAGATTTCACGTTATCTGTATATTATCGAGTGGATGAGAAAGCTTCACTTTCTGGTGCTGGTTATTTTCTTTGGTGCTTCTCGCAATCAGCCGCCAACACGCAAACCTCCGCTCCTTATACCGCCTATCGTTTGAATGCACAACGCATGGCTACTTCTACTGGTGGTTGGGGTTCTGAAATAGGTATGGAAATGGGGGCCGCAAGTGATAAGGGAAAATGGATTCACATGCTCTATCGTCAGACGGGAACGAAGGGGGAGTTGTATCTGAATGGCAAACGTGTGCAACAACTTACTTCAATGCCTATCTTGGCAAATACCTTTACTGCTGTTCCTGCTTATTGTTGGATAGGTCGTGCACCATTCTCTGGTGATAGTTATTTGAAACAAACATTGGTGGCAGATTTCCGATTGTACAATGTAGCGGTTAGTGATCAGATGATAGTAGATTTGGCTTCGACAACCCAAAGTTTGGAATATGAATTTGCCAATGGTGGTGGAGGAAACAATGCTTCTTTATTGAAAGCCATCAACGAGGCAGAACAATTATTGAGTAATGTAAACGATTATCCCGAAGGTGCAATCGTGATGTTGCGCGATGCTGTAACGGTGTGTAAAAACATTGCCAATAGTGACAAGAGTCAGATGTTATATGATAGTTATGAAACAGAACTTCGGTCAGCGATAAATGCATACAAAAAAGCGAAAGGTGTAGTGTTTGATGTTAGTGGCATTACCGATGTATATGATACCGAACGAGGATTCCGCCATCCTGGAGGACTGCATACACAAGCTGATTTCGAACGTATCAAACGGCAATTGGCAGAGAAGAATCCATTGGTTACGGCTGCATGGGAGAAACTGAAAAATGCTGCTTATTCACAATCGAGTACCCAGACATATCCCGTAGAGACTATCATTCGTGGTGGAGGAACGGGTGAGAATTATCTGAATGCAGCACGTGGTGCTACGATGGCTTACCAGAATGCTCTCCGTTGGAAAATAGAAGGCACCAAGGCTAATGCATCTGCTGCCGTGCGTATCTTGATGGCATGGGCAAGAGGTTGTAAGTTGGTTAGTGGTGATTCCAATTGGGCATTGGCAGCAGGTCTTTATGGTTATGAATTTGCACAGGCAGCTGAATTGATGCGTGATTATGAGGGATGGAGTCGAGATGATTTCAATGAGTTCAAGCAATGGATGCTCAAGGTTTGGTATCCTGGCAACATCAATTTCTTGCGTGGTCGCAATGGTACGTGGGAGAATTACGTAGGCGGTCAAGGTGGTATTCGACCTGGTCATTATTGGAGCAACTGGCCTCTCTGTAATGCGTTGGCGGTTATCTCTATCGGTATCTTATGTGATGACGTGTTTATATATAATCAAGGTATGTCGTTCATGAAGTACGACCAAGTAGGTACTTTCCAAGAACCACGTACCGCAAACCCAATCCTGAGTGATGGATGTACGGAGTTTATCGGTAATTTGGTGGTGACGACCAAAGAGTCGGCATTGGAAACGGGTGCATACGGTCGATTGGGACAGATGCAGGAATCAGGACGCGATGGTGGTCATGCTGCAATGGCACTCGGACTTGCCGTTGATATTTGCAAAGTGGCATGGAATCAAGGCGATGATTTGTTCTCGTATATGGATAATCGCATGGCTGCAGGTATAGAATATGTGGCTGCATGTACGCAAAACGTACAGGGATTGCCGTGGACTAATTATAAATATGTGGATTGTCGTACTGCATGGCACAACGGATGGTTGATGACCGCGCCAGCAGAACCTGCCGAAGTGCGTAATTACTGGGCTACGGTGATAGGACATTATGAAGGTGTAAAGGGCGTGAAGATGCCGTTTGCCGAACGTGCTTACGAACAGATGGGAATAGATGCGGGTGGTACAGGTGGTACCAGTGGACCATACGACCATTTGGGTTATTCGGTGTTGATGAATACGTATGATACACAATTATGTCCAGAAGAAAAACGTCCAACGTTGCTTTCTCCACGAATGGAATATAATGGCAAGATCATTGAACATAATGAATTGGGTGGACTTCGCAATACATACGTAGTACAAAGCACACAACCTGTTCCAGTTGGAAAGACCGTAAAACTAATGCCTCAATTACCCGATGGCGAAGAAGATACTGGACTATGGAAATGGAATACGGGCGAAACCACAAAGGACATTACCGTCAACACAGATTGCAGTTATGTGTATAGGGCAACTTATACCAATAAAAACGGTATTGAGAGTGAACAGGCATTTAGTATTGCCGTTGAAGGTGATTGCACGCCAAGTATTTTGAACTATAGCATTTATGCCAATGGTGTATATGTGGGTGATACCATAGCTACCGTATTCTATGGTGATAAAGTGACGTTGAATGCGGGCGACTCATGGGGATGGAATCCTGTGATAGAGTGGGATAATGGAAATAAGGGAGCGCAAACTACATACGGTTTTATGGCTACCGAACGTACCATTCGTGCCAATGTGGTGAATCAAGGAGGACGTAAGGAACCAATCAACTTCCATATCCGATTGAAATATGTCCAACCGAATATCATTCTGAATGGTACGGTGCAAGAGAACAAGACTCATCTCATTGCCACCGATGGCGACGTCATTGTCTTGCAACCGTTTGTTCCAACTGCTCTTGGAGAAGTGCGTTATCAATGGAGTGACGGAAGTACTACTCCCACTATCTCGTTATCGAATTTGGATGAGTCTGTTATCTACACCGTTACCATCACGGCTGGTGGACATGAGGAAACGATAACATACGAGGTGTTCTTGAAAGGTACGGATACATCGCGTATCATTCCTCAAGGTAATTATCTGGTTCATCATGTCGCTACTGATACGTATCTAACTGATAACGGACTACAACAACCTGTTACGTTTACGAAATGCGATGTGGATCATCCAGTAGCAAATCAGATGTGGTATATTAGTGCCAATAACAAGCGACATTCGCTACAATCACTCTCCGATAGCCTTTCCTTGAGTGCCAATGGTACTACTATTTCTAATGTCGCCAAGAGTTTCTATTTTGAGGGAGCTTTAGGAGTTGACCGTTATGCCTTGCATTACGGTTTGGGAACGTCAGCTAAGTATTGGACGGTTACGGATGAGGGTAGTGTGGAAATCGTTTCCAGTTCTACTATTCCAGATTTCCCCTTCGAATTGATACCAGTTGGTTCTCCTGATGCCATTCGCCAAATTCATGCTGTTCCTGTTTCTCCCAATGAGAATCATGTTTACGATTTACAAGGTCGTCGTCATTCTGCAACATCGCAAAAAGGAATTTACATCGTCAATGGCAAGAAATATGGTTCTGTTTTCCATTGGTAATATGGGGATAGGAAAAAAAGCGCTTATCTGCGATATAGCCAACTCCCAATTGCGAGAAGTATAATCAGAATCGTGACCACGTATGCCCATATATTGGTAACTTGTGAGGTAGCTTGAATGATATAGTCTTTGGGAATCAATCTTTCACCCGTAATGGGATAATAGATGATGCCATCTTGGTATGTTCCTATGCCTGTATCTACAACCTTTCCAGGCATTTGCAAGGTGTAAGAAAAGGATAGCATGAAGATATTCCAAGGGCTCATGATCCTTTCTTGCAATTCCTTGCAGAATCTGTGGTCTTCATCGAAAAATGGCGTGTATGCATCTGAGTGGAAGAATTGCTTGAAGGACTTGTCTACTTCGTCAAATGTATTCTGGTTGTCTTTCATGATACATGTCGACAACGTGTCGTGTAATTGAATGAAACGCTTACGATTGACAGGAGGATTGTTAATAGAGTCATAATGACTGACGATATAGTCAAAGCATATTTGGAAGCTATTGTCGTTCAACCATTTATTGATGCATGTTTCCATTTGGCTCATCTTTTCATAAGCTTCTGCGCCACTCAATCCCTCTACGAGATTGGGTTGACCAGTAAACCAATAATTCACGGTAGCACTATCGGCATAGTTGGTGGCTGGCAACTTAAAAGAATCTCCTACGCAATGAAACGTTTCCGTGAATGTATACTCTGTATAAAACCACTTGAAATGTTTTTTCAACGTTGCGTTTGATACTATCCTTTTATCATTTAATTGCAATGGCGTTTCTTTGCACATTTGTTGTACCGAATCAAAAGGTTTCATGAATGTGGTTGTTACGGTATCGTTTTTCCCGATTTCCGTATTTACCCTTTTATAGGTATCTATATTCAGGTTGTCGGGGATAGGGTAAGAATCGCCTTCTTTTCCGTTCCACAAAGAATCACGCATTTCCTTCGACATTTTGTTGCTGTAACTGATTTGTCGAACACAACTGCCATCTTCGTTGATAATCGTATGCAATTGAATATTATGATTCTCGCATGAGAATAAAAGTATGGTTGAGGCTATCAGCATCAAATAAGAATTAATCGTTTTCATGTATTTTCCTTTTTAATTGGGTGTAACTCATCATTTTCGTTTCTCTTTTTTTCATGTACGTCATGTACATGCCATTGAGGGTACTACCATGCCTTATGTCTATGGTATAGTGATTCAAGTCCTGATACTTTTCCACAGGTGTATGATGAAGATAGACGAACATGCCAATCAACCAAATGGCTGCCGTCGTTGTGATAATTTGTATCACTTTCACTATTGCATGAGTTCTTGAAGTCTTCTGATAAGACTTCTCTGTGTTGCCATTGGTAGGAATCTTATCCATATCGGGCAAATTTTGCATAATCTGTTCCGTCAATTCATCCGGATGAATGATGGTTGGTTGTTGACCTTGCAGATGGTTGAGTATGTCGTCTATCTTATTCATATCCCATTTGTTTTAATCGTTCGCGTATGGTTTGGCGAGCAACATAGAGGTTGCTTTTCACTTGTTTTGCATCCCATCCCGTAATTTGTTCTACTTCCGAAGAAGACAATCCTTCTAATTGACATAGGGTAAAAACCAGTCGTTGCTTTTCGCTCAGTCCTTCCGCCAATACCTTGACGATGGCAATCCACTCTTTGTTTTCTATTGTTTTTTGGTTGTCGATGTTCGAGGTGAATTGACGGAACACCGTTTTATCTTCGGATAAACTTACAATGCGTTTCATGTTTCTACTTCTATCTATGCACAATCGAGATGCTATGGTGTAAATCCATGTGGCCATGTCTTTGCGTGTGTCGTATCTTTGGATATTCTGCACACTCGAATAAATGTTTCTTGTACGATGTCTTTTGCTTCATCTTCGTCGCATAACATCTTAAAAGCCAACGAATATATCATTTGCTGATAAGTCTGAATGATTTGTCGGAAGGCTTCCTTATCCCCAGACTTACATTTATTGATAATATCGTTTCCTATTCGAGCCATTCTCTTCTGAGTTTCTTTTATATGTATACGTATGAGAAACGAAAAAGTCAAAAGAAAATTATGAAAAAAGTAGTAATGAATTTGCGTAATACGAAAATTTGTAGTATGTTTGTATTGCCTTATGTTTTTTGAATGTTAATCGAAAATAAAACAGATAATATGGAAACAATAGTTATAGAAAACCCGGTGGTGATAACTGACATGAAGAAGAAAGTAAGAGATATCCAAATGGCTATATCGTGGCGTGATTTTGCAAATACGTATTTCCAGCGTTCATCCTCGTGGTTCTATCACAAAATGGATGGGATAGACGGAAACGGTGGTGTCGGTGGCTTCAGCAAAGAAGAAGCAGAGCAAATGCGTGGTGCCTTGATAGACTTATCAAACCGTATTCGTAGAGCCGCAGAGAATATATAAAAAGTTAGAAGGGAGAGGTGAGAGATTTGCGTTTAATGTTCAATGTTCAATGACAAAAGCAAATCTCTCACCTCTCACCACTCACTTCTCACCACTTAAACAACGAAAACCTGTATTTTCCTCCTACCATTACCCAAATACCTGGTTGTAGAACAGAACCGATGTCGTAATATCGGTGATTAGTCAGGTTGTCGATGTTTACATAAAGACTATATTTCGGTGAATCCCATTGGATTTTTGCGTCAATCTTGGAATAGGGAGTAAAACCATTAGTACGTTGTTGCCATCTGTATTGACAACTTGCCGATAGGTGTTTCCATATCCTTTGTGATAGTTGCACGGTCACTTTATGACGTAGGTATTCCAATGCGTAGAGGGATTTATAAATGGTATGTTCTGTTTCATGCTCTTGGTGGATATATGCATAGCCTACTTTTAATTGCGGTAATGAAACGTTATTATGTGGAGCCAATATCGCAAGGTCGATGTTAGCGGTAATGCTTGCCCCAACATTATCCACCTTTCCGATGTTCAGCGCATGGTATTTGGTGCTTTCCGCACTTTCAAACACCCAGTCGATTAAGTTGTTTCCATGACTATAAAATGCGCTTGTAGCAATTTCCATGTATGGGTAAAGCCATTTGCTCACCACCTTAAATGTATTGTTCTTCTCTGGTTTGAGATTGATATCGCCTTGTTGTGCTACGTTGTTGGTATACAAGTCAGTATACGTAGGCACACGAATGGCATTATTCCAAGAAGCCGTTAGTTTCCAATGGTCAGACGGTCGAAAACTGATGTCTATTCCAGGACTAACCGATGATGTGGAGGATAATTGTGAAGTAGGAGGCGTGATGTGATTAAACAACAAACCTGCTGAGATAGTCCAATGATTCAAGAGAATGTTGTGTTCGGCAAAAACGCTGACATTCGTTCTGTCGCCTTTTTTGTCGTACTTCCTATTGCTTCCGCTGATGTCTTTCCAATCCTTTTCATCCAAGAGTTCTCCGTAAGCCGTACTTAACAGATGTTCTTTTCGTAAATCGGAACCAATGGAAGTCTTTCCCCATTGCGAATTGAATAGGAAGTTAAGTGATGCTCCATATACGTTCATCGTGTGATAATTCTCCCCGTTCTTTGCCCCTTCTTGGTTTCTGATTAGTTGATAGTGGTCGTTGAATTGATTGAAATATAAAGTCGGTGAAATCGTGATATGTTGGTTGAGAGAGATGTTTGCAGCTAATGAAAAAATCGCATGTCGCGTCTTTTCGTATTGGTTGTTGTATTTGGGACTATAAAACGTGTTGGCTCCATAGCTTTGCGTACTGGCAGCCAATTGCCAGTTGAGGTCAATCATTCTACTTCCCCATCTTCCTTGATAGAAAAGTCTGCCTTTCTTGAAGTCGCTGTTGTCGGTTCCTCCGTCACTTCTGCCATAGCCACCGCTTATCAAGTGACTATGTTTGTCGTTCGGTTCTATGAACAACTGTCCTTCTCCCGTTACGGTTCCGTGCATTCCGCCTTCCACGCCAGTTTGCATGTCGTAGTCGTTTTTATTGTTTTTCGTTACGATATTGATAGCCCCACTAAAGGCAGAAGAACCAAAGATGCGTGAAGCTGCGCCTTCGAGAATCTCGATGCGTTCAATGTCGGAAAGAGAAACGGGAAA
>JAEEGL014340906.1_pt1 | contig 16770 bp, 13 predicted proteins | sample 9134231 | NCBI WGS metagenome assembly JAEEGL01 (sample SAMN16246548, study PRJNA631951) | gut metagenome | biome: gut microbiome; feature: rumen; material: fiber-attached | host: Bos | place: Iran: Karaj | collected 2018-10
AGCTCTTCAATGGATTGAGTATAAGCAAAGTGATAGAGTTTTGAAGCGTCTGAGGCTTCGAAGTTTTCAATAACAACTGGAGTGGTTGCTTCAACGGCAGCAGTGGCGGAAATAGCTTGGAATTCAACATTAATGATTTAACGAGAAACTGGGTCAATTGCCACGTCTTCGACGAGTGCAAGTTGATTTTTTTTATCGATGGTTAATTCGACTGGAGAGTGATAACCGGCAACACGAAGAACTTTTTCGGTTTCGACATAATCGGATGAGGCTAAAATTGGTTCTTTTTCTCCATAAATAACAGAAGGAATTTTTCCTTCAGCGCGAAGTGAAGCAAGTTTTTTTCCAGTTAGCGTACGAGCTTCAAGGTTTAATTTGATTTCTGACATTTTACTCCTTTGTAAGTATTTTTATAAATTATACTCTATTTTCTTATTTTTTCAAGGGGAAATCAAAAACTAAAAACCTTGGTTTTGGTTAAGCTTGACTTTTTTAGATAAGTGTGCTATAATAGGAGTATATCCCCTTCGGGAAGACTGGAGAGGCAGGTTTCTGAATAATATTCCCTTTCTGGGGATTTTTAATTCTCTAGATATTTTTTTAAATATTCGCCAGTTTTGGTGTTGGCGGATTTAGCAAGTTGTTCAGGTGTTCCCTCGGCAATAACCTTACCCCCGTTCGCGCCGCCTTCTGGACCCATATCGATAACCCAGTCGGCAGATTTGATGACGTGGAGATTATGTTCAATAATAATCATTGTATTTCCGCCATCAACAAGACGATTTAAAATCTTCAAAAGACGTTTGACGTCGTCAGTATGAAGACCGGTGGTTGGTTCATCAAGAATGTAAAGAGTTTTACCGGTTGAACGACGAGAAAGTTCGGTCGCGAGTTTGATGCGTTGGGCTTCACCTCCGGAGAAAGTCGTGGCAGGTTGGCCAAGTTTTACATAGCCAAGGCCGACTTCTTGGATGGTTTTGAGTTTTGGTGCGATAGATGGACTGTTTTCAAAAAATTCAACGGCTTCGTCAATTGTCATATCGAGAACATCGGAGATTGATTTGCCTTTGTATTTGATTTCGAGAGCTTCACGGTTGTAACGTTTACCATGGCAGGCTGGGCAAGTCACATAGACATCAGGAAGGAAATGCATTTCGATTTTATTCACGCCGTCGCCTTGGCAATGTTCACAACGACCGCCTTTGACGTTAAAACTAAATCTTCCAGCTTTGTAACCGCGAAGTTCAGCTTCGGGTTGACGAGCAAAAAGTTCACGAATTTGGTTGAAAACACCGGTATAGGTCGCAGGGTTTGAACGCGGGGTGCGGCCGATTGGTGATTGGTCGATGACGATAACTTTATCGAGATTTTCGATACCATCAATGCGTTCGTGGAGACCGGAAACGGTTTGGGCACGATGAAGACGGGCGGAAAGTTCATTGGCGAGGATTGTGTTCACTAAGGTGGATTTTCCGGAGCCGGATACGCCAGAAACGACCGTCATCACACCAAGTGGGAAATGGACGTCGATGTTTTTTAGGTTGTTTTCACGGGCGCCGACGACAACAAGTTCTTTGCCTTGTTTTGGTTTGCGGCGTTTTGTCGGAGTGTCAATCTTCAACTCGCCGGAAAGATATTTACCAGTGATGGAATTCTTATTCGCGATAATTTCTTCAGGGGTGCCGGCAGCGATTAGTTCCCCACCTTTATTGCCCGCACCTGGTCCGATGTCGATAATATAGTCGGAGGAAAGCATCGTGTCTTCGTCATGTTCGACAACAAGTACGGTGTTTTTTAAATCACGGAGGTGTTTCAAAGTATCGATAAGTTTGTTGTTGTCGCATTGGTGAAGACCGATTGATGGTTCATCGAGAACGTATAGAACGCCTTGGAGACCAGAGCCAATTTGGGTGGCAAGACGAATACGTTGGGCTTCGCCACCAGAAAGTGTGTTAGCAGCGCGACCAAGCTCGAGATAACCGAGGCCAACATCTTGCATAAATTTCACGCGTTCGCGAATTTCTTTCAGAATTGGGTCAGCAATTATTTTTTCTGAGTCAGAAAACTCAAATTTTGAGTCGAAGGCTTTTAAAGCTTCGTCAACACTGAGACTACAAATATCGACGATATTCAGACCATTGATAGTGACAGCAAGAACGGCGGGTTTCAAGCGAGCGCCATGACATTCTTGACACTCGCGGACGCGCATAAAGCGTTCGATGTCTTTTCTAACAAATTCAGAGGTTTCGGGGTTGTTATAACGACGCTCCAAAGTCGGGATAACACCTTCGTAAGTTGTTTCGTAGACTGTTCCGTCGGCAAAACGACCGGAGCCAGTGATTTTCATTTTATACTTTTCGTTGCCTGTGCCATAAAGAATTTTTTCGATTGCTTCGGAATCCAAATCACGAATTGGAACATGAATGGAAAAATTATGTTTTTTCGCCACTGCATCAAGACGTCGAAGCCACCAAGAATCTTGAGAAACGCGGTTGAATGGACGAATTCCGCCCTCAGCGATGGTGAGATTTTTATTGAAAACGAGACTTGGATCAATTTCCATACGTGAGCCGAGACCCATGCAGGTTTCGCAGGCACCTTGGGGAGCGTTGAAAGAAAATAGGCGCGGTTCAAGTTCCGGAATCAGTTCGTTTGGGTGGTCTTCACAAACATAGCGCTGAGAAAAAGTGAAGGTTTCAGAATTTTCGTCAGAAACCCTACCGCCTTCAAGTGCTGTAGAATTATCGTTGATTTTCAAAAGTTTAATAATTCCCTGACCGAGTTCAAGAGCTTGTTCGATTGAGCTGGAAATTCTCGAGATTGAATCTGGTGAGAGAATGAAACGGTCAACTACAAGTTCGATGCTATGGCGTTCATTTTTTTCGAGAACTGGAAATTCATCGAGAGCATAGATTATTCCGTCAACACGAATACGCGAAAAACCTTTGGCGAGATATTGATCCGGAATGTGAAGAAATTCGCCTTTTTTCTCGGTGACAATTGGAGCGAGAAGCATAATTTTAGAGCCTAGAGGTAGTTTCATCACTTCGTTGATAATGTCTTCGCTAGAGCGATGAGTGACGGGTTTATGACAAATTGGACAATGAGGAATGCCGACACGTGCGAAAAGAAGACGCAAATAGTCATAAACCTCGGTAACAGTTGCAACAGTAGAACGAGGATTTCTGGAAGTAGATTTTTGGTCGATGGAAATAGCAGGAGAAAGCCCAGTAATTGTGTCAACATCGGGTTTATCCATGACGCCTAGAAACATTCTGGCATAGGAGCTCAAGGACTCGACATAACGTCTTTGACCTTCGGCATAAATCGTATCAAAAGCGAGGCTAGATTTTCCAGAGCCGGAGAGGCCTGTGATGACAACTAGCTTATCTCTTGGAATATCGACATCAATGTTTTTGAGATTATGCTGTCTAGCACCACGAATCTTGATAAAATTCTCGTTATTTTCCATAATTTCTTCCATTTAAACGCAAAAATTATACACTATTTTTCCGAAAAAGTCTAGAGTCTAAAAGATTTAATAGTGTTTTCCAAGAGAGAGAAAGTCGGAAATATTGATGGCTGCGACGGCACCATCGGCCGCGGCAGCGAGAGGTTGCTTCAAAGTTCCGGAACGGACATCGCCTGCAGCAAAGACGCCTGGGATTTTTGTCATATAGTTTTCATCTGTAATAATAAACCCATTTTCGTCGAGCAGTTCTTGGGGTAAGAAACTAGTTGCTGGTTTTCTGCCAACTAGGACGAAAATACCGTCAAACGAATTAAGAAACTCGATTGTCGGCTCGGTATTTTCGTAAATTGTGGCGTGACTAATTGATTTAAGTTCATCTACGAGCTTTTTTTCAGCTTTGATTTTGGTATGCGTGATTAGAGAGAGCGATTTGACAGTAGTTTTTGCGAGATAAAGCGCTTCACTTACTGCAGTATTGCCGCCGCCAATAATAAGTACTTTTTTGCTAATGAAATTATCTGCTTCGCTAGGCACTGTATAATAAACCGGCTTCGTGGTCGGAAGATCTAAATGGATTGGTTCAGTGCCAGTAGCAATCAAAATTGATTTGACGAATTGTTCTTCGTTGTCGATAATGAAAGGCTTAATTGAGGTACAAGTCCCAAAATCAGAGTAGACACCAAGTTTTTGGTTTTGAGTTAAAAGTCGGTTAGCTAATTCTTGCCCGCTACCTTCAAAAGCTGGAAAATTAGACAGGTCAGAAATATCTGGGAGAGATCCACCCATTCGATTTTTTTCAAAGATTTCTACGGTTAGTCCCGCCCGAGATGCATACATTGCAGCGGTTAGTGCGGCAGGCCCAGAGCCGATAATCGCTAAATCTAACATTATTCCGTGTACTCCAATCCGTACTGCGCGTACAACATTTTCATATATAGAGTTTGGACTTCGGCAGATAGTTCGGAATATTCGTCGCTGACTTCAACAGGCATGATAAGAAACCTTAGAGGGACATTTGTTTCTTCGCTTTCAGAATCACATGGGTTGTAAGAATCGCCATAGGCAAGTTCACCTGGAATAGTAACAATACGAGCACCACCAAGCTTCATGCCATTGACACCAACATACCATCCTTCAATCAAAGCATCTTCTTCAACAACGAGTGGATCTTTAAGTTTTGTTGGAGAATCAAAATTATCAAAACTGGAATCGAAAACCGTTTCATCTGAACACCAGCCAATGTAATAAGCGCCGTAACCAGTAGAATCGGTTGTAATTTCGTTGCCAGAACCAATTTTTAAATCTTCAGTTCTGAGTTTTTCGTTGGCCTTATTTGCATTAAAGCTTGTAACTTTTGAACGGTAGCCTGAAAATTTTTCGAAATATTTATCGGAAAGTTCTGCTGATTTTTCTTCTAATTCTGCGCTTTTTGTTTCGTATTCGGCAGAAAGTTCGGCAACTAGTTTTTCATCAATGCCTGAATCTGTTGAGGCGGATGATGAAGAGCTGATGATGATGCCAATATAAATAGCAACAGATGCGCCAAGCATCAAAGCGGCAATAATAACAATGAAGATTCTTTGCCTCGTACTTGTTCTTAGTTCTGATTCTTGCATTTTACCTCCAGTTAGATAACTTCCACACCATAATTATCAATTAATTTTTTTGTAACTTTTTCAATTATATCAGAGATTTCCGCGGAGTCGAGAGTCTTTTTTGGATTAGAAAAGATTAGTCGGAAGGAAATATTTTTGGTATTTTTTTCATTTTCTGGACGATAAACAGAGACCGGTGATATTTTGTAAATCAAGTTTTCCGCAGATAAAACTGAGTTAATAGTATTTTCTAAATCCAAATATTTCACATCATTTTTAGTTTTTAGAGTTAGGTCGCGAGAGACTGATGGAAATTTGGAAAGATTGAAAGATTTTGAGAGATTTTTTGGAAGAGACAAAAGTTTTCCCAAATCAATTTCAAAAGCGGAAACTTTGTCGGTGAGTTTGAGTTTTTTGAGAACTTTTGATTTAACTTCGCCGTAGGTAGCAATTTTTTCACCATCTTTCATGAAGATTGCTGAATGAAGAGGTTCATAATATGAGTTCTCAGAATTCTCAACGATTTCTGGCAACTCTATATTCAAAAACGCGAAGATCTCTTCGAGCGATTTTTTCACAGAATAATAATCGCCGAATGTAACAAAACCTAAATGAGTTTCCATCTTTGGAACATTTTCTTCAGTTAGGCCAAATGATTTTTTAGTTACTTGGTTTAATTCATAAATCGAAAAATCTGAATAACCGGTTTTTATATTTTCGTAAAGCTTATCAATCAAGCTTGGGACAAGTGATTGACGGAAGCATTGAAGTTCGGGTGAAATCGAATTGACAATTTTATAAGAATCTTCTGGATTTTCGTTAACTTTAGTTTGGAGATCTTCGCTAACAAACGAATAGGTCAAAACTTCATTTGCGCCCATTTTGTCGGAAAGAATATTTCTTAAAGTAGTTTTTAGACTTAAAACTGGGTCAATTTCTGGCATTCTAAATTGTTTCCTTGGCAGTGAGAGCGGGATATTGTCATAACCAAGAAGTCGTCCAACTTCTTCGATGATGTCTTCTTTGATGTGGATATCAGTACGGAAAGCAGGCGCAGTGATTATCATGGCTTCACCGTCACCCTCAACATTAAACGAAACATTTTCAAGACACTTTGTGATTTGTGAAGTTGTATAACTTGTGCCAAGAAGGCTATTGATTTCTTTCGTTGTAATTTTTACAACATTTGCTTGAGGACTGGCTGTCCAGCAATCAGCAAAATCGACTGGATTAGCCTCAAGATTTTTAACAGCTTCAGCAAGAACGTTGAAGGTATTACTAGCAGGTTGACCTTTTGTGAAACGAGTAATCGCTTCGGAGAAAATTCCGTGCGCCATTTGGGTTTTTCTGAGATTATAAAGTGAGAATGTAGCAGATTCGAGAAGAATTCTTCTAGTTGAAACATCGACTTCGGTATTCTTCCCACCCATCGCACCAGCAAGGGCGACAGGTATATTATTTGAGGTAATCAAAATATCAGTTGAATTTAGTTCGATAGTTTTGTCGTCAATAAGTTGGAGTTTTTCACCTTCGCCAGCAAGGCGTACGCCAATTCTTGGATTTTCTGCACCACCAACAGCGATGAATTTATCGTAATCAAAAGCGTGGAGTGGTTGGCCAGTTTCAAGCATCAAAATATTTGTAATATCGACAATTGGAGAAACTGGTCGCATGCCTGCTTTATAGAGAAAGACATCGTCTTTCGTGAAGTACTTTCCTTTTTCTAAGTAATCTTCCTTAACGTCTAGAACGGCACAGGTATAACGAGGACAGATTTTTTCGTTTTCGATAGAAATAGTAATTTTTGAATCCTTCGCAATAAGACTTCCGTTTTTCTCAATGAGAAAACCTTCTGGAAAAACTTCTTCATGATAAAGAAAATCTGGTTCATTAAATTTTTCACCCAAAATTCCAGCTACTTCACGTGCAAAACCAATCAAACCAAAGCAGTCAGGACGATGGGTGAGAGATTTGTTTTCAATGTCGAGAATAATATCGTCAAGGTCAAAAACGTCAGCAAAGTTGTCGCCCGGTTTAGCATCTTTTGGATCAATTTCTATAATCCCATCGTGGTCAGCACCGGCAAAACCTAGTTCATCGGCAGCAGAAAGCATACCGTTTGATTCAAAACCGCGTAGTTTCTTTACGCTGAGACGGAAATTTTCGTTGCCAAAAGTTTCAGGAACTATTGCTCCTGGCATGATCCAGGTGGCCAGCATTCCGGCATGGACATTTGGTGCGCCACAAACAACTTGGATTTCTTCCTCACCATCAAAAATCTGACAAAGTGAAAGGTGGGTTTCGGGGATTTTTTCACAGGAAACAACTTTGACGATTTTTATACCTTCGTATTTTTCTTTAAGAGACTCAGTTCCCTCAATTTCAACTAATCTAGATCCAATTAGTTTCAAAAGTTCGTCGGTTGGGATTTTAATATCAACATATTTTTTAATTGCGTTTAACGAAATTTTCATTTAAAACTCCTTCAAAAATTCAAGTTTGGCTGATTCGAAATAGCGAATGTCGTTCAGTTGATATTTCAACATTACAAGACGATCAATGCCTCCACCCCAAGCAAAGCCCTTGTATTTTTCGGGATCAATGCCAGCGCATTTAAGCACATTTGGATGAATCATGCCACAACCCAGCATCTCTAGCCAACCATCGCCTTTTCCACCAAGTGATTTTGGTTTTTCAATTAAAAGCTCAACGGATGGTTCTGTAAATGGGAAATAGCCTGGTTGGGTTTTGATGTTAAGCGATTGTTCGTAGTAGATTTCAAAGAATTGTTTTAAAACTCCGAGCATTTCACCCATAGTGGCGTTTTCGGAAACAAAGATACCTTCGCATTGGTAGAAAGTGTGTTCGTGTGTCGCATCGACGTCTTCATTTCTAAAAACACGACCTGGGATGACGACGGCGATGTTTTTTTCTTCGTCTAAATTCTTTTTATATTTTTTGAGAGCGCGATGTTGCATGGTCGAAGTGTGGGCAGGAGGAATGAATCCTTCAGCAGTGCGGAAGGTATCATAACCATCGCGAGCTGGATGACCTTCTGGAAAGTTCAGACTTTCAAACATATGAAATTCATCGTCGAGTTGAAATGGTTCCATCACGTCAAATCCCATTCCAGAGTAAATCGAAATGACTTTGTCGAGCTCTGAAGTTAATGGATGCTTCGTGCCAAATTTTTTAAAATCAGGCTTTTCGGCAAACGGAGCGGTGAGATCGATTTTTTCAACGATTTCAGTGCCTTCATCTTCTAGTTTGGAAATTTCAGCAAGAATCGCTTGCTTCTTTTGATTAATCTTTTCGCCGAAAGCCTTACGTTCTTCGGCTGGCAAAGTTTTAATCTTGGCATATTCAGAGCCAAGATTTTTTAATTCTTTTTTCAACTCTTCAATTTTCGACATGTTTTTATTATAACATATCTGGTAGAAAGCTTAAATCCAAATAATCACACAAAGAGAAATCGCTGCGAGCGTGATGAGAACAATCCAAACCCAAGAAAATTTGCCAGTTTTTTCAGTCTCTTTAAGGTATTCGGAACTACCAACAAAATCTTTGTCATCTAGTTCCATGGTTGATTGAGATTTGTTGCGAAGGTCAGCATGAATCTTGTTTGTCAGTTCAGTGTTGTCGTCTTGTTTTGAGACCATTATACCCATTATTTTTCCTTTACATTTTCATTTTCCTTACAATTGTATCACATTTGTGCTATAATGCTAGCAATATCACTTAAGGAGGTTTTATGGCAAACAATAAGCCAAAAAAGACCGCAACAAAAAAGTCGACTACTAGCAAAGCAAAAAAGACTACTGCTTCTACTAAAAAATCGACAAAAGCCGTTGCGAGCAAAAAGGTGGGCGCAGAAGTTAAAGCTAAAAAAGTTGAAACTGTCAAAGCAAAAACCGTTTCTACCAGTGGAGTCGCCAAAGAGCCTGGCTTCTTTAAGACTCTCTTCGCAAAGAAATGTGATAAGAGTGAAAATATTTTAACCATCTTCAAAGGAAAGAAGATTTGGGGCGCAATTCTCGGCGAAATCATCGGAACGATGTTGCTTTCAATTGTACTTCTCACTCTCGGAATTTATCAGCCACTTTATATGTTCTTTGTGATGGTCGGTTTGACTCTTATCACTTTTGGACTTTCCGGCGCAAACCTAAACCCGGTCATTACTGCCGGTATGATGGCGTCAAGAAGAATGTCCGCAATTCGTGGCGTTCTCTACATCATTGCACAAATTCTTGGTGCTTGGCTCGGCTTCTTGATTGTTAAAGCGTTCATCGTCGGCGCTGGCCAAGATGCTGCAGAAATGTTGCCAAAAATGGCAGCCATTGAAGGAGAAGGTGACGCCTTCTTGTCAGCTTTCTGGATGGTGACAATGATTGAATTTGTTGGTTCACTTATCATTGGCCTAACATTCGCACGTGCGCTTCAGCTCAAACGTAGCGCCCTTACATTTGCAATGTTTATTGCAGGTGGCGTTGTTGTTGCATTCTTGACAGCAATTCTTATTTCTTCAAACTTTGCAAATCTTTCTGACAATTTCTTGCTAAATCCAGCAGTTGCTCTCATGTACCAAATCTTGCCAACAACTGGCGCTGAAGCTACTGAGCTTCTTGGTAAAATTGCAGTTGCTCTAGCAGCACACGTTGTCTTTCCAGTTCTTGGCGGCATTGTTGGATTCTATCTCTCCGACATTGCGTCCGTCTTCAACGGCGAAAAATTGGATATGTAGTCCAAAATAAAAATAGCTCCCGTAAGGGAGTTATTTTTATCTTTTTTCTTATGCTTGACTTTTTTATATAAGTGTGCTATAATAGAATAGTATCCCCTTTTTGGGTGAAGGGGCTGATTCTTGAGTGTATTAAAAAATCTATCTCTCTTTTGGAAAGAGCGGAGTTTCTGGAGGAGTGATTTCCTGCCCCGAGAAAACATTTTCGATTTTTTCGGTTGTGTCTGGAATAAACGGCGAGAGCTCGAGATTGGCATGAAGAATTCCGTCAACTAGTTCTGTAAGAACTTTTTGAAGTCTTTCGGTTTCGCCATTTTTCGCGAGTTCCCAGGGTTTTTCTTCGTCAATTTTCTTGTTCAGATTTTGGATGTGAGTCCATGCATGTTCAAAGGCATCGTTGAAATTAAAACTGTCCATCGCTTTAATATAAGCTGGAGAAAAGGCTATTTCTTTTGGCTTATATTTGATACCGTTTTTCTTACAAAGCGTAGCAAGACGTTGGACGAGGTTACCAAGATCGTTAGCGAGCTCGTTATTATAGGCATTTTCAAATTTTTCCCACGTAAAGTCTGAGTCGGCGAAGTTGTCAATGTGGCGCAGGAAGAAATAGCGGAATGCGTCAATGCCGTGTTTTTTGATTACTTCAACTGGGTCAACAACATTGCCGATTGATTTGGACATTTTCTGGCCATCGACAAGAACCATACCGTGAGAGCAAATTACTTTCGGAAGTGGCAAACCAAGACCGAGAAGAATTGCTGGCCAAATGATGGTGTGAAAACGAAGAATATCTTTACCGACAAACTGAACATCTGCGGGCCAAAAATCAGAAATGTCTTTTTCTGGATAGCCGAGAACGGTGATGTAGTTTGAAAGCGCATCTATCCAGACATACATTACTTGAGAATCGTCATCCGGGACCGGCACGCCCCAAGTCAGATTTTTTCTCGGTCTAGAGATAGAAACATCCGGGGTGTCTTCTAGTAAAGCAAGCATTTCTTTTTTGCGAAATTCTGGGAGAATAAGTAGTTCATCGTTCGAAATCTTTTTGACAATTTCATCTTTGAAGTCGGAAATCCTGAGATAATAGTTCTCTTCGGATAGCTTTTCATAAGGTTTTTGATGGTCAGGACAAATGCCATCATTTTCTTCAACTTCTTTCTTTGTGACAAACCTTTCGCAACCCTCACAATACCAACCTTCATAAGAATCTTTGTAGATATGGTCGCCAAGTTTTTTCCAAATCTCCTGACATCGACGTTCATGATCCTTGTCTGTCGTGCGGATAAAATCGGTAGGTTTGACGTTTAGAAGCTCAATAAAATCTTTGAATTTCTGAGAATTTTGGTCAGCATATTCTTTGACGTCGAGACCAGAATCTTTAGCCTTAGCAAAAACCTTATTGCCATGTTCATCGGTTCCGGCCTGAAAGCGAGTTTCATTGCCGAGCTTCTTGTTGTAGCGATAATAGACGTCAGCGAGAAGATAATCCATCGCGTGACCAACATGCGGAGCGCCATTAACATATGGAATTGCGGTAGTAATATATTTTTTCGTCATAGAGATATTTTACAATAATTTTGAATTTTTATCAATCAAAAAACCGCCCCGGAGGGCGGATTTGATTAGCACTTATCCCACCAAACGTCGTACGCCTCGTCGTTATCGTAGAGCTCGGTATAAGTCTTAATGTCGTACCCATTTTCTTTGAGGCATTTAGCATAATCCTCTTCCAAATCGTCATCATCGTCGTCAAAATCAAAATCATAATCATCATAGCTATAGCTATCAACAAGCAATTCCATCATATCGGTGTATAGTTTAGACAGAGGCGTAGAAGTTTCTGGTTCTTTAATTTCAATAGATTTTGGATAAGAAATGTTTAGTTCGATCGATGCTGTTACATTATTCTGGGAATATGTAGTGCTGATTTGAGTGATTTCTTTATTATTGATGACGACAAAGATTTCTGGAAGTTTGTCAATATATTCTTCTATATCTTCAGCTTTAAATTCATAATTATTGTTAGTGAGTGTATTATCTTCGATGTCGCATTTATTCAAAGCATCTTTAAGCAATTCTTGATATTTTTGATAATAATTATTGAAAAACTTTGCAGTTCCTTCAGCATTAATTTTTAAGGTATAAATAGTACCTTTTTCTACTGTTTTTGCGTTTCCATTATAAACGACAAGTGAAAGAGCTTCAGCCAAATCGCTCGGGTTAATTAACGATGTTATTTTTTCGACATTTAATTCATTGGTGAGACATTTTCTCTGAGAGTTACTTTCGTCCAAATAAGCATTAGTGGATTCATCGAGAAGTCCATTAGACAGAGACTTCGTCAGATTCGACATCTCTTCCATAGTTTCTTCAAGATCTATTTCGATCCATTTTCCATCGATTTTATCGATAATTGAAGAGAAGTCAGAAGTAGACCCATAATAATAATTATTATTACTAATATTTTCTACAAGATCAGAGATGCCATCAAGCTTTACAAAAGGATTTTTCTTGGAAATTTCGCGAGCCTCTAAATCAATGTTGGTATCTCCATAAAGTTCTTTAAATGCTCCGTCAAAATTCAAATTTACAAGAGCGCGAGCCTCGGCATTATCGTTTGCTTCAAGAGAAAAATTTGCGTTGATATTGCCACTGTCGCCATAATCTGAGCTAACCGAAAGATCAATTTTGCCATCCACTTTAATGTTTTTATTTTCGGCCGTTGACGCTTCAGGAGAGATAATAGCTGACATGGTATCAAATAACTTTCCTGATGCGATTTGTGCGTTTTTTTCTGGACTATCCGAAAGTAAGAAAATAAGAACAATTGCTCCGCCCAAAAATAGAAGCGCAATTATTAGACCGATTATTAGACCAGTCTTTTTCTTTTTTGGTTGCGGTTCAACGATGCTATTTGTAGGTTCGGTGGGAACCTGTGAAGCAATTGGCTCTTGAGCGACAGGAGGAACCGTTGTTGGTTCTGGAGCCAGAGGTTGCTCTTCGGTTTGAGGCACTGGTTCTTGGGGCTCAACTGGAGTGATGTTTGGATTTGTCGGATTTTCGTCCATTTTTTCCTTTCTCTTCGCATGAAGAAAAATATGCTTATGTTTATAATAATTTTAACATATTTTAGCTAAAAAAGATAAGCCATTTGTATTGAACAAAAAAGTATCGTCATCTAATACTGGATGACGATACTAATAAATCTGGCTACCGTATGATTATTGGCCGGATAAAAGTTGGCTAAACATATTTATTATTGATTTTTCTTTTTCTGGCGTGGGAGTATCAATTTTGTCTGGGTAGCTGAATTTTACATCTACTTCTAGGTTTTTGTTTTCTAAAATAATTTTTGCGCGAACGATATCTGTGCCGACGATTTCAACGTAAATCTTTGGCAAATCCTCTTCTTTAACAGCTTCTGGGGCGCCAAACAAGCTATTTTCTGAATTAATATTTAAACAATCTTTTATTTTATCTGACGACGCATCGCTGAGAGATTTAGTAAAGTTGAGAAGCTGACCTGGGTCAATTTTAACTTCATATATTTCTCCTGATTCTGTAGGAGAAATATCTTCGCCTGTGTATTTAGTATAATTAAAGAACTGGTTTTTGTTATAAATTTCTTCAGCCTTTTTTAGGATACTGCGATTCTTATATTCATTAACAAAACAAGCAACTGTTTCGTCATTGGCACGGCTAAGCTCATTTTCGATTTCTGGGGCTGAAAAATATAGCCATTTTCCATCCATTTCTTCAATTGTGCTTCTAAACGATGAGAATTCAGTAAGTGAATTTAAATCGGAAAGATTTTGGCTGTTTTTCATGACGTCGTTTATGCCATCTATTCTCAAATATAGTTCTTCGTTTTTGACCGTAACTACTTTCAAACCTATTTCATTGGCAGAATCAGGTGCTCCAATTTCAAGGTATGATTTTTCATTATTTCCTCGAAAACTTAAAACAAAATCTGTAGACGAATCTCCATCTGCTTTTTTAGTTTTTATCGAGACATCTGCGATGACGTTTTTACGACGAGGGGTCGTGTTGGCTGATGGGTCTATGACGGTCTTAATTGTATCTCTCAAATTCGAAAAGGCCTGCTTGACTGGATCGCCTACATTAAAAAGAACAATGCAAAGGATCATTAATAATATAGATATAGAAACTATACCAATTACTGTTTTTTTCTTTTTTGATCCCGCATCTTTATTTGTATTAGGTTTGTCGTTTTCCATTTTCTCCTCACTCTTATTTTATTTAATTTTAGCACAAGTTTTATAAAATTTAAATGTGTATAAGAGCTACTTTAATAGATTAGCTATGTTTTGCCAATCATTTAGACTAAAAGCTTCGGCGCGAGCGTTTTCGTCGATCCCCGCCTCTTTCATCGCTTCAAGGACTTTTTCTTTAGGATAATTTTGGGCAAGATTAGCAACAAGTTTTTTGCGAGGCATTTTGAAACCGATTTTTGCTAGTTCTAGAACTTCTTCGGAGACTTCTGGAGCTGGCTTTGGATCGAGAATAATAATCTGACTATCAACTTTTGGTGGTGGAGTAAAATATTCACGGCTAACAACTGGTCCGAGAAAAACATCGGCGCGATTATGAACCATCAATGAGAGAAGTGAATTTTTCCCTTTTTCGGCAGCAATGCGTTCGGCAACTTCTTTTTGAATTAAAAGCACGATTCTTTCTGGTGAATTTTTTGATTTGAGAATTTTTTCGATAATTGGGGAGGTGATGTAGTATGGAATGTTGCCAGCGACAACGAACGGTTTTTCGAAAGAATCCAAGTCAAATTTTAGAAAATCTTCGTTTTCTACGACAAGATTTTTCCCTGGGAAAGATTTCGGAAGATTTTCGGCAAGGTTTTCATCAAATTCTACGGCAACAACTTTTTCGAATTGCCTAAGGAGTGCTGAAGTTAAAGTCCCTAGTCCTGGGCCAATTTCTAGACAAGTTTTTGATTTTACACCATCAGAAGCCAGTGAAGCAATATCATCAAGAATAATTCTGTCTTTAAGCCAGTTTTGTCCGAGAGATTTTTTGTTTTTCATTAAATTCCGTCCCTCTTCGTCCAGTCAGTAGCAAGATCGAATTGTTCAGGATTTGTGCGAGCAAAGGTGCCTGTATCATAAACTTTTCCTGGGCCAAGTGAAGTTTGGACAACAGAACAGCGTGGATAACGTTCAAGTGCAGCAGCAACAAGAACATAACCATCAGCGTCAACTTTTGCGCCATCTTCGCGGACAGTATAAGTTGTCTGACCACAAAATCTCATCACGCCGGACATATTTAAATCATAGTAAGTTTCTTGACGCTCAATCGTGGTGCCGTCATCTTTCGTGACGGTATAACGATTGCGCCCCATGGAAGCAGTCAAAGGATGCATTTCGATTGGGTCGGCACCAACACGGGTAATGCGAGAAACAGGTTCTTTAATAATTTTTTCGGAAACTATTTCGCGAGAGACTTCGACACCATTTTTAGTTTTCACAGAATAAACAACAGATTTTTTGCCAACTTCACCGAGCTGGACAACCTCAGATTTTCCTGAACCGAGAGTGTAATCTTTTTTGGTTTCTTCAGCAAACGGAATTTCCTCTTCAACTGTGACTGTTGAACCGTTTCCGTGTTTTACCTCATAGACCGAAGCTACGCCAAGTTCAAGAAATTGCGTGTTAAAGGATAGACTAACTTCGTCGCCATCAAAGATTGAAAAGCCGGCTTCCGTTGCGATTTCTTTTGCGTCAAATGATGAAGTCATAAGAAACTTTCTCGCCGCGCCATCAATGACAAGGGCTGGGCGAGCACGATAAACATTGATAAAGAAATTATCGGCGTTAATTTCGGAGTCGAGTGAAGGATCAACTGAATCGAACTCTGTGATTTTTACATTTGCGCGTTCGAGAACTTCTCCGACGGTTTTGGCGTCAGTTTTAACGCTTAATTTTTCGCCATTATCAAAGATGATAATATGGAAAGCTTCAGGAATTTCTTTTACAAAGCTTTCGTCTTCGTTTTTTGCAAATGCGGTCTTTAAGTTAAGGGCTAAAAGACCAAAAATAACGCCGACAAAAAGCCCAGCGAAAAGAATCAGAGACTTGGAATTTTTATGCAAAAACTGTCTCATCTATCTATATTTTATTACAGTTAAGCGCTTTTGTCTAGAAATCAGGGGCGAGCGACTCGTACCAAAGTTTCAATTCTTCAACAATAAAACTATTCTTTTCGTTTTTCGCGATAAATTCAAGTTCTTTCATAAATTTCGGTTCTAGACGGCTGAGTCTTGAAAGACGATAAGTTTCCCATATTTTTGTTTCATCTTCGCTAAGCGAGGTAGGGAAATTTTTGGCTTTGTAGTGGAGAAGAAGATCAGGAAGCCTTTCGTCGACAAAGTTCGGATGGAAATCAGCTAATTCGTTTGCGTTCGCGTTTCTTACAGCATTAATACGGACTCTATCACCGTCGGGGAGAAAACTGTCGTAAAGCGCAGATTCGGCATCGAACGCTTTATCCCATTCTTTCTCTTCTTGGGCCTTTTCCCTGCGTTCTTCAACGAATTCTGGGTGATTTTTCAAAATTTTCAGGTTTTCCTCAATGACTTCCTTAGATAAACCAATTTTTTTCCAGCCATCATCTTTTTCAAGCACGGAAATAGGCGCGACTGCAGGACATTTGTTGTAGGCCATTTCTTTCACGATTGGATAGAATTTATCCTTGCCCTCTTCATCCTTCTTCTTCATTAATTCTTCGAGATTATAGCGCAAATCATAAACCAGGACGTTGCCGTTTTTACCTTCAGCGATTGGGGTGACGACGGTAGTATTGTTAAATTCTGGAGAATAACGCCCAGAGGCATAAACGAAAGGAACGGGATTGTCGAGATTAAACATTTTTTTCACAGAACGTTTATCGCGATTTTTAAAGAGAAAATCAAATAAACCTGGCTGCTTTTC
>JAEEGL014571732.1_pt1 | contig 16770 bp, 15 predicted proteins | sample 9134231 | NCBI WGS metagenome assembly JAEEGL01 (sample SAMN16246548, study PRJNA631951) | gut metagenome | biome: gut microbiome; feature: rumen; material: fiber-attached | host: Bos | place: Iran: Karaj | collected 2018-10
CCTTCGGGGCGGGAGGGACGGCCGCGAGACTGTCCGTGGGAGCGGCAAGGGAATCCGCCGCGGCCGCGAGCGAGTCGGCGGGAACGGCGAGGGTATCCGGAGGAGATTCCAGGGACGAGCCCCGGAATGACGCACCGGCGCCATCGCCTGTCAAGCCGCCCTTGGCATCGCCGCCTGCAGAGCCGTCCTTGGGGGACTTGCCGCCTTTGCCCTTGGCGGGGGTGTCTTCGGAGGAGGCGGTGACGGGCTTGGGGATGTCGGGCGGACGGTTGGGATCGTCCTTTGCCGCCTCTTCGGCCGCCTTGGCCGCGGCCTCGGCCGCTTTGCGGCGGTGCTCCGTGATCGGATCGCCGGAGAGGTCATCCAGCCGCTTCTTCGCCAGCACGACCTCCATCGAGTCGATCGCGCAGCGCGGAATCCCCTCATGGACCAGCGAATCGGCTCCGAAAAGCACCGTATCCTTCTCCTCGCTGATCGAGATGATCGCCGGCCGCCGCGTCATCGTCACGCGGGACAGCGTATCCTGATAGAATATTCTGCCCGCAAGGGCGCGGACAGACCGCGTCGTATCCAGCACCTGCGCGTTTCCCAGCATCTCCACCTCGCTGATCGGCCGCTTGAACAGGAGCGAATCCGACCACCCCTCCCGGTCGGCCGTCATCACGTGGACATTCCTCCGGAAGAAGAACCAGTCCTTGCCGCGGTCGAACCATCCGTCATTGGCGCTCAGCATATTGTCCCCGTTCCAGGCGTCCGTCCCGTAACCGAACGTGGCGACGTTCGTCTCGGAATTGTACACCAGGCGGGAGGTCTTGATGAGGGTCGTGTCCGTGAACATCTGCACGTTGTCCATAAAGGTAAACGTCTTGATCTTGGACTCGTACGACCCGAAACGGCTCTCGATGACCTGCCCGTCCTTGCTCTTCATCGCCCCGCCGTTCTGGAAGACGGCGACGCTGTCCCGGGTGTTGTAGTCGAGGTATTTCGTCCGGAGGACGTTGTTGTCCTTGTCCTCCAGCTGCACCAGGCCCCGGAACCGCGCCATGTCCTCCTCCACCACGTAGTCGAGCGTCTCGCTCGTGAGCTGGGTGCGGTTCTGGACGATCTTGACGTGGCCGATGGCCTGGATGAGCTGATCCTCGACATGCCAGTAGGCGGTGTCGCAGATCAGATAGGTCTTGTTGTGGTAGAACCGGGCCGGGCCGACGACCTTTCGGACGTTCTTTCCCCGGACCTCCATCAATTCCGCCGACTGCGCGCTCAGCAGGGTCACCACATTATCCGGCGATTGCCCGGGGGGTGTCCTCTGGGCAATCAGGCCGACGGGCAGAGCCAGTGCGGCGCAAAGGGTCAGCAGAATTCTCTTGAGGATCATCCGGCCGGGTATTTACTTACGGATCTTCTCGGCCCACTCCTTCCGGGAGAATTCGCATTCGCGGAACATCGGGTCGATCACGATAAACGTAGACGCGATTTTCTCGGTGATGAAATCATCGATCGCCTTCATTTTCTTGGACGCCTCAACCTGCTGGAGCAGTTCGGTATAGTCCTCGTTGAAGGTTGCCGTGTGGGCGGGGATGATTTTGTCGACGCGGATGATTTTGTAGACCAGGTTGCCGTTGCGGCCCTCGTTGTCGAGGGATTCGATCGGGAGGGAAACCTCGCCTTCCTTGAGGTCGCGGATGGCCGTATAGTCCTGGGGTTTGATCTGGTCGATCTCGAAATAGGTGGATCCGGTCGAAGGATCGGACATCTGACCGCCGTTGGTGCGGGTCGCGGGATCTTCCGAATAGAAGCGGGCGGCCAGGGGGAAGGTGACCGCTCCGGCATTGATTTCGGTGCGGAGCGAATCGAGTTTCTCGAAGGCCTTGGCCCGGTCGACGGAAGTGTACTGCGGCTTGATCAGGATATGACGGGCGTTGAACATGTCGCCCTTCTTCTCCAGCACCTCGATGATGTGGAAGCCGTCCGGGGTCTCGACGATCTGCGAGATGATGCCCGGCCGGAGCGACATCGCCGCATCGGAGAAAGCCGGCCAGAAGATGGACTTGGAAGCCATTCCCAGCTCGCCGCCCTTGCGGGCGCTGCCCGGATCCTCTGAATAGATGCGTGCCAGGGTGGAGAATTTCTCTCCGTTGATGATGCGCTCGCGGATCTGGAGGAGCTTTTCCTTGACGGCGTTGTTGGCCGCCTCGCGGTCGGGATAGATGCAGATCTGACTCAGCAGGTACTTGACGGGCACTTCGGGCAGGTCTTCGGTCTTGACGGTATCCATCCACTGCTTCACGTCGTAGGGCGTGACCTCGTTGATGTTGGAAGCCACCTGACTCTGCTCCTGCTGCGTCAGACTCTGGTCCTGGAGGGCCTGTTTCCATTCCTCGCGCAGTTTGTAGAGCGGCTTGCCGAAGTATTTTTCCATCTCGGCATCGCCGCCGAGCTGGGTCCGGATCTGGTCGAAACGCTGGGAAAGTTCTCCCTCGACCATATCCTGGTTGACCGAAAGCGAATCCAGCCGCGCCTGCATCAGGAAAATCTTCGAGGCCATCATCTGCTCGAGGATCTCGCAGCGGAGATTGCGGTCGGAAGACATTCCCTGGGCCCGCATCATCTGCACTTCCTGCTCGATGTCGGAAATCATGATGACTTCGTTTCCGACAACGGCGACCGTCTTGTCGATCACGCCCCCGCCGTATTTCTGGGCGGAAGCGATCAGTGACAAGCCGGCGAAAAGTACAGCGGCGAGGAGCCTACGCATTTTCGATGCCCTTCTTGACGGCGGCGCTGAGCCGGTCGTACAGCCCGTCCACCTTCTCCAGCAGTTCCTTGCGGATGGCGGCGTAATAGGCCTTCTTGTCTCCCTCGGGGACGGCGATCTTGTCCCTGAGCGCATTGAACAGGTCGACGGCCTCGTCGATGAGGTCGGTGATCTCGCCGGCATTCTTGCCGGGATGCACATTCAGGAAAAGGGTACAATCGTCCACAAACGCACCGATAACGTATTCGATGTCTTTCTTGATGTCACGTAAGTTCATAGAAACTTTGTTTTATAAAATAGTCTACAAATATACAAATATTTTCTAAACCAACTCTGACACTGTTAGCGCTTAAAGAGGAGGGGTTTGTCTTTCTCTGACGCCAATCTGGCGGGAATCTCGCCGTCCGTCACCGTCAAAGTCATTGTGGTTTTCTGGGGGTCAAACGTCCCGGAGATTGTATAGGTCTGTTCTTCACCGAGCTTCATCGCATAGGTATAGGTCAAAGAAACGGTATAGGTCCCGTCTGCGGCAGGATTGCTGAGGGTATAAGTGCCTTCCAATACGTATCCTCCCGGAATAACGTCGTTCACCAGGCCCTGCGTAAGCTGTGTCCATACGGTACGATGATCCTTCAGGCAGCAGAATGAACAATCCCAGGCTCCAACTTGACTGCTGAATTCCGATACCCAGCGAGTTCCGAGGATGGGGTCCTGCGGAGTGGGTTCGTCAGGGGTCTCTTTTTTACAGGAAAGAACCGTCAGCGCCATCAGCGCGGCAAAAAGGAAGGAAAATACTTTTTTCATTTCTGTTATTTTTTTCTTGTTTACTTTCTACTTTCCGGCAATGTGCTTCTCCCATGCCCAGGCGGAGGCGAGGGTGTCTTCCACACTGCGTTTGGCCGTCCAGCCGAGGACTTTGTTGGCCAGGGAGGGATCGGCCCAGATAGCGGTGACGTCGCCGGCACGGCGCGGGGCGAATTTATAGTTGAGCTTGAGGCCGTTGACCTTCTCGAAGGCGTTTACCAGTTCCAGGACGGAGACCGGGCGGCCGGTGCCGATGTTGTACACCTCGCAGCCCTTTTCCATCTTGCCGTCGAGCATACGGCGGACGGCGTAGACATGCGCCCGGGCGAGATCGACGATGTCGATATAGTCGCGCTGGCAGGTGCCGTCGGGGGTAGGATAGTCGTCGCCGAAGATGCTGAGGCAGGCGCGCTTGCCGATGGCGGTCTGGGTGATGAACGGGACGAGGTTGTTGGGAACGCCGCGGGGAAGTTCGCCGATGAGCGCGCTCGGATGGGCTCCGATGGGGTTGAAGTAGCGCAACAGGATGCCGCGGATTTCGCCTTCAGTGCCCGCCGTTGCCTTGACAACATCATTGAGAATATCTTCGCACATCTGCTTGGTAGCGCCGTAGGGCGATGTGGCCGGCTTGCGGGGCGTCTCTTCCGTCACCGGAACTTTGTCGGGCTCGCCGTAGACGGTGGCCGACGAGGAAAACAGCACATTGTGGCAGCCGTGGGCTGAAGCCGCTTCCAACACGTTGAGGAAGGAGCCGAGATTATTCTTGTAGTACATTACGGGCTTCTCGACAGACTCGCCGACGGCCTTGAAGGCGGCGAAGTGGATGACCGCGTCGATCTTGTAATCCGAGAACAACTTGTCGGTCGCCGCCGCGTCGCAGAAGTCCACCTTCTCGAACGGAAGTTTCCTTCCAATGATCTTCTGGACCCCTTCGAAGCAGGTCATATCGCAATTGGACATATTGTCGGCCACGACCACGTCATAGCCGGCCTCAATGAGCTCGACGGTCACATGGCTCCCGATGAAGCCCGCTCCGCCCGATACCAAAACACATTTTGCCATAATCAGAAAAAATTTTTCTTAATATCATACAAAAATAACACATTTCACTGATATTTCGCGTAGTTGCTCTCCAAAATCATCATCTTGGACGAAGATATCGCCCGGCAGGTGTCTGTAGCGTGACATTTTCCGACCACGCAGTCGACATTTAGGCTACTTTTGCCCGTGGGGTGACATTTCCCGACCACGCTGCTGACGTTTGTATTTGCATTCTGAGAGAAAATCACTACATTGCGATATGAAACAATTCTTCTCAATCTGGCTGCTGCTGATCCTGACGCTGACGGCGGGGGCGCAGGGGCCGAAGACCCGGGCGCAGGCTTATGTCAACCGCGTGGCCCGGCAGGAGCCGCTCAAGGGCTCGGTCTGGGGCGTGCTCGCCGTAAATTCCAAAGGCGACACCCTCGCCCGGTGGAATCCCGGCATCCGGATGGTGCCCGCGTCCAACATGAAACTCATCACCACGGGTGCGGCCCTGCACGCGCTCGGCGGCGATTTCCAGTTCGAGACCGCCCTCGGCTACAGCGGAGAGATCAGGGAGGGCACGCTGAAAGGCGACCTCTATATCATCGGCGGCGGCGACCCGACCATCGCGGCGCCCGACAGTATCGCCCTGTCCTCATTCACCCTCTTCTCGCGGTGGAAAAATTTCCTCCTCCGGGCCGGCATCAAGCGGATCGAAGGGCGGATCATCGGCGACGGCCGGTGGTTCGACGGACCCCTCGAGCACCCGAGCTGGAACTGGGAAGACCTCGGCACCGACTACGGAACGGGCGGCAACGGCCTCTGCTATTATGAGAATCAAAAAGAATTCGCGGTCAGCGCCGGGTGGAAGGAAGGAGAGCCCGTCAACTGGCGGGAAGGCACCCCGGAAACGCCCTGGATGAAATACGCCTCGACTGGCGTCACGGCGGCGCCCGGCACGGGGGACGAACTCTACCTGTTCACCTCCGACCTCGCCCCCGTCGGCGAGATCCGCGGCACCTTCGCCATCGACCGGAAGGCCCGGACCGAGCATTTCAGCAACAAATTCGGCGCGCTGACCTGCGCCTACCATTTCTTCAAATTCCTGGTCAAGGGCGGCATCGTGGCGACGGGCGGACCGGCGGACATCACCTCCCGCGGCCTCATCCGCGCCGGATTCGAGACACCGCCTTCCGAGCGGGCCGTTCCGCAGGACAGTCTCAGGCGCCTCGGCTCCACCTATTCACCTTCCCTCGCACGGATCTGCCGCGAGACCAACCACCGCAGCGACAACTTCTACGCGGAAACCCTCCTCCGCACCCTGGGGCGGCGCGCCTTCACGACCGACAACTACGACTCCTGCCGGGTCGCGCTCAACACCGTCCTCAAGGATCTCGGCATCGAGGATTTCAGCGGCCTCCTCGCCCTGGACGGAAGCGGACTTTCGCGGAAAAACAGCCTGTCCCCCGCCTTCCTCGTGCGCTTCCTCTCCGCGATGCGTCGCTCCCCCGCCTGGAACGACTACCTGGCAGGGCTCCCCATTCCCGGGGCCAACGGCACGATGCGCACCGTCCTCCCCACCCTCCCGCAGGAGACCAAAGACCGCATCCACCTCAAGAGCGGCTCGATGAACGGTGTCCTCTGCTACAGCGGATATATCACCCCGAAAGAAGGGCAGAAAGAGACTATCTACTTCTCCATTCTCACCAACAACGCCGACGTAGCCGCATCGAAAATGCGGCCCGTCATCACACAGATTATCGCGCTGCTGGCGGAGTGATCAGCTTCTGAAAAGACTGCGGACAAGGGCCGGAATGTCGGCGACCTTGACTACTTCGATGCCCTCGACTTTCTGGTCGAGACGGGTGTAGGAGGAGAGGAAGATGCGGCCGAAGCCCAGACGGGCGGCCTCGCGTACGCGGCGCTCGGCCTGCGAGACGGGACGGATCTCTCCGCTGAGCCCCACTTCTCCCGCAAAACAGACATCCTTCGGGATGGGATAATCGAAATTGGACGACAAGACGGCCACGACGACGGCGAGGTCGCAGGACGGGTCGGTGACCTTGAGCCCGCCGGCCATATTGAGGAAGACGTCTTTCTGGCTGAGTTTGAAGCCCGCACGGCGCTCCAGCACGGCGAGGAGCATATTGAGCCGACGGACATCGAAGCCCGTGGCGCTGCGCTGCGCGGTGCCGTAGACGGCGGAACTCACGAGCGCCTGCACCTCGAAGAGGAAGGGGCGCGTGCCGTCGAGCATCGCGCTGATGGCCGTGCCGCTGAGCCCGTCCTCGTGCATCGGGATGAGCATTTCGGAGGGGTTTTCGACCTCGCGGAGACCGGTGCCGGTCATCTCGAAGACCGCCAGTTCGGAGGTGGAGCCGAAGCGGTTCTTGATGCTGCGGAGTACGCGGTAGGGGCCTTTGTTCTCGCCTTCGAACTGAAGGACGACGTCGACGATGTGCTCGAGGATCTTGGGACCGGCGATGCTGCCCTCTTTGGTGATATGGCCGATCAGGATGACGGGAATGCCCGTTTCTTTGGCGAAGCGGAGCAGGACGGCGGCAGTCTCCTTAATCTGGGAGACGCTGCCGGCCGTGGACTCGACGCTCTGGCAGTACATCGTCTGGACCGAGTCGACGACCATCAGGTCGGGGGCGACTTCCTGCGCCTCGGCAATGACGTTGTCCATCAGGGTCTCGGAGTAGATATAGCAGTTGGAAAGGTCACCGCCGAGCCGGTCGGCCCGCATCTTGACCTGACGGACGCTCTCTTCGCCCGTGACGTAGAGCGTCTTGAGCGAAGGGCGCATCAGCGGAATCTGCAGACTCAGCGTCGACTTGCCGATGCCGGGCTCGCCGCCGATCAGCACCAAGGAGCCCTTGACGATGCCCCCGCCGAGGAGACGGTCCATCTCGGCGCTGCCGAGCGGGATGCGGTCTTCGCCGGAGAGTTCCACGTCCCGGAGCGGAACCGGCTTATGGCTGGCCCCCGGAACGGACGCGGACAGCTGTCGCTTGGCCGGGCCGGCCGCCACCGACTTCTCCACGAGGGTATTCCACTCCCCGCAGGCGGGGCATTTCCCCATCCACTTCGGGCTTTCATTCCCGCAGTTGGTACAGAACCAGACGCTTTTCACTTTATTCGTTGCCATATCTTGTATTGTTTATGGATGGTGGGGCGGCCCATGACGATGCCGCGTCATTCCAGGGTCACCTCTTGTCATCCCGGGGCTTATTCCCGGAATCTCTTCGTAAAGATACAAAAAAAAGATATTGTTCCTCCCGGGACAATATCAATTTTGCAATTGAAACTGATGCTTTCCGATTACTCGGCGACCTGAGCGGTCTCAGCGAGCTGGGCGGCGCAAGAATCGCAGGCAGCTTTGCAAGAATCGCAAGCAGCGGTGCAGGAATCGCAAGCCTCAGTAAGCTCCGTAGCGGCGGCCTCGGCTTCCTCAGCGGCCTTCTTGGAGTTGAAATTGCAAGCAACAGCAGCACCCATGAGGGCTACGATTGCGAGAGACATAAATACCTTTTTCATTGTACGTTAAATTTAACTAAATTAAACAAAACTAATTTTGCGGCTGCAAATGTAGGTGTTATTTTTGAATTTTCAAAACTTTTGAAAAAAATTTATTATCTTTGACCTATGGAATTGTTCTACAGCGCCCATTTTCAGGGGAATAACTGTTATCTCGAGGGGGATGAGGCCCTTCACTGCACCCGCGTTCTCCGCCACAAGATCGGAGATACCATTTATATTATGGATGGCCAAGGAACGCTGTACGAATGCGTTTTGACGGAAATTTCCCGCGGAGAGGCAAAAGCGGAAATTGTCAACGCGACGCCCGGATGGGGGGCGCATTCTTACAATTTGACACTTGCCGTCTGCCCCACCAAGAACAATGAACGCTTCGAATGGTTCGTCGAAAAGGCCGTCGAACTCGGCGTCGACCGCATCGTCCCCCTCATCGGCGACCACTCCGAACGCAAAATCTACAAGACCGACCGAGCGAAGCGCATCGCCCTCTCCGCCGCCAAACAATCCCTCAAGGCCGCCATCCCCGACATCGCCGAGCCCGTCTCCGTCCGGGACTTCATCCGGAGCCACGCTGGCGCGGACGCCCCACATGGTCCTGCCCACGGCACTGCGGACGCCCCACATGGTCCCGCTCACGGCACTGCGGACGCCTCACACGGTCCTGCTCACGGCACTGCGGACGCCTCACACGACCCCACTCACGGCAGCGCCGTATCCGGACTTCGGATGATCGCCTACTGCTTCGATGGCGAGCGCCCGCGCCTGTCTGTCAAAGAAGCCCTCTCCTCCACCACGCAGCCCGCCATGCCCCCCGTCGCACCGGGTGCGTTACCAGGTACATCTGCGGACACACAGAGCATATCAACGGACGGGCGGACGGACGTCACGACGGGCATGCAGCAAGACACATCAATAGACGTGCGGTCAGATGTCACGACGAGTGTGCAGCAAGACACATCGGAGATCAGCACTCCGGGCATTATGCAGGAACACGGCGCATTGCCGGACATTACAATCCTTATAGGGCCGGAAGGAGACTTCTCCCCCGAAGAAGCCGCCCTCGCCCTGGAGGCCGGCTTCCTCCCCATCCACCTCGGCCCCTCCCGCCTCCGCACCGAAACCGCAGCCCTCGCCGCCGTCACCGCAGTCTATCTGCACTACCTCCAGTAGCAAACCGTAGCAAACAGCCGCAATCATCCGCTTTCGCCTCGGTCTCGTTGCCACCGATAACTCTTAACGCCGTACTTTCCCCAGTTCGTGAGCATATTGCCTGCGGCACGACTCACCAAACGGATCTTCAGAACCATCCCGTGAGCACATCGCCTGTTGCACGACTCACAAAGTGCATCTAAGAACTTGACCGTGAGCATATTGCCTGCAGCACAACTCACCAAACGCATCTTCAGAATCATCCTGTGAGCACATTGCCTGTAGCACGACTCACGAAACACTATCCAATACCGACCCGTATATATTGCTAGCAACTTCACCTTCTGCCATGTGAGACTCCGGGCGTTTTCCAGCGTTTCCGCCCCAATCCTGTGCTCCCGGTGTGAGACTCCGGGCGTTTTCTTGCATTTCCGCCCCAATCGTGCGCTCCCGGTGTGAGACTCCGAGCGTTTCCCTGCGTTTCCGCCCCAATCCTGTGCTCCCGGTGTGAGACTCCGGGCGTTTCCCAGCATTTTCGCCCCAATCGTGCGCTCCCGGCGTGAGACTCCGGGCGGTATGGCATCAAAAAAGGCCGTGAACGCTACTTAACCCCTCCCGCAAGAACAGTATGGAAGCATTTCAGGGCTGAAATGCTGCTTAACCCCACCCGCAGGAATAGTATGGAAGCATTTTGGGGCTCGATTGCGACTTAACCCCGTCCGAAGAAGCGGTATGGCGACATTTCGGGGCTGAAATGCGACTTAACCCCGCCCACGGGAACGGTATGGAAGCATTTGAGGGCCGGAATGCGACTTAACCCCACCCGCAGGAACGGTATGGAAGCATTTCGGGGCTGAAATGCGACTTAACTCCGTCCGCAGAAGCGGTATGGAAGCATTTGGGGGCTGAAATGCGACTTAACCCCGCCCACGGAAACAGTATGGAAGCATTTTGGGGCTCGAATGCGACTTAACCCCGTCCGCAGAAGCGGTATGGCGACATTTCGGGGCTGAAATGCGACTTAACCCCGCCCGCCTACTTCCGGATGATCTCGATTTCGCCGGCGCAGCCGACTTTGATGATCTGGGAGGGCTTGCCGGTGGAGCCTTTTTCCAGGGGGGCGGGAACGGTGTAGTCGACGGCGGAGCGGATTTCTTCCGCGATTTCGCGGAAGGAGTGCGGGGTGGGTTCGCCGGAAATGTTGGCCGAGGTCGACACCAGGGGACGGCCCAGCTTGTAGGCCAGGTCGCGGCAGAAGTCCATCAGGGGGATGCGGATTCCCACGGAGCCGTCCTCGGCGACCACTTCGGGCGCCAGGTGGAAGCGGTCCGGTTTTCCTTCTTCGGAGACCAGCCCTTCGGGGTAGATGAGGGTCATCGGGGCGTCATTCACTTCCACGAGATCGACCGCGATGGAGGGCACCTGACGGACGTATTTCGCCACCATGTCCAGATCGGAGGCCAGCAGGACGAGCGACTTGCTGTCGTCTCGGCGCTTGATCTCGAAGATTTTCCGGACGGCGGAAGGGTTGGTCGCGTCGCAGCCGAGTCCCCAGACGGTGTCGGTCGGATAGAGGATGATGCCGCCGTCGCGGAGCGTCTGCACCGCCTCGGCGAGGATGGTTCGGATATCTTTCATTGCAGGAATGAGGACAGGATGGGATAATGGTCGGAATATTTCACGTCGCCGCGGTCGTACCAGCGGGCCTTCAAGGTCTCGGGATAGAGGATATAATCGATGCGGAGCATCGGCCAGAGGGAACAGTAAGTGGCGCCGAATCCTTTTCCAACCTCCAGGAAAGAATCTTTCCGGCCGCGGCTCAAACGGGAATAGGTATAGGAAAGCGGAGTGTCGTTGAAATCCCCCACGACGATGGAAGGTTCGCTGCAGGCGTCGATGTTGGCCATTACCTTGTCCACCTGATTCGGGCGGATCTTGTTGGCCCGGCGGAATTTGCGGCCGTCCTCCCGGGCGCCGTCCTCCCGGATGGAGCGGGCGAAGTGCGACAGCGAGATATTGTAACTCTCGAAGTGACAATTGTATACCCGGATCCGGGTGCCTCGTACATCCAGATCGGTAAAGAGGGCCATATTCGTGCTCTCCTCAAAGGTGACTTTTCCCTTCCCCTCGATCGGGAACCGCGACAGGATCACATTCCCGAAGCGGCCCTTCTTTCCGGTATAAATATAGTATTCCGACGCATATTTCGGGAAATGACGCTTGAGCCACGCGCCGGGTTGGTCGACATTCGGAAGATAGAATTCCTGCAGGCAGATCACGTCAGCGTCCGTTCCGGAAAGGTAATTCGCCACTTCCTCCGCCAATTCCACCTGGGAAAGGCGTGCGTATTCACCCTGCCCGTTCGCGAAACGGCCCACGTTGTAGGAAACCACCTTGATATCGCCCCGGCTGCCATCCGCCGGACGGCCGCTGAACTGGAAATACCGCCCGATCAGGATAATGGACGGCAGCATCACCAGCATCAGCAGGATCACCGGCCCCCAGGCCCGGCGGAAAAATCCCCAGACGATCAGGGCGCCGCAGCAGAACAGCACCGGCAGATAGGCCAGCGCGAAAATGGTCACATACCACGCCCAGGCCGGGTTGATCCACATCGACAGATAGCTCAGCAGCAGCAGGGCGGCAAGCAGCACCGCCGCTCCCCCGAAAGCGATCCGGGAGAACAGGCTCCGCTCCTTTTTCTGCCGCTTCCTTACCATCTGTTACGCTTTTTCCAGATCCACATCAGGACGAAGCCCACCAGCGCGCCGCCGAGATGGGCGAAGTGCGCGACACCGTCCAGCGTGCCGGTAATGCCCGTCACGAGTTCGATGCCGATGAAAATCAGGATCATCCACTTGGCCTTGAGCCGGACCGGCGGGAAGATCAGCATCAGCACCATATTGGGATAGACCACGGCAAAAGCCACTTCGATGGCGTAGACGGCACCGGAGGCGCCGAGGGTCGGAGTGCGAAGCAGGTTGAAGGCCGACGTCTCCATCCCGGCTGCAAGGTAGTGGCTGTACTGGATCCATTCCACCCCGGTATGCAGCAGATAGGCCCCGATGCCGCCGGCGAAATACAGGATCAGGAATTTCTTGGTGCCGATGGCCTTCTCCAGCGCCATTCCGAAGAGGAAGAGCGCCCACATATTGAAGAAGAGGTGGGCGAAATTGGCGTGGACGAACATATAGGTGAGCACCTGCCACGGACGGAAGAACGGGGATTTGGGAAAGAATACCGCCAGATATTCGATCACGACATCCGAGCCGCGCATTTCCGCTATAAACGAGAACAGGTAGACGATCGCGTTGACAATCAGCAGGTTCAGCGTCGCGGGCGGGATATTCCTCCAAATGGAAGGCCGGGATTCGTTATAATAAGGCATAATCGGTTCTAAAAATGTTTCTCCATCTCCTCCAGCGGGATCACGTGGAGAATCTTGCGGCCGGAGGAGGTGTATTCGGGATTCTGGCTGGCCATCAGCGCGTCCAGCAGACGCTGGGCCTCGGCGGTGGAGTCAAGCGGCGCGGAGGAGGAGGCCCCCAGCACGGCGAATTTCTCCGCCAGGGCGCTCTCCATCATCTCGGGGAGGGAAACCGTGTCGTCCGATAGGATCAGGACCAGGTCTCCGACGAGGGTCTGGACCTTTCCGGGCTCGGCGGAGAAACCGTCCGGGACGGCATTCACCACGACGGTATCGGTGCCGAAAGGCGTGATATCGAATCCGAGCGAAGTGAGAAGGTCCGCCTTGGCGTCGAAGAGCAGGCGGTTCTCCACCCCGACATTGACCTGCACCGGGAACAGCGCGCGCTGGGAGGAATGGCCGTTGCGGGAGATGACGCCGAGGAAACGGTCGTACAGCACCCGCTCCCGCGCCCGGCGGATGTGCGTCACCAGGAGTCCCGAGCGGGATTTGGAGAGGATGTATTTGCCGCCGAGGATCATCAGCTGGCCGCTCGGCATCGCGGCGCCCTCGAAAAGTTTGCCGTATTCTTCTTTCTCTTCCGCCTTCCAGGTCTTGCCGCTCCAGGACGGGGTCTCGGGGAATTTCGGCGGATTCGCCGGTGCGGAAGGGGTCGCGAACGGATCGTAGCCCGGGTCGAAGCCTACCGTCGGGGCCTGGGCCGGGGTATATTCCTCGAAGCGCTTGCCGATGACGGGCATCGTGAGGTCCTCGGGGTTGTCGAAATCGATGCTGCCTGCCTGGGAGAATTTGCCGAGCGCCTCCCGGACCGCCGCGAAGAGGATCTGGAAGATGACGCTGTCGTCCTCGAACTTGATCTCGGTCTTGGTGGGGTGGATGTTGACATCCATCGCATGCGGATCGACCTGCAGGTAGAGGAAGTAGGAAGGCGTGACCCCTTCGGGAATGAGGTTCTCGTAGGCCTTCATCACGGCCTTGTGGAGATACGGGCTCCGGAAGTAGCGGCCGTTGACGAAGAAGAACTGGTTGCCGAGGGTCTTGCGGGCGCTCTCGGGGCGGCCGACGAAGCCCCTCACGTCGACGGTCGAAGTGTCGGCGGCAATGTCCACCATCTCTCCGACGACACCCGCACCGACAAGGTCCTGGATGCGGAATTTGAGCGACTGGGCCTGCTTGAGGACGAAGATGTCGCGGCCGTTGTGCGTGAGGGTGAAGCGCACGTCCGCCCGGGTGAGGGCGACACGGGTGAATTCTTCGACGACGTGCTTGAATTCGACATTGTCGGACTTGAGGAATTTGCGCCGCGCGGGAATGTTGTAAAAAAGATTGCGGACGCTGAAACTGGAGCCCTTGGGCGCCGCGACTTCTTTGGTGGAAAGATGCTCGGAGGCGGCGAACTGCACTTCGCAGCCGACTTCGTCCTCCTCGCGGCGGGTCCGGAGTGTCACCTCGGCGACGGCGGCGATGGAGGCCAGGGCCTCCCCGCGGAAGCCGAACGTGAGGATGTTGCCGAGGTCTTCGGCCGTGGCGATCTTGGAGGTGGCGTGCCGCTCGAAGCAGAGGACGGCATCGTCCGGGGACATCCCGCAGCCGTCATCCACGACGCGGATCAGCGTCCTGCCCGCATCGGTCAGCGCGACGCTCACCTCGGTCGCCCCCGCATCGAGGGCGTTCTCCATCAGCTCTTTCACCACCGAGGCCGGCCGCTGCACGACCTCCCCCGCGGCGATCATATTGGCGATATTGCCCGGTAAAATCCTTAATTCCATCTATCCCTTGTGGCTTGTCCCGGAATCTATAACAAACTGTAAAACTTCGTAATATACACCAGCACCACGGCAATCAGGAGCAGCGTCACGATGCCGATGACGGCCTGGACCTTCGTACCCGACCCGCGGGTGCGCTTGTAGTTGCCGTCGCGGAACGCCCCGCGGATGCTGGCGCCGGGAACATAGGTCCCTTCCTCGCGCTCTTTGTCCGCAGTACCGTCCACGTCGCCGAACATCGCCTTGCGTTTCTCCTTCTCCGGATCGAAGTAACGGGGCTTGTAATTGAACACCCTGTGCTCCTGTTCGCCGAAGAAACCGAAATTGAATACTCCCATAATCCAAAAGTGTTGACAGTTTACAAAAATACGAATTTTATCGTTACCTTTGCAACAAATCTACGGTTATGGACTTCAAAATCGGCAACGGATACGACGTACACGCCCTCGCTCCCGGGCTTCCGATGTGGCTCTGCGGGGTGCAGATTCCCTCCGACAAGGGCTTCGTAGCCCATTCCGACGGCGACGTCGCCATCCACGCCCTCTGCGACGCCATCCTCGGCGCCCTCGCCCTCGGCGACATCGGGCATCTCTTCCCCGACACCGATCCCGCCTGGAAAGGCATCGACAGCAAGATCCTCCTGCGGAAAGTCGTCTCCCTGATGACCGAACGGGGCTACCGCATCGGCAACGCCGACATCACCATCGCCCTCCAGGCCCCGAAACTCGCCCCGCACATCCTCCGGATGCGGGAAACCCTCGCCCCGATCCTCGGCGTCGGGACCGACTGCGTCTCCGTCAAGGCCACCACCACCGAGCACCTCGGCTTCGTCGGCCGCGGCGAAGGCTGCTCCGTCCAGGCCTCCGTCCTCCTCGCCGCCCGGTAAGAGTTCCTCGGCCGGCAAGAGCTCCTCGGCCGGCAAGTTCCCTTCGGCCGGAAAGAGCTCCTCAGCCGGCATGTTCCCTTCGGCCCTGCGGCGTCTCAGATAGCGGGCGGCATAGTAGACTCCGGCCGTTTTCCCGCGTTTCCGCCCCAATCCTCCATCCGCAGCACGAGACTCCGGCCGTTTTCCTGCACTTTCGCCCCAATCCTCCGTCCCCAGCCCGAGACTCCGGGCGTTTTCCTGCGTTTCCGCCCCAATCCTACTTCCCCAGCCCGAGACTCCGGCCGTTTCCCCGACTTTCCGCCCCAATCCTACTTCCCCAGCCCGAGACTCCGGCCGTTTCCCCGACTTTCCGCCCCAATCCTACTTCCCCACCCGGAGACTCCGGGCGTTTCCCTGCACTTTCGCCCCAATCCTCCGTCCCCGGCACGAGACTCCGGGCGTTTCCCGCCTTTCCGCCCCAATCCTCCATCCGCAGACCGACACTCCGGCACAGGCCGGACGGATTTCGCAGCGGAAAAGAAAAAAATTGTTGCAGAATCAAAATTTTGTTGTATCTTTGCAGTCCCAATTCGGCGGCCCCCCGCAAATTGGGTACTTTGACACATTGAGATATGGTGTAATGGTAGCACTACAGATTCTGGCTCTGTCAGTGAGGGTTCGAGTCCTTCTATCTCAACAAAAAACCATGATGGCGGGGTAGCTCAGCTGGTTAGAGCGTCGGATTCATAATCCGGAGGTCGTGGGATCGTGACCCACTCCCGCTACCACACCAAAGCGACATACGTAAGTGCGGCAAGTACGACGCCCTCTTACGCACCAAACAAAATTCATCATATATCCGAGACTGCCCTGCGAGGCGGTTTTTTTGTTTTATATACTGTCTTGAGCGGCGGGATTACTGAGCGGCGGGCAGTTTATCAGCAGAGAAAAACAGCGGAAAAGTGCGACCATATATGCGACCAATCATGTTTAAAAGTAAAAGTGGTCGCAAATTATGGATCGAAACACAGCAAATGTCTCGTTCTACTGTCGCGAGAGCAAGAAAAACAAGGACGGTGGAGATTCTCAAAAAGTATCATTTTAAACTCCCTATCATTGGGAACCACAAGCTCAATGTCTATCTAAAAGCCATAAGGGACCTCTGCGGGATAGACAAACCTATCTTTTCCCACGTTGCCAGACACACCTATGCTACCAGGTGCCTTAACAGAGGGATACGCTTGGAGGTGGTAGCAAAGCTCCTGGGGCACAGCACAACCAGGATAACACAGCACTATGCTAAACTCCTACAAAACAATATCTTGAATGAGGTTAAGGATGCCTTTGAGAAATCCTATTGAAAAAAAACGTTATCTTTGACAGTTAGATAAATCGAAATCTGTTTGATCATAATATGAAAATTATCCTCTTACTATTC
>JAEEGL015134598.1_pt1 | contig 16770 bp, 22 predicted proteins | sample 9134231 | NCBI WGS metagenome assembly JAEEGL01 (sample SAMN16246548, study PRJNA631951) | gut metagenome | biome: gut microbiome; feature: rumen; material: fiber-attached | host: Bos | place: Iran: Karaj | collected 2018-10
ATAGGAATTCCGGAACCCTAAGAGTTAGCTAAAATAGCAAATCCACCTTGTTCTGAAGCATTTACATAAAATGAAACCGCATATAAAGTACGATCTTTTAATTCAGTACTATACGTTAGATTATTATCTGTCTCATAAACAATAGTCTTATAAATAAAAGCATCATCTATTACACTTTTTCTAACTGAATAATATTCTTTATAATTCCTTGGAATTAAATCCTTTCTAGCAGTTAAAGCTAACTCATTAGCTTTTTCTCTATCAAATGTAAAGAATATATTATCTATATTTTCAGATTCTATAGGAATCCAATCGTAGAAAGTCTAAAAATGTTGTAGAACTTCGTTCCAACATAATGACCAAGATAAGCCATCTTTCCAAGATACTATCTTTATATTAGGATTATCTCTTAGATCTTGTCTATTTATTTCATTACCATCAACATCTAAAGGAGTGTCGTTATAATAGGTGAATATAACATCTCTTTTAAATGCATTATAGTGTGTCTTTATATTTATGTGACCTATATAAGGAGTAGTAGTAAACTCTGACATGTCTAAGTTATCAATTAGGAATTTTTCTACTTTCTAATTAGAAATAATAGAAATCTAACCGTTTTGATTTATAGACCAAATACATTTTGCTATACTATCTACACCATAAATAGCTATCTAAGTATTAATTATAGAATCTTTCCATATAGAACCTAAATAATCACTTACTACAACAATCTAATAAGGAAGTAACTCGTAAGGATTCTATGCTTTACTCATAGCACTTGTAACATCCATTCTTCCAATTCCATGCTGGAATACTATATAAACATAGTTACCAAAAGGAACTAACTTTGTTATACTTCCATATATCTTAGTGTAATCTCTATATGCATATTCAAACATTACTTTAAATTCATTAGTGAATGAATTTGCATTATCTACTTGAGAATGGTACACTCTAGTAAAGTATTCTTGCTTTATAAAAGGAACATTAGGTAAAGCATAGTACTTTTTGTCTGGAATAGATATTGCAGTAGCACTATTTATAACATTTGAATCTCTTAAAGGCAAATATTTATTCTTCTTTTCTAATGGGAAGAAACTTCTCTTTTTATTGAATGAAGCTTGTTCAGTAGCATTACTATAATCTATATCTCTAAAAGATAAATTATGTGAAGACATTATAGGGAATGTAATCCATTGTCCTAAAGCTACTGCATTTACGTCTGCTCTATTTATTGAAGCTAAACCTCTAAGTTCCCAATCTTCATCTGCTTTAAATATAGCTTTTAAGTTAAAAGCACCAGTAACTTCTTGTTGGTGCGGGTTTACTTTTTTCTTTATTTCCTTATCACTGGCTGCTTTTATAAGCTTTATGATAGAACTTATAGGGAATAATGGATTAAACGATGCACTACCAACATAAACTTCAAAAGCTTGAACTATTTCATTAGCATATCCATAAGGATAGTTTGTTGGATCTCCGTAGTATTTAACTATTTTATGTCCTTGCTGTGAAGCTTCTCCGTTCTCATTTATTACATACAAGTGCTTACATAAATTACCATCATCATCTAAATAATAGTCATCATCCTTATCGAGTTTGAAATTTGGATAAGCATCTGTTTTACTAGCATTGACCGCTGCTATAATACCTCCTATAAAATTTCCAGTTAGGAAATAAATTAACGGCTAAATCCACTTCTAATGAGTAGGTGCGGGGATTTCCCAACCATCTGTATCAGGTAAAAGATTGCTATGTGCATTATCTAATATCTAAGCTGTGCATCTTACTCCATAGTTTTTATTCCAACATGATGGATCTACAATATCATGATTAGTAGGTAATTCCGGATCTATAAAGTTTCTATACATTCTATGAGTAAACATATTTATAAAGCAATCTCCTCTATAGCAATCTGTTTCTTCCTAAATTTCAGATCTATCACTTATAGCATGATATTCTTCTGCAGAATTGAATCTTTTCTAAAAATCTTGAAGTGTTGCCTACTCTTCATCGTCATAGTATATTTTCTATTTTATATTATAGATTTCACCATAAACTAATGGACAGTCTTTATCTGGAATTGGGTTACTCAATCCTACGTAAGGACCCCAATTACCTCTAAGCAGTGTTGTACTTGTTGTTAAATTCTATGGTGCTGTCTGATTCCAATCTTTCTCTATATCAGAAGTTTTATAAGGCTCGTGCTCATTACCAGCTAAAGTACTGAAGTAATCGTCACCGTTAGTTAATATTTTAGTGTTTTCTGGAATATTTAAAAGTTTACTCAAATATACTTTATCTTTTCTCTTTTTAAATTCATTAAATTTTATAACTGAACTAGTTCCAGAGAATATATACCTACCGGCATTTGTTAAACAAAACTCGTTACCTACAAATATCTGATTATAAGTAGCTTCACATACTTCTGCGTCCGGTACAAGCATTGCCTAAGTATCAAACTGTCTTTTATTTTGCGGAGTTATGAAAGTACCCTCTCGTTTTAATATCCTGTCTTTATCTAAGAAAGATTCTACTAAATATCTGTTACCTTCATCTTTAAGTATTGGTAAACTACCATAATCTTTTTTAGAATGAGCTATAACTAAACCTTGACCCAAAATTGTAGGAATTCTTTTTTGTCTTACAAAGAAAAAGCCTTTAATATTGTGGTATTCAAGAACTTTTTGGTAACTTTCATTACCTGGGTTCTTCTCATTATATTTAGAATCTCTCCAAATCTCCCTAATATCAAAACTAATATATAGTGGCGAAGGAGTAACTACTTTACTTTCAAAACCTTGATTTATAATTTCAAGTTTAGGAAATTTTATGACTCCTCTTGAATTAGTCTTATATTTTGGTTTAAAATAACAATCTTCAGGCTCACACTCCCAAGCATTATCTTCTTTTTCAAAGAATTTCTGATAATAATTATCTTCAGACATTTCTTTTTCTTCAATTGTATTAAAATCAATACCTTGAAGATTAAATACTGGACTTAAACTATTATCTTTAAATATATAAACTATACCGAACCTATAAATTTCATCTGGCCAATACCCTACCCTATAATAAATATTCTAATCATTATAGTAACAAAGTTTATTCTCTTCTTCGTTTATAGTTCCAGAATCTTTATAATCAGTGTCTATATGTCCAACGTTAGCTTTTTGATGCCATCTTGGGATAATTTTCCAAGATATTCTTCTAAGTTCATCCCAATCATGTATTGGCTTTTTGTTATTACCAAACATCAATACATTATTAAATACAGCTTGAGTCTTAACTGATTGTAAATCAATATAATCTACATATAACTGTTTTTCATCAATTTCTTGTATATATTCATTACCTGTAATAGTAATTTCACAAGTAGAATTGACTACTGGATAGTCAAAAACAACCTTTCTGTATGTATTAGCTGTAGCCTGAGAGTTCCCTGAAGAACTTCTTACAAACAACACATGTATATAATCAAATCCAGAATCTATGTTAGATACGGTAAAAGATACTGCTTTGTTAGTGTTTTCATCTTCCATTCCCATTCTAGCTTCAGAAGGGGAGTTATTGTTTCCAATATGCATCTAAACTATACCAGATTCAGCTACAATTTCACTTTCGTTACCGTCTGCATCAGCAAGTTTAAAATAGAAAGTATATGAACCGCAAGCTAATTTACCATGATTTGATAATAATCCATTAAATTTAATTTTTGGTATCTTTAAAGGAGTTGGTTTTAAATCTGTATCTACTTCAAACGTAGTTTCATCATAGACATTTGTGTCTTTAAAACCGGTATGGTCAGGAATTATAAATCTATTTTCATCTTGAATAGAAAATCTAGAATTAATTAATTTAGATGGATTCTTGTTATCATTTAATATCATATTAACAGAACCATCATAAGAATCCTGTAAAATAATATCTACAGGATGCTCTAGATCAAAATCAAGTTTCTTAGTAGTAAAATCACCTAAAATAGACGTTTCTTCAGAAACTAAATTTTGTAGCGGAGAATACTAATCTCTCATTTCACCTTCATAATTTAGAATGGCTTTATACTCTCCAGTTTTATTAATTGTTAAAATAGGTATTTTACTCATATTATTCTCGTATTGTTATTGGTGAGCCGAAAGCATCTAAGCTTTGGGTTGCTACATTTGAAACTTTATCTTTATAATCATTGTTTAGTGTATAACTGTCTTCTATTTTATACATAGGCTTATCTGGAAGCCAAGTGAAGTTATATGAATTTTCGAAGCATTTATGATTTTCTTTATATGTGTAGCAAGATGGAAATATTACATAATTTTTAACTGCCTACTCTAATTTAGAATTTGCTGTAGATCCTGATCTGGCTTCTGAATACTGTTTTTTAAAATCCTATATTTCATTATTTAATAGTGTAGTATATAAAGAATCAGAATCTAAAGGTACTTGATATAGACCTATATTACGAATGTAACCTCTAGCCTACTTATCTGACCTATTAATTAATTCAACTCTAAGATAATTTATAGTAACTGTAGATTTATTTTTTAGCCAAAATCCTATATAAGATTTATAAATATCATGTGAACTTGATTCTCCTTGAATACTATAATTAAACCTATAATTAACCTTACTAACAGTAGAGTCATCAATATATAAATTATAATTAAGTATATAAAATCCAGAATCTAATTGTATTGTTTTATTTATATTGAACTCATTATAGTATTTTAATTCCACAAAATCTTTCTCATTATAATAACTACAATTATATCCCATATCAATAGGAGTTTTTAACTGATCTTGTCCAACTAACCACTCTAAATTCGAATCATCCTAATCAGTAAGATAATTTATAGTAGTATCTACATTACTATTTACTAAGATTTCTTTACCGGAATCCTTTCCATATATCCCTTTAAATATACCGTTTATACTATATACATACTAAGGTTTAATTCTATATGCTGAGCTTTGATCAAAAGATAATTTACTACGGCTTAAATCCACAGCAAATAAGACGTTAGGTAACCAAACACTCCCTTGTGTACTTGGGTTTAATACACCATAAGTAGCATTTAGTTTTATTCCCATATTTGATAGCTTAGCTGCAAACTGGTTTGGCTCTATAATAGTTTCATTACTTATAATATCCTCCTATTTTATTGGATATACATAAGTAGTGTATCTCCCCATATATTGGGGAAACGAGTAATAGTAATGGTCCTATTTTTTACATGGTTTTGGTTTATTTATAGTCTAATTATTAATATAGATTATAACCTAAGCATCTCCAGAATAGCCCTACGGCTATATAATATATGATTGTGTATTGCTTAAATTTTTAACAACAACACTTACTTGTTTTTTATAAATATAAGTGCTATTATATAAATTACTGTTATCTTTAATTATAGTATAGTTATACTCTTTTTCTCCATAGCCAACTACAAGCTAAGAATCTTTAATTAAGTAATATTTTCCTCTTTCATTATACTAATCAAAAGGCCAAGAATAATTACCTGCAGGACGCTTAAGTCTAGTAGTATAGACATTACTATCTACACTTTCAAGTCCCATATAATCATGACCATAATTAGTATCCTTTACATCGAGATTGTTAAACTAAGCATTACGTAAACTAGTTAAATTAATCCAATTAGATGTACCAAAGTCAAAAGGAGTCTAACTTAAAGAGCCACCTGATTCACTACTATTAAAAGTAATATTACTTTTTAATATTCCTTTTTTAATTAAATCTGTTGTGGGCAGACCAGTTCCATTAGTAAGATCATTAAAGTAATTTTTCTAATAATTTAAAGCTGTTATAGTAGGCCCGTCAGAAAAACTTGTCCACCCTGGCCTATCCTTTTTAAATACTAAAGGAATAATTGTACTTTTCTATAAATTAGCAGTTGTATATATTGTAAAACTGTCCTAATTAGGTGCTGGGTTGAACTCAGTATTTTTACCATTAGTACCGCTAAGATAATAAAAATCATAATCTGTATGATCTATATGTTGTCTTCTTATATCAACAGTCTTTGTTTTAACTGAGTTTTTACCGTCAGAAATAGCCCACTAAGGATATATACTGATACATAAGTCATCATCTAGTACCTACTATGTCTAGGTATATCCTGTAGATTCGTATTTATAAATTTTCTTTACTCCATCTACATCCTCATAAACAATAGGATCTTCTAACTCAACTGTATAACCTTTAGTCTAATCAGTAATATCGTAATATTGTTGAAAGCTTAAACCGCAGAAGTCTACCTAACCTCCCTCATAACCGCTAGTTGCAGGGTTATAATACATAGTTTTCTATCCTACAATGACATAATTATTGTCTGTTTTATAGTTATTATCTTCCCCAACAAACGAATAAAAAGTAATATTAAATATAATATCTGTGTTTATTTCATCTAAAGCTAACCAGCAAATACCATCATGTTCTTTATAGTCGTTTTGTCTAGTCTGAATACTAGATGAATTATAAACAGTTAAATAATGATGATATACACCGTCTTTTATCTCTAAAATATCATTAAAAAAAGAATAAGGAACTTTTGGAGTAGGATCTTCTAGTAATGTTTTACTATATGGTATTATCTAGCTTGATATTGATAAGTCAATTTCCTCTGGGTTACTAGATCCAGCCCAATAATTTCTGATATTATCATCTTCCTAATTACTAAATAGCGCCTAGTTATATATTATATTGTTTGGAGATACGTCATCCCAAGCATTTAGTGTATTTACACCTTTTGATGAAGTAAATCCGTGTGTGAAAACATCAATAGGTTCTCCATTTACGGAAGCTTCTATTTTTATTTTATCTATATAAACTGGCCCATTTGAATCATATTCAAAACCAGGAATAACAATTACTATATTTTTCTTTTCCATATTAAGGTACTATATAAACAAAAGGACTCTTTACCCTAGTTGTTTGATTTTCAATCATTTCTATATTCTCTGGTACTTCTGGTTCAATTGATATATACAAATAACCAGCAGGTATATTAGGATATTTTCTATAAAGATTATGTCTCCCACAAAGTTCTGTATCTATACCATTAGTTTCATTTAAAACAAACCAATAATCACTACTTTGATTTTCTTTATTACCGTCATAGTAATTTTGTTGTATTTTATCTACAGTATTTGTAATATCAATTACTTGCCCATTTACAGTTTTACTATAAAGTTTAACTTTAAACCAGCCGCTTTTTCCCACCACTTGAGTAAATAAAGGGTAAGTTATTGTAGTATTATTACTAGTTTGTTTAGTAGTGTCTATTATAGGGCTTGCATTAATCAACACTAAAAACTAATCCCCTACCCTAAACTTAGTTGTTTCATCTAAAGGAATTAATTCTGAATTAATATGTAGCTTATAATCGTTATTGTAATTTTCTGTATCTAAATCAGAAATGTCTATTCCTAAATTTTTCTCTTCAGGATTTTCTAAATACGTATATTCAACAACAGGACTTGGAATAGTACCTAATTCTGACTATCCAGATTGTGGATTATGAGAAGCAATATATAGAACACCTCCATGTTCTTTCATTCCAACAGGGATGAAACCATCAGATAATGTAATTAAATTTCCTGTTTTAGCGTCTTGAATTTTAGTATTACCCATATCATTCTGTAATACTAATTCATTTCCATTGAAGGTAATTAAAGTAGCATTTAAAGCACTAGTAAGAGATTTATTCTGAGTGCTCAGCGGATGAAGATCCGCTACCATACCTTCCTAAAAAACATTTGTTGTAGATTTCATATTTATTTGGTCCTATATATTCAGCTTTATCTGTTTTTAAATCTGGAAGATAAAACTTCCATCCAGCATCTATTGTATATGGAATTCTCCATATATGTTTTACTGCTTTATCATGATATAGCTCTCTAATTAGTTTTACTGCAAATACCTTCTCAAAATTTTTAAATTTACCACCGGCTTTGACTTTCTTATGCTTAGCTTCCGTTAAACCTATATAATAGTATCCATCCCACTGTTCTTCTCGTAAATAAAAGAGAACTCTTTCTTTCATTCTCCATTTAGTTACAAATATTTTATAGGTTTTTAAAGCAGTATCAGACATCCATCCATTATAAAATGTGTATTTATCTACAGATGAATTTAATGTATGAATATCTGCATGCATCCTCATAGCCCAAGCATAAATTCTTAATCCATAATTAATTATATTATAAATTTCAAATTTAGTGTAGATTGGAAATCTTTCTTTTAGAATATCTAAATAGTCACTTACGTTTTTAATAGTTTCTTTATGATGTACACTTCTTTTATACACACTTTCTATAACTGCTTTTCTTAATTCTCCTCCTACGTGTACTTGTCTTATCCAATTACCATATCTAGTATGATATTTAAAAACTATAATATTTACAGAGAAGTTTGATTTTAAAAAATCTATATATCTATATGCTCCATTTTGTACTGCTTTTTTAAATTCTTCATCTGATATGTTTTCCATTTCAAATGAAGCATTAGAACCAGGAGGAAATTTTAAAGTTATTTGATTTTGAGCTATATCCCAAAAAACTACCTTTAAAAAGTAAGATAACATTCTAGCACATATGTACTTAACTGTTGTAGGTTTTTCTTCTAGAAACTTTCTTCCTTGTAAGTATTTATAAGCTGGAAATCTTATATATAATTGTGGTAAAGTTAAAGCATGACTTGTTACATATAACTTGTCCATTATTTAATTGGTTTAGACGTTCTGCCAAAGTTATGTCTATCCCAACTAACCTGAGTATCAAGTATTTCATTCATATCATTTTGAGATAGTGCCTCAGCAACTCTAGCTTCTGAACAAAGTTTTAACCAATCGGTTTTTAAAGAAGCTGCTATTTGCATAGTGGCAGAATCTTTTGTTTTAATACCTTTCCTATAATAGTAAGAATATGCACAGTACGCTGCGATTGCATTTTGTTCTTTACTATTTATATATGGTAGCTCATCTTCATCTAAATAACTAGATTTATACATAATTTGTACCATAGGGAAAGGCTCTGTAAAATATATCTTGTCACCTAATTCCTTGTATTTTACGAATTTACCACGTAAATAAAGTTCGTTAGGCATTCTTTTTTGCCATTCAATGTCCTCTTCCACATCATGTGTATAGAACCCAGGATAGTTGATTATATTACTTGTTTCTTGAGCATCTTCGAAAGGAAGAGTAATTGCTTCAATTAAGTCAACATCACATGGTTTACAAACATACCACCCACCACAAGGATCAGGCTGTGGAAAAGCTCGTGTAATTTTAATTTTGAAATCCTTATTACCTATCTTTTTATAGGCAATCATAGCTAAGGTTTCAAATTGGTCCTCATCCATCTCTATACCATAGAGCTCATCTAAAAGAGGTAATACTGAATAAAGTGGTTCTTTCTGCATAATTATCTAGGTATTTGATCGTTAGGTGGAGGAGGCATTAGTAATTGTCTATAATATACTAATTTTCTCTTTACTATTGTTGTTCTAATCTCATCATCTAGCCAGCTCATATTATTCATCTCTTCAGTGTCACAACAAGCAAACTATTCAAGCTGTCTAGGATCTTTAAATATAGCAATAACTGTTAAAACCTCAAGCATTGGAGCATTAAAAATATAACCATCGTACATATTATGCTCGTTAGGAGTTGTGTCTATATATACGTAAGGTTTATTTTTTCTCCTACTTTTATACTTGTGGTTTTTAAACATTACTGGATTTGTATAAACTTTAAATTTCAAAGATTTATCTATAGCTCCTATATAGAAAATAGCCTCTTCTCCGAAATCGTTTATAATTTGTGGTATCTCAAAATGAGCTATAGGTTTACTAAAGTTAAAGTCACAACATTTCTCTAAAGATTTACAATCCACTTTAACACAGTTAAGTGAATACATTAAATCCTTTAAAGGAAGTATATTCTTTAAAGAAAGTTGCTTTATTAAGCTCATTCTTACATCAATAATCTCGTCTTCTACTTGTTCTTGAGATATAGCAACTGTAGCATTATACTGTGATAATCCACTTCTTATCTCGTTTATAATTGAAGAACTTAATTTTTCTAATACTCTCATAGCTATAAATAAAAAAGGCAGACGGAAAGACCGTCCGCCTTCTTCTAATTTATTTTAAAATGGCAATTTAAATTTTTATTAGTCACTCGGAAGTGTAACTGCTAACTCTTGAGCTTTGGTAGGGTTAGTACCATCGATAGACTCAGCTGGAATTGTTACTGTAGCGCTTGCTACTATATCCTTAACCTCAGCAGCAGTAGTCTTAGAAGCAGCAGTTGACTCAGCAGCAGCAACATCACTCTTAAGAGCTACAACGTCTTTAGGCTGAGTAGAACCTTCAACAAAGGTTGTTGCAGGAGTACCTGTAGCAATAGTAGTAATCTGAATTCCACCCTCTTCGCAAGCTGCCTCAAATACAGCTGATACGTTCTCGTCCTCTCCACAAGGAGCTGCACTGTTCAAGAAAAGAACATGAGTTGTAACAGATTTATCAATTGCACCCATAACCTGATGACCAATGAAACGTCTCTCAGTTACGTATTCAATTACATACTGATCATACTGACCACCTGGAACTGGAAGTCCACCAAAATCTGGAGCAAATGGATTAGTACGAGCGTCTGTTGGAATACGAAGATTCTTAATAAGACGTTTTACAGTACCTGCACCCTCTGTACCAGCAGTAGTAACAGTAAGCTTAAGACCTGAAGGTTTATAATCTTCAAAACCAGTATAAGAAGGAGCTAAAGAGCTTGTAGATGCGCTTGATAGAGGAATCTCATCAATATAGTCAACTCGTGTATCCTCGTCTGAGTTACCAGTTAAGAAACGAGTATAGCAGTCATCTGCAGTCAAAACAAGTTTACTTCCATTTACAGAAGCTTTGAAGAAATTAAAATCAGTTTTCTGCATGTCTTTTGCAATAACTTTTGCAAACTTAGCTGCGATATCTGCAGTAGTATTTCCACTTTCCTTAACTACCTCATAGAAGAAAGGTTTCTTATTTACAAGCTGTGCATCTTTGTAAATAGAAGATACAAGACCAACTTGTTTTGTTACAATCTTCAAGCGAATAGCTACATTATCTGGAACACTTGCAAAGTCAGACCACTGACTAAAATCAATCTCAGCAACCTCATTCCGCTCTGCAACATAAGGTCTCTTAGTTACATTGCAAATATATTGTTTCTGGAAAAGGTTTACACCTTTGATATAAAGACCAGCAAACTGGCCATTTACTTTCTTAACTTCTATAAAGCTAGGATCGTTAATAATTGTTTCTGTTGAATATGAAAACATAATTTTTGTAAATTTTAAAAGGCTATCTTAAGTTAAATATTATCTTTCTTTAGGTGGAATAGGAGGAGCTATTGTTGTATTAATTCCTGTAAAGTTTTGTACTCTTGGATTAACTCCATTTTCCATTGCTAATGCAACTACGTTATTTATAATCTCGTATATAACGTAATCATTAAATTCAACAATAGTTGACGTGTCCTTGCTGTCATTTATTTGATCTTCAGTAAGTATTGTGTACTTAGGAGTTCTCAAATAATCTACATAAACAGCTTTTAATTCATATCTTGGATTATTTCCACATTTTATCTACATAATAGGGTAAGTAGAATTCCCATATCTTACACCGTCCTATTTAACTTCGTTTCTTGGGTAAGAAACATCTATAACAGGGTCTTCTAGGTTTATTATATAAAAGTAGGGCCTTTTTACAGAAGGTTTCATATAATAGTTAGTAATTACCTGAGACCATTGGTTTGTAGTAAGTTTATTAGCACCAACTCTTATAGTAGGACAGTCGTTACATCTAGGTTTATTGTCTTTAAACTCACATATACAGTTTAGAATATGCATATAATCAGAAGGAAGTGGGCAATCATAACTAGTTCCAAAAGCATCTTCAGATGTTGTTGCTGTAGGTATAATTTTAACAGTTTTAGTTAGAACCCTTAAATCATCTGTAGATTGTTGATTTATTTCAAACTGATTATACTTCTTGTTTATCTATTGCTATACAGCTTTGTTATAAAGATAATTAAAATCCTCTAACAGTAAAGAAGGAGCTTGTACCTTATTAAGCTCTACTAAACAAGCTCTGTATATATCAAGTATAGACATATTTATTATTTTTTAACCGGTTTATCTTTTGCTTTAGCTTGAAACTCTGGGAAAGTATCAATCTTAATTTGGCTCATTAAAGGTTGATTCTTTGGATTTGATAGAAAATCACTAGCAAGTTCCCTATTAGCTCCAAGTCTTATTTCACCGTAATACAAACCATCGGAATTCTTAGTAATAACTTTTCTTTCCAAAGCTACAATAATAAGCAATCTAACTGCAGATTCCTCTGACTTATAGTACTTTATAATAGTTTGAGGTTCTTTCTCAGCCTTAGTAAGTAGGAAGTCTGTAATATCGCTCGGATTTACTCGTTCCATATTTTTATCAAACAACTTACAAATCATAATCTGATGAGCTAAGTCATCTTCAAAGATGAGAGATTGTGCCTCGTGAATAAGCTTTTTAATATCGTTTTTAAGTTTAGAAGTTTTACCTGGACATTCAATATATAACTCTGCTGTCCCGTATCTTCCTTTAGGGTTATTAAGCTGATCTACAACTGTTTTAGCACCATCAATCAGCAATACTCCTTTCTCATCTCTTTCATCCCTACTTTTAGCAATCAGTTTAGAGTTTTTAATACATTCCCACTGAGCTTTCTGCATTGGGTCTGAAAGATTAAATGTTGTTCCGTTTTTTACTTTAATCTGTTCGTTAACAGGAATAAAAACAGCGGTACCATCTGAGAATTGTTTAATATCATCTTCAGACAATAGCATATCGCCTGCTGAATTTACTTGTCTTACACAAGATGGATATCTACCTGTTTTTGGGTCTTTACATGGTTCTATAGTAATCTCCATACCCGGAGCCTTACCATAAACACTTTTTAATACAATAATTTCTGATTCCAACATATTAGTTCTTATTTACATTTAAATAAGACTGGGGAATGAACCCCAGTCTTTGAAAAATCTTATCAATTCTGAAGAAGAATGTAAGAGCGGTAAGGGCACATAACACCTATACCTATATATCCAGAAAGGATATACTTAACTCCTGCTACTGGAGTAGCAACATCTCCAGACTTAATACCCACACCAGTAAGAGTATTCTCAACAAATGCTTTATCACGAAGAGTAAATGCATTAATTGCAGCCTCACCACTAGCCTTATCGGTAGTCAAGTCTACCAAGATACCATATCCCTGATTTGGATACTCCTGAGTAAGAGCATTATCAACATGGAATACAAGTGTATTACCTGCCCACTCATAAGCACTATAAGTAGCACCTACCTTAATAGTATCCTTCTCATACTTAGAATATAGATATTGCTGATCTACCTTGTTCTCACGCATAAATGTAGCCAACTCTTTCTGCATATCGTTGTAGAGACGCATATTAACTACAAATGCCCAAACGTTACCTGTAGGACTGTCAGCCTTCAATGACATAGCTGCCATTGCCTCAGAAAGTACATTCATACTAATCTTAGAGTAGTTATACTTAGAAGCATAACGCTCGATCTGTGGAATGATACCATCTCCAGCTACAAGATCACGACCCTGACGATCGTGTACAAGACAACGACCCTGAGCATCCATAGTAGTCTTCTGCCACATCATAGTATTATTACGTGCCTCCATGAAGTTATCAAGAAGAACTTTCTTCATACCAGGCATCTTGAACAAGTAAGAAGTACGATTACCACCGTCTTTCTCCTGAGATACTTTAACAAAGTTATCCTCAAGTGCAAGATAACGAGAAGAAGCATCAATATCTACACGCTGCTCTCCGATGTAACCACGCATCTTCTCATAGTTAGAGGTATACTTAACAGAACCAGTCTCGTGAAGCTCTGGTTTTACGTTACCAATCCAACGTGTGGTCATACCTTGCTGGCAAGCTGTAAGATCAAGTACTGCAGCTGCATCACCATCCATCAAGCGAACTGTATACTCAAAGTAGTCGTCTGCCTTACGAATTGGAGCACCAATTACAATACACATCTGATGAGAATTATCGATCATGAATGTATCATCTACATCATACCATTTCTCAGTAAATGCCATTGGGATTTCTACACCAGAAACGTTCTCATACATCTGATCTACAGAAGCAGCGAATGGGATACGTTTAATTTCATTTGACTCAATTTCCCACTCGAAGAACAATGAGTTCAATTTCTGGAATTTATTTCCAGGTTTGTTATCACCATAGATAACATTACCAAAACCTTCTGTAAAGTAAGAAGTTGTATATTTTTCGTACACGCGTGCTGCGATACCAAGATTCTCAGCACGGAGGCCGAGGAACTAGTACCAGTCTTTAGCTGTACGAGTCGCCTGCATATCTGGGCGAACTGTCGTAAAATTAGCTATAACTGCCATAATCTTTTTTATTTATTATTTCTTATTATAAAATGAATCCAAATCAAATGGATCTGTCTGTTTAGGTTTGTTTCTATAAACAACTTTTGTTGGATTATTTGTTCGTCTAGCTTTAGTCAAAAGTCCTTTGTAATAATCTTCTACAGCTTTAAATGCTTCATCACCCTTTAAGGTGTACCATGCAAGATTAAATAAGAACTTAGGATCATTGCATCGTTTATAGAATTCAGTATTTCCATTCACATCTTTCTCTAGTAAAAACGACAATACTTCATTTTTATCATCATCTGAAAGTTCCAAACCATGTAAGTAGGGGGTATTCCTAGCATAATCTACAATACTAGAAGCCATCTCTTCCCATTGCTGAGCATTTTCAGCTTCCTGTTGTTCTCTGGTTGCTTTTTCCTGATTATCTTCGTATTCTTTAAAACTACGTCTTAGTGCATCTACTTTCTTTTTAAAGAGTTCTGGATTACCCAAAGCTCTTTGATATTCATCTTCTATTTCTTCCTCTGTCAGATCTGGATAAGTTTCAGATAACTCAAACTTAAACAAATCCTCGTCAGAGTATTGATCTGTAGTATATACAGTATTTTTATTGTTTGCTGTATATTCTTGAATTGCTTTATCTATCTGACCTTTAACATATTCGTTAAGACTTACTTTATTCTGTCTTAAGAAGTTAATTGTGTTAATCTCGTCATCAGTAATAGCTGGTTCTGAATAAGTACTTTCCAAAATACTTAACTTCTCTTCATCAGACAAGTTATCAAAACTAAAAATTTCAGTAGTACCGTCTTCACCTGTAATAGGAATATTATTACTATCTATTCCTTTACTTTTCAAAAAAGTAGCCATATAATCAATTTGTGGTTGATTATCACCCTCACTCACCGAAGGTGAGTTATCAGGCTCATTTGTTAGTGGTTCTTCAAAAACACCACTGTTTTCTGGCTGCTGTTCGCCAAAATCAAATCCTTCTAATTCCATATTAATCCTTATTATAACTTTAACACTGCAAATATATAAAAAATTATTTATATAGACAACAAAAAATAACAAAAAACAGTTTAGAGAATCTAAACTGTTTTTTACTCCATATTATAAATAAAGTTATAAATTTTCATTACTTTGCTTACGTAAAGTATGTATAGCTTTATCTAAATCTAATTTATTCCAACTCAACTCTTTAAACCCTCGCTACTTTTTACCCCTAGGTATATCCCCATTCCTTACATAGTTATCAAAAGTTGCCATACTAACATTTAAATAAGAACAAGCCTGGTCTTTACTCATTCTATCATTTTTAGTAGCTAAATGTGTCATTAAATCAATAACCGCATACTGTTCTTCTTCTGAAAGATTAGAATTACTTGCGTCAATATCATCTGCTTTTTCTCTAAGTGTACTAGAGATAATTTTCATTAAATTCATACTTTAAAAATAAAATAATATTCAATTAAACATATTCCTAGAAAAATCATTAAATATACCAAAAACTCTGTATAACTTGTATACAATACATTATTTAAAAATGTATAGCCAATTAAAAGTCTGTGATAAACACAAAACTTAAACACCTTACTTGCTACCAACAAGATCAAGATAGTTGTAAGTGGGCAAATTAGTATTATTTGCGCTCCATATAGAACTAAGATTAGGCTAATTACTGTTATAAATGTTAGGAGCATTGGTAGGCTTTTTATTAAAATTAGAAAGCTTTTCTTTAACATATTCATTCATTCTATTACCTATATACAAATTGTGTGCATTGGCATCTCTATAGAGGTTTTCTATAGCCTAATATAGTGATTTTAATCTTTCTAGATTAAATATATTAGGTGTTTCTGGTGTTAGATTAGTTTCTTTAGAGTTCATATATTTCCTTTTATGTATTTCATAATGATAAATTTATAGGTTAATTACTAGGTGGTGTTGTTGAGATTGTCCAGTTAAGCGGAACTTTTCCTGTAAAGTCTGCTGAACCAAGTGAATGAAGTATACCAGTTGTTCCGGCTGCTGTTCCATCAAGCCAATATTGGATGCATTTATTAGCCGTAATATCATTAGCATAAACAGTCAATTCAGTTAATGCTGTGCAATTTCTGAACATACCCATATAGCATCTACTTGCAAGTATTGTAGCAGTCAGTGCAGGCACAGTTGTTAATGATGAACATCCTTGGAACATATACTGGTAGCAATTACCAGAAAGTGTTGTAGCTGGTAGTTCAGGAGCATCTGTCAAT
>JAEEGL010700823.1_pt1 | contig 16769 bp, 15 predicted proteins | sample 9134231 | NCBI WGS metagenome assembly JAEEGL01 (sample SAMN16246548, study PRJNA631951) | gut metagenome | biome: gut microbiome; feature: rumen; material: fiber-attached | host: Bos | place: Iran: Karaj | collected 2018-10
TTATTGTGAGCGGCTTTTTTACAGGATACCAGCTATTTTCTATGCGGCCGGTCGCCCTTAAGGTCCCCACATCACTGCCCTGAATCGTCAGATTGTATCCATCTCCACGACTAATAGAGGCTATTGTCTTATCATCCCCGGGTGCAATATTGATGACCGTATCTCCGGTCAAAATATAGTTTCCATTGTCCACAAGATCCGATGCGTTGACAGTGCCCTCAAGAGTAGGATCATCTCCGAGAAGCGACACGTCGCTCTCCTTCTCTTCTTCTATAATGGTCTCGGGCTGTTCCTTGCCGGTAAGTGCATCGGCGGATTCCGCATCAGACTCACCCTCTGCATCGGATCCATCCTCATTAACTGTCTCAGACGCAGGATCCTCGTCATCCGGCTCCTCTGTGGTCTCATCTGTCCTAAGATCAGTATCAGAGTCCGGCTCTGTCACTACTCCGGATTCTTCTTCGGATGACAGCTCTTCTTCCACCGGGATCTCCCCCTGCTCTGATAACGCGGTATCATAGACCGGATCATTCTCAGCTGCATAGACCGGCATATATACCGTACCCACTGTCATCACTGCAGACAGAAGGATACTGAGCAATCTTCCCGTCATTTTCCTCATTCTCATCTTTCTCACCTTCATTTTCAGTCCTCCATAACCAGATTCCGAATCTGCTTCTGAATACAAAAAAGCCTTATACCATTTAAGTATAAGACTTAGAAAATCAGATTGGTATCCACAAAAGTGATGATATTTCACCGATTACCGTATGTTATGTCAACCATATCAATCCAGACTGACGATCCCTAAGGCCCTTGCTTCTATCGCAAGCCTCACGCGTGAGAGTCCGCTCTTTTCGCACATGTGATTGATATGCGTCCTGACCGTTGCCCTGCTGATATTGAGCTCAGCGGAGATCTCCTGGTCGGTAAGTCCCTTGGTCATAAGGCGCAGCACATCCATCTCCCTGTCCGTGATCTCACTGCTCTTCATCCAGCCTATGTCTACGACCGGTACCTCGTCGGGATATACGGATTCTCCATTCACGGTCCTGTTCATGACCTCAAGGAGTGATACATCATTCATCTCCTTATACCAGAACGATTCCACTCCGATCTCCCTGGCCTGTCTGAGATAAGAGTCATCAGGCATGGCCGTGGTGACAATGATCTTAACACCCGGGAACTTCTCCTTGATGGCAGCTGCGGCACTGAGACCGTCCTCTCCCTCGCGCATGACTACATCAGTGATGCACAGATCCACATCATGAGCGGCAATATAGCTCACGGCATCATCCGCCCTTGACAGTTCTCCTACCAGCTCATAGTCTTCCGAGTGATCTATCATCATCTTAAAAAGCAGGCGCGGTATATTCTGATCGTCACATATAAGGACCCTGACAGGTTTGCTCATTTTGTCATCTCCGATCCAAAGGCTTTTACATGTTATATTCTACCATATTTCTGTCGGCTTGTTTAGGGTGTCTTCCCATTTATATGGCACTTTTCGGAGTCTGATTGTATCTGTTCATAAGCGTGCACAGATGTTAGAATAATAACTGCAGGATCAATCTCACAGCGCCCGAAAGGATCACGGCCATGGAACGAAAAATGTCCATTATTTCAACAATACTTGAAGCATTCGCCCTTTGCTTTCTCACACTGATAATCTCTATGAACATTTCAGCTCTCATACCGTCCGATGCCCCCGGCGAAGCCAATATCGGTGATTTCGGTTCTCTGCCCTTCAATGATGGATGGATGATGGATGATGGCGGCAATACCAGTCCTGTCACTCTGCCGGGCAAAGTGAATTGCAAGTCGGGCGAGACCGTGATCATACGGAATACCCTGCCTGATGATATAAGCGACGGCATGACCATGCTGCTTCGTACAAGCATCGAGGATATCAGTGTCTATATCGACGGTGAGCTGAGAGAATGCTACGCTACTTCACAGTTTGAGCATATGAACTATTATCTTCCCAGTGCCTATATAGTTGTCGATCTGAAGAGCGCTGATGCGGGTAAGCAGGTTGAAGTACATGTAACTGTCAAGGACAAGAAAGTCCTCAACGAGATACGCCTAAGCAACGGCAACAATGCATGGTTTAAGATCATCCGGAGCAATATCGCCATCACGGTGATCGCTCTGATAGTCGTCATCTTAGGACTGGTATCCATAGCCCTGTATCTTATCTTTTACAAGCGGCTCAATGTCGGCAGGTCGGTCTTCTATCTTGGTCTTCTGATGACGGATATCGGTCTGTGGTCACTGAGCGAATCAAGACTCCGTCAGATCATCTTTGCCAGACCATCGCTGTCCACTTACTTTGCGTATTTCTCAATGGAACTGGCCGGTGTGCTCACCTGTATGTATCTGAGTGAAGTTCAGACCTCCAAGAAGCGTCCGGGTTATCTGATACTTGAGTCTGTTATGACCGTACAGATCATCGTCAACATCATATTAAGCCTGACAGGAACAGTCGAATTATACAGGACCCTTATCGCCTCACACATATGGTTCGTGATCGGGATCGCCCTCATACTGTACTATATCATTACGGACATCATCAACAGACAGACGGGTGACTATATGTTCATTCTTGTCGGAATGGGTATATTCATCCTGTTTGTGATCCTTGAACTCTTTAATTTCTATATCAACCCGTTCAGAAGCTTCGGCGCATATATATGCACAGGTCTTCTCTTCCTGCTGATATCGACACTTATTCAGGAGACCAATAAGTTCTATCACTTAAGGACCGAGAAGACACTATCCGATGCGGCCAACAAGGCAAAGTCTGACTTCCTGGCCAGTATGTCACATGAGATCCGTACTCCCATCAATGCGATCCTCGGTATGAACGAGCTGATCATGATGGAGAGCAATGATCCGAGTATCACGGAATATGCCGACAACATTGAGACCGCCGGCAACACTCTTATGGGCATCATCAACGATATCCTCGACCTGTCCAAGATCGAGAGCGGCAAGGCAGAGCTCATAAGCGTCGACTACGATCCCGCACTTGTGATAGCAGATGCCTGTGCGATGATAGAAAAGCGTGCCATCGAAAAGGGATTGTCACTTAATGTGCATGTGGACAGTGAACTCCCCATAAGGCTTAAGGGCGATGAAAAAAAGCTCAGACAGATACTGGTCAATCTCCTGACCAATGCCGTCAAGTATACGGAGAAGGGGCAGGTGATCCTGACCGTAAATGCACAGAATACCGACAGTTCAAAAGTATATATGAACATAAGCGTCAAGGATACCGGTATCGGTATCAGACCGGAAGATCGGGACAGACTGCTTCAGTCATTTACGCGGCTTGATGCAGAAAAGAACCGGAATATCGAAGGATCGGGACTGGGCCTGTCCATTGTCTCGCGCTTCTTAGGCATGATGGGCAGCGAGCTCAAGTTCGAAAGCGTATACGGTGTAGGCTCAGATTTTTACTTCGAGATCATTCAGGAGATCTCGGATGTCACCCCTATCGGAGACTATGAAAAGCATACAGCCCAACGGAGATTCAGACAGAAGTCCCATAAGTCCGTATATGCCCCGGGTGTGCGGATACTCATGATCGATGACAGACCTCTGAACCTGGCCGTCATAAGGGGATTTCTTAAGAACAGCGGCATCATAACGGATGAGGCACTTTCCGGTGAGGAAGGCATTCTTCTCATGAAGTCAAATCACTACGATATGGTCTTCTTCGATCATATGATGCCCGGACTTGACGGTATCGAGACATACAGAAAATGCATAGATGAAGGCATACTGAGCAGTGATACCCCTGCCATCATGATGACTGCCAACGCAGTGGCCGGTTCCGGCGACGATTATCTCAATGCCGGCTTTACGGACTATGTCTTCAAGCCCGTCAGTTCAGATGAACTCTTTGAGATCATCACCAAGCATCTCAACACGGACAAGGTCAGTCCGGGAGTACGTGAAGTGGGCTCTGCGACGACAGGGACCCGATCGGTCTCTTTGGATAAGTCCAAGGGGATGGATGCCTGTATGGGAGACAGCGACCTGTATCAGACAGTGATCGAAGAGTTCCTCAAGGAGCAGGATGATATCAGTCTGAAAGCTGCCTATGATGCACAGGACTGGGATAAATACAGGATGATCGTTCATTCGATCAAGTCAAGTGCCAGATATATCGGAGCTACGCAGCTGCATGATCTTGCCTATGCCTGTGAGGCATCACTGAAGAAAGGCGATCATGAATATGCCAAGCAAAATCACGAACGTCTGCTTGCCTTATACAGCGAGACCGTATCCTCCGTAAAGGCATAATGTCTGATGCCGGGCTTCACACAGATGCCTTCAGAAAGGCTTCAGAAAGGCTGATGATCGCACCTACCTAAAGCATGCGTTCTGTGTTATACTCTTATCATGGGTGATACAAACAAGCTAAAGAACGCCTATCCGGGCGTATATACCGCGAAGAAAAAGGACGGCTCCGTATATTACAGAGCGTCCTTTACATACAAGAACAAGCATATATCGCTAGGGAGCTTCGACGATCCTGACTCTGCGCACAGAGTCTATACTTCAGCCAACCTCTTAGTATCCAATTCATCCATAGGGATCGATGATTATACTCCCTCTCAGCTTCTGCCCTTTGATAAGTGGGTAGTGATAGTCAACTTCAGGGATAATGATATCTATTTCACCACTCCCATATATATGCGCAAGAACTATTTCTCATACTTCCTCTCACCCACAGATGAGCTTAAGTTCTCCATAGATGACCTCTTCTACTATTCTTCGCACAAGATAATGAAGCGCGGCGGTCATCTCTTTGTGGCGGATTACGGAATGCAGGTGTCTATCGTATCTCGCTACGGGATCAAACCCTATGCAGTAGTAGGCAGGGATTATATACATATCAACGGCGATACCCTTGATTACCGATATGAGAATATCCGCGTGGACAACCAGTACCACGGTGTTCAGATCGTGACCCGCAGGCATCAGATCCGTTTCAAGGCAGTGATCCATGTCAACGGTAATTTCGTTGTGGGTTATTATGATGATGCCATCAAGGCTGCCATAGCATATAACAAAGCCATTGATATCTTACATACCAATGGCCTTAAGAAAGCATATTCACAGAACTATATCGAATCAATACCGGCATCCGTCTATGCCGATATCTATTCATCTATCGAAGTCTCCGAGAAGATCCGGAATTACTGTGCCGAATAATCGATAAAGCACACATTCATATCCACGGGACCGTTTATGCCGTAGACAGTTCCCTGTGTGGAATACTGCCACATCGCATACTGATAGGGATAATCGGGTGCCTCCGATTCATCGGCCAGCCATACGGATACGGTCGGCAGTTTCTTAAGATCCACCCTCTTGGTGAGCCACTCATCATTACCGTATATCATGGTCTTATATCCGGCCTCTACCATACGGTTGATAAATGCTGCGGCTATTGCCGTCCTCTCATCCTTGCTTAACGTATCTATCCTCGCGGCATCATTCTCCACGAACTCCATGTCAAACGCAACGGGATAAGTCAGCTTATAGTCCTTGCAGGCTTCGATCACCATATTGGCTTCTTCCACTGCTTCCTCGGGAGTGATGGCCTGAGAATAGAAGTAGACGCCTACATCCAGACCCGCATCAGTTGCTCTTCCGATATTCTGTACAAAGAACTCATCAAGTGCGATCTGTCCGGTCTGATAACCTCTCGAACCTGCTCTTATCATCACAAACTCGATCCCCGCATTTTTGACCTGATAGAAATCTATATCCTTCTGATATCTGGATATATCTATACCTAAGAACGAAGCAACCTTACCGTCGTTCATATACTTAAGCTTGCCGTCGTTGGAGACAAACTTGGTAAAATCATAATTGTTCTTCTCGCGGCTTGTATCTATGGTCACCCACTCGGCAGAGCCGTCCTTAAACTCTATCTTATAATGCTTACCGTCATTGTATTTCTCATCATCCGGGATCGGCGATGCTGTCGGAACAGGCATTGAAGGAGAAGGCAGAGGCGCCGCATTACTGCTCTCGTCATCATCTCCCTCTGCATCGTTACGGGGAGATGTTGTCTTATCCTTATACATATCCCATATGTCCAGATCATCAGCCGTTCGCTTGCTGCCGACAACCGGAACATCTTCGCTGACGGCTTCTTCGCTTGCCTGTTGTTGGGCCACATAGTTGGCGTAGTTGCTGCTCGGCTTGTTCTTCTTACTGTTGCTCGCTATGATGGCACCCAGCAATATGAGCACAAAAACAGAGACCCCGAGGGTCATGTATATTACAGGAGCACCGCCCCTGTATCGAGCGGGCTCCTCTTCTTCATATTCATATTCGAATTCGTCGTCTAATCTCATCTGAATACTATTCCGTTACTATGGCTTTCTTCGGACACTTCTCTACACAGGTTCCGCAGGCTGTACACTTGTCATAGTCGATGTGTGCCAGATTATCCTCTACGGTTATGGCCTCTGCAGGGCAGTTCCTTGCGCAGAGTCCGCAGCCTATGCAAGCCACATCACATGCCTTCATGGCAACAGGTCCCTTATCCTTTGAACTGCATGACACCTTGATCTTAGCTGCATAAGGAACCAGCTCTATCAGGTTCTTAGGGCAGGCTGCCACACACTTGCCACAGGCCTTACATGCTTCCTTATCAACAACCGCTATACCGTTCACCACATGGATCGCATCAAACGGACAAGCCTTTACACAGTTACCGTATCCGGCACAGCCAAAACCGCAGCTCTTGGGGCCGCCGGCAGGCACAAAAGGCATCATGGCACAGTCGCCCGCTCCGGTATAATCATAGTCCGTATGAGCCTTATCGCAGTCTCCCTGACATTTTACAAAAGCGGTCATCCTGGTACTCTCACCTGCTTCAACTCCCATTATGCCGGAGATCACCTTCGCAACAGCCTCTCCTCCCACGGGACAGGCATTAACCGGTGCCTCACCCTTGGCGATCGCAGCAGCCAGTCCGGAACAGCCTGCATATCCGCAGCCTCCGCAGTTATTACCGGGAAGAGCACCCAGCACTTCCTCTTCTCTGGGATCTGTCTCGACCGCAAACTTAATGCCTGCGATACCAAGGAAGACTCCCACAAAGAGTCCTACCGCTCCCACCAATATTGTCGCTGTCAATATACCCTCTATCACCTTAATCCTCCATACCGATAATCATCAAGTCTAAGTCTATATCAGTCCCGAGAACCCGCAGAATGCAATGGCCATAAGTCCAGCAGTTATAAGGACTATGGGCATGCCCTTAAGGGGCTTCGGTATATCGTTATATTCAAGTCTCTCTCTGATACTTGCAAGCAGCACGATAGATATCGTGAATCCGACCGCCGTTGCAAATCCGTTGACCACGCCATACAGTATGCCGTAACCCTTAGTGACATTGGTAAGTGCCACACCGAGTACCGCACAGTTGGTGGTTATAAGCGGCAGATACACACCGAGAGCTTCATACAGTCTGACGAGCTTCTTCTTAAGGAACATCTCAACAAACTGAACAAGAGCCGCAATGACCAGTATGAACACGATCGTCTGCATGTATTCCATATGAAGCGGGACCAGGATGAACTGATAAATGGCCCCTGCCACTGCTGATGATATCGTGATGACGAATATTACCGCTGCACCCATTCCGCTCGCGGTTCCCGTCCTCTTGGATACTCCAAGGAAGGGACAGAGTCCCAGGAACTGGCTCAGTACCACGTTGCTGACGAGGGATGAACCTATGAGTATGATGAGCAATTCTTTTACCGTATTCATTATTCAACCTCCCCTTTCGTCGTTTCTTCGCCGGTCTCTGTAACTGGTTCCGCAGCCTCTGCCGGATCAGCCGGCTTAACAGGTTCTGCAGTCTCCACCGGTTCAGCTGCCAAAGCAGCTTCAACCTTTCTGTCTCCGCAGCCTTCTACATTACAGTTCATACAGTCAGCACCGCAGCCCGACTGGATCTTGCTCACATCCTTACCCTTCTTCTCACCGACGATCTTCACCTGGTTCTGTATCGCCGTGAGCAGAGCCAGCACAAAGAAAGCTCCGGGAGCCATCTTAAATACTGCCACGGGAGTGAACAGGTTGAGTTCATATCCGAAAGCACTGCATCCGCCTATGAATTCACGCAGCAGACCTATGAGAGTCAGAGCAAGAGTAAATCCGAGTCCCATTCCGAGGCCGTCAAAAAGTGAGGGCATCACGGGATTCTTATAGGCGTAGGATTCAGCCCTGCCAAGGATGATACAGTTAACGACTATGAGCGGGATATATATGCCGAGTGCCTTATAGAGTTCGGGTATATATGCCTGAAGTATCAACTGCATCATCGTAACAAACGAAGCTATGATTATTATGAATGCCGGTATCCTGATCTTATCGGGAATGACCTTACGAAGGGCCGATATGATCACGTTGCTTAACGTCAGCACAACCGTGGTCGTGATCCCCATTCCAAGTCCGTTCATGGCTGAAGTCGTCACCGCCAGGGTCGGACACATACCAAGCATCAGTACCAGTGTCGGATTTTCCTTAAATATGCCATTAAAGAGGCGTTCCATACATTTGCTCATTTTACACCTCCTTCAATACATCCGAAAAATACTTAAGACAACAGTTGACTGCATTCACGAATGCATTGGTAGTGATCGTGGCTCCTGAAATGGCATCCACTTCATTATCCGATGATGAACCGGTCTTCGTATACGAGAACTTCTCGACATTCTTACCGGCAAACTGAGGCTTCAATACCTTTTCGGCATTCATACCAAGACCTGCCGTCTCATTGATGGTAAGGATCGATATGCCGTTTAACACCCCGTCTCCGGATATTCCCGCAGTAAAGGTTATATCACCGCCGTAGCCTTCGGATGTCGTAACTGTAAACACATATCCTGCCACGCTTCCGTCAGATGCCTTGGCTTCCATGAGTTCATCTATCGTAACGGCTCCATATCCTGCTGCATCAAGCTCCTGTCTGATCTGAGGAGTCATAAAGTCGGCTACCGGAGTGAAGTCAGCTGCACCGGGGAACACCTCCATGCATGCCGCCTTCTTGTCATCAGCCTCACGCTGCCTGATTATATCCTTGGTGGCTTCATATACAAGTCCCAGCACCAGTCCTGCAAATACCGTTATGGCAATAAGGATGAGGGCGTTCTTAATACTCTCTTTGATACTCATATACGCTCACCTCCCTCTCCGAATGCCTTGGGAACAGTAAGTCTGGTGATCATGGGTGTGAGCAGATTGCCGATTATGATCGCATACGACACTCCCTCGCTCGATGCTCCGAACACTCTGAATATGCCCGTCAGCAGTCCAAGTATTATACCAAATACTATCTGCCCGAACTTGGTAACGGGACGTGTCACATAATCGGTAGCCATAAAGAATGCACCAAGCATAAGTCCGCCGCCCGCCAGCTGCGCCGAGATATAATAACTGTCAAAGCCGTGGCCTCCGAACAATCCGTAGAAGATCACGAAAGTGATGATATAGCTTGCCGGTACCTTAAGATCAATGATGCCTAAAAGCAGCAGAATGCAGGCACCTGCGACGATCGCAATCATCGATGTCTCACCAATGGTACCTGATGTCCTTCCTATGATCATATTGAACACATTGACTGTCTCTCCTGCCTTGAGTGAAGCAAGAGGTGTGGCTCCCGAATATGCATCACACTGGAAGTTGGTCATAATATTCGGGAAAGAGATAAGGAGGAAGCATCTGGCAGCCAGTGCCGGGTTCATGAAGTTCTGACCCAGTCCTCCGAATAACATCTTGACCACTATGATGGCGAACACTCCGCCTAAAGGTCCCACCCATAAGGGCGCTGCCGGCGGCATGTTAAGTGCCAGGAGTAAGCCTGTTACGGCTGCCGAAAAATCAAGCACCGTAACTTTTTTCTTCATTATAAGTTCATATACGGCTTCCGAGAGCATACACGAAGCCATAGTCAGTAATATCTGCCAAAGTGCATGGAGACCGAAATTCCATACTCCAAAGCCCGCCGCAGGCAGAAGCGACAGGACTACGCATAACATGATCTTATCGGTTGTCACCTTGGATCTGATATGCGGATTGGATGATACTCTCATCATATCGCTCATCTATCCTTCCCTCACTTTCCTGCTTTCTTTCTGTTTGCGAGCACTATCTTACGAGCCGACTTGATCGACTGTGTCAGATGACGCTTGGCGGGACATATGTAGCTGCAGCATCCGCATTCACAGCATTCCATACCGCCCAAATCCTCGAACCGCTCAAGATTACCGTGATCAGCCAGCTCGGCCAGTCTCTTGGGCATGACTCTTCCCGGACAAACCTCAAGGCACATACCGCAGTTGATACATGCCGTAGGCTCATACTTAGACACCTCATCGGAGGTCATAGCCAGAAGAGCCGAAGCGGTCTTGGTCGTCGGTACATTCAGATCAAAGAGTGCAAATCCCATCATGGGACCGCCGGATACTACCTTGGCCGGCTCCGTACTGAAGCCTCCTGCCGCATCTATGAGTTCCTTATAGCTCATTCCGATATGAACCCTGTAATTCTGCGGATTGGCTATCGCATCACCCGTTACGGTCACGATCCTCTCCATCAGAGGCTTACCGTTCCAAACGGCATTATATATTGCGCAAAGTGTGTCGACATTGTTGACCACACACCCTGCATCAGCCGGCAGCATCTTGCTGTTGATGGCTCTCTTTGTAGTCGCATATATGAGCTGTCTCTCAGAACCCTGAGGATACTTGGTCTTAAGAGCCTTTACAAGGATCCTTGGTTCATCCTTGGTCATACGCTTGAATATCTCTATGCAGTCTGGCTTGTTATCCTCTATCGCCAGTATACCCTTGGCATTGGGGAATATCCTGAGCACACACTTAAGGCCCTCTAAGAGCATCTCGGGATGTTCGATCATCCTGCGGTAATCACTCGTAAGATAGGGCTCACATTCCGCACAGTTGGCGATACAGTACTCTATCTTCTCAGGCTCCTTGGGGCTTAACTTCACATGTGTAGGGAATCCGGCACCGCCCATTCCGACGATACCCGCTTCCTTTATCCTCTCTATTATCTGCTCGGGAGTCAGATTGTCCACGTCGATCTCATCATATACATCATATTCCATCTCCGTGTACTGCATATCATTGATTATGACAATACTGTTAACCATATCTCCCGTCACTGTTCTTCTGGGCTCTATGGTCTTCACCATACCGGAAACGGTAGAATATATGTGGGCTGATACAAAGCCATTGGCCTCAGCTATCCTCTGGCCTCTTAATACAGTATCACCCTTTGCAACAATGGGATTGGCCGGCGCACCGATATGCTGCGACAGCGGAAAGACAAGTTCTTCGGATGGATATATGTCCAATATGGGCTTATCCTTAGACAAATCCTTGCCGTCGTACGGATGTATACCTCCCGTAAATGTTAGTTTTGCCATACATACCTCCAACAACGTATTCTTGTATATTCTACTCCATTTTACTGTAAAATGCCACCCCGTATGATATAATAAACCGTCCGGAAAAATAAGGTCACATTACATGAAGATACATAAAGAATCCATTGATAAAAACAGAATAAGTTACATGGGAATACCCGGAGAAGCCCTTTTTCTTGACATCGAGACGACCGGCCTCTCCCCTAAGTATGCGTTCATTTATATGATAGGGATGATATACCATGAAAACGGCAGTCTGTGCTTCGAAAGCGTCACTGCGGAATCCGCCTCTGAAGAGGAAGAACTGCTTGTAAGGTTTTGTGAAGTTCTTAAGCACACAGGCTTGCTTATCCACTATAACGGAGATAAGTTCGATCTCCCGTTTATCGAGTCACGATGCAGGGCATACGGCATGGATCTAAGCCTTTCAGGTCATGCGGGTATCGATCTGTACAAGCAGGCAAGATCCCTTAAGGACATGCTCGGACTCACGGGCTGTAAGCAGAAGGATATAGAGCGCTTCCTCGGGATATCAAGAGAAGACCGATATTCCGGCAAGGAGCTTATCGATGTTTATAAGCAATACTCGAAGGAAAGGGATGAGGAACTGTTTAAACTTCTGTATCAGCACAATCATGATGATGTGACAGGAATGCTTGATATACTTCCCATCCTGGCATACAGCGATATGTTTGACGGCAGATTCGACACAGGCGATATAAGGCGCAATGTCTATACCGCGATGGACGGAAGCAGGGCCGAGGAACTCATTATCGGGTTTAAACTCCATTCCCCTCTTCCGACACACTTAAGCATCAATTCAGCCGGCATTTTCCTTAAGGCCGAGGGAGACAGCGCAACTCTCAAGATACCTGTACTGAACGGAGAACTCAGATTCTTCTATGACGATCCGAAAGAATATTACTATCTTCCACGCGAGGATATGGCTGTTCATAAGTCCGTGGCCCAATATGTGGATAAGGAATACCGCACACAGGCCAAAGCATATAACTGCTATACAAGGAAAGCAGGTACTTTTCTACCCGAATGGAAACCTCTCTATACTCCCGTATTTAAGAAGGAGTATGATTCCGAACCTGTCTACTTCGAATTAAATGACGAGGTACGGTTTGATTCCGATCTGTTCAGGGAATATATCTTAAGTCTGCTCAAATGCCTGCAGCACACCTCAAGATAACAGCATATAATTTCGGCAATAAAAAACGGCGATGAACATTCATCGCCGTTAATCATTATCCTTATAAAACTATCTCTGATAGAAGAAGGAATCAAGTCTCTTATAACCTATATCCTTGTACTTCATGATCTGCTCGGTACTTCCTATAAAGAGCACTCCGCCGTCAGCTAAAGACTGATAATACTTATTGAATATCTCATCCTTGGCATCCTCGGTAAAATAAATGAGCACATTTCGACATACGATCAGGTGCTGGTTCTTGAAGAAATCATCCTTAAGGAGATTGTGCTTCTTGAATGTGATACAGTTCTTGATCTTGTCGGATATCTGATATGCCGGTCCGTTCTGTGTGAAGTATTCCTTCTTATACTTGGCAGGAACATTGACCACACTCTTCTCGCCGTACAGACCGATCTTGGCCTTCATCACCACTTCATCGCTTATATCCGTCGCAGTGATCCTGATCTTATTCAGAGGGACGAATTCCGATAATGCCATCGCAAGTGAATAAGGCTCATCTCCAGTCGAGCATGCCGCACTCCAGATGTTGAGGTTGGTACCAAACTTCTCAATGAGCATGGGGAATATCGTCTTGGTGAGGATCTCCCACTGCTCCGGATTACGATAGAACTCCGACACATTGATGGTTATATACTCAACGAACTCGTCGAGCATCTTCTTGTCCTTGGCTAACGCACCCGCATATTCCTCATAGTCCTTAAAAGGGCTCTTGTTGATATAGGTGTCGATACGCCTCTGCATCTGTGCCTGCTTATAGAATGTAAGATCTATCTTGGTAAGCCTCAGGATCTCCTTCATGAAGGCTTCGTAATCATATTTGGCCATAATCTGTCATCTCCCTGACAGCTTATTATTCTGCTGTCTCCTCTGTTGCCGGTGCCTCTTCAGCTGCTGCTTCCTCTGCAGGTGCCTCCTCTGCGGGAGCCTCTTCTGCAGGAGCTTCATCAGCCTTCTTCTTTCTGGTTGTCTTCTTAGCAGGCTTAGCTTCTTCCTCGGCTGCAGCTGCATCTTCTGCTGCAATGACCTCTTCTATATTGACTGATACAACATCCGCATCATCATCATCTGCCTTAACAGCTTCCTCTTCGGGCTCCTCAGGCTCAAGTGTTGCCTTGATGCTTAAGCTGATCTTCTTGTCATCAAGATTGAAGTCAACGATCTTGGCTGTAACCTCGTCACCAACCTTAAGTACATCGCTGGGCTTCTCTATATGATCTCTTGAGATCTGTGATACGTGAAGGAGTGCATCCACACCCTTCTCGATCTCAACGAATGCACCGAAGTCTGTCATACGGGCAACCTTACCTGTTACCATGTTGCCGATAGCGAACTTCTTGTCTGCATCCTTCCAGGGATTCTCATCTTCAAACTTCATTGAGAGAGCGATCTTGTTGCCCTGGATATCCTTAATGAATGCTCTTACCTGATCTCCTGACTTAAATACCTTCTTAGGGCTCTCAACTCTGCCCCAGCTCATCTCAGATATATGAAGGAGACCGTCTGCTCCGCCCAGATCTACGAATGCACCGAAATCTGTAACGTTCTTGATAGTACCTTCGATGACATCGCCCACATGGATCCTCTCCATGAGTTCCTTCTGAGCCTTATCCTTCTCAGCTGTGAGAAGCATACGTCTGTTACCGATATATCTTCTTCTCTTGGGATTGTACTCGGTGATAACGAACTCGATCTCCTCATCCTTATACTTGCTGAGATCCTTCTCGTATGTATCAGATACAAGGCTTGCGGGAATGAAGATCCTTACTTCATCGACCATAACGCAGATACCGCCGTCCAGCACCTGTGTAACCTTGGCCTTGAGTACTTCCTGATTGTTAAATGCTTCTTCTATGCGCTTATTGCCCTTCTCGGCTGCCAGTCTCTTGTATGTGAGTATCACCTGACCCTCACCGTCATTGACCTTGAGCACCTTGGCTTCCATGGTGTCTCCCACCTTGACAACGGTAGTGAGATCTAAGCTGTTATCGTTGGAATATTCGCTTCTGGTTAAGATACCGTCTGCCTTGCAGCCGATGTTGAGTATGATCTCGTCCGGCTTAACTGAGAAAACTGTACCCTCAACTACCTCTCCTGTATGGATTGTTTTGAATGATTCATTCAGCATTTGTTCAAAACTCATTTCTGACATGTTTTTGAACCTCCTCGATAATTTTATTTGGGGTCGATGCCCCTGCTGTAATACCCACCAGTCGGACAGATTTAGGCAGTTCTAAATGCAAGTCATCCAGTGTCTGTATAAAATAGGTCTGCTCACATCTCTCCTTGCAGATCTCATATAACTTCCGCGAGTTAGAGCTGTTCGCACCGCCTATCACTATCATGCAATCCGCACTCTCTGCCAGCTTCCGGGCAGCTTCCTGTCTCTCCTCAGTCGCATTGCATATAGTATTCACAACATTAATATAATACCCTTTTTTGTCTATATAATCAACTATTTCTTGAAATTTCTTATAATTATATGTAGTCTGAGCTACGATCGTTATCCTCTCATCCGCAGGATAGGGAATAGCATCGGCATCATTTATATCCCTTATGACATAAGGTTTTTCCCTGCACCAGCCCATGATCCCCATAACTTCGGGGTGTCCCGGATCTCCCACGATGATGACATGACCTGCTTCGCTCTCCTTTTCCACGACCTTGTGGATCCTCTTAACAAAGGGGCAGGTTGCATCTACTATGGTAAAACCGGCCGCGGTCAGCTCTTCTTCCTTTTCCCTGGATACACCATGGCTCCGCAGGATCATCACTCCGGGAGCGATCGAACCTATATCGCTGTCTTCCACGGCTCTGACTCCCTGTGCGGCAAGCTCGGCCACCACCTCTTCATTGTGGATTATCGGTCCGTAGGTATATATCGGCTTATTTTCTTTTTTCTTTATCTCGTCGCGCACAATGGAGACTGCCTTGTCCACTCCGAAGCAGAATCCAGCATGCTCTGCCAGTTCAACCTTCATTTACGCCTCTGTCATTATGTTCAGCACTGCCACAAACTCATCTTAAGCCATTCCGGGGATCAGTTCAGTCACTGCAGATACCACTTCTTCTATGCTCATATAGGAACTGTCGATGAGAGTCGCATCATCAGCCTGTCTTAAGGGGCTGATCTCCCTGTTCATGTCCCTCTCGTCTCTCTCGATGATATCGGCCTCTATCTTGTCGATATCAGGTGTCTCTCCCTTTGCGACAAGTTCGTCATATCTTCTCTTGGCCCTTACCTTGCTGCTGGCCGTCAGATATACCTTGACCTCCGCATCGGGAAGCACGACTGTCCCTATGTCCCTGCCGTCCATGACAACGTCTGCCGTGGCAGCAAGCTTCTGCTGGAGTTCCACGAGTTTCTTACGCACATCTCCGTTAACCGATGTAGCCGAAGCCATATTGCCGACTTCCTCAGTACGAAGCATGCCTGTCACATCCTCACCGTTTAAGAGCACCACCTGTTCGCCGTTACGGTACTCTATGGTGATATCGGCATCATTGCACTTTTCACTGATACTGACACTGTCGTCAGCACTCACACCGATCCTTATGAAGTAAAGCGCCATCGCTCTGTACATGGCACCCGTGTCGACATATATATATCCCAGTTCCTTTGCCAGTCTCTTGGCTATTGTGCTCTTACCTGCTCCTGCAGGTCCGTCGATCGCTATATTCATATCGTTCTCCTTTTTATCTTCCTGCCAGACAGCCCGTGCTCCAGGCTATCTGAAGATTGAAGCCTCCCGTATAGGCATCCACATCCAGTATCTCTCCGGCTAAAAACAGACCGGCGACTATCTTTGATTCAAGTGTTGACGGATTAATCTCCCGGACGGACACCCCGCCCTGAGTGATTATCGCCTCATTGTAGTCCCTTGTTCCCGTAATATGCAGTGTATAGTCCTTAATGCATCTGACAAGCTTAAAGCGTTCTTCCTTTGTTATATCATGGATCTTCTTATCAGCCGGTATCCCGCTCCTGCCTATGATCACGGGGATCATGCTGCTTGGAAGCAGCCCGCCCAGGACATTTCTGAAATCCTTATTCAGTGCTCCTTCAAA
>JAEEGL012803170.1_pt1 | contig 16769 bp, 18 predicted proteins | sample 9134231 | NCBI WGS metagenome assembly JAEEGL01 (sample SAMN16246548, study PRJNA631951) | gut metagenome | biome: gut microbiome; feature: rumen; material: fiber-attached | host: Bos | place: Iran: Karaj | collected 2018-10
ACGTTAACCAAATTGGCATTTTGAGGGTGTTTTTAGGACAGCATCCAAACAAAGCAAAGCCCCCGCAAACGCAATGTTTACGGGGGTTTCAGACTTGGAGCCATTTGTGGGACTCGAACCCACGACCTGCTGATTACAAATCAGCTGCTCTACCAACTGAGCTAAGATGGCATTGCTTCAAGCACGCACGATTATAACTAATTCAAAACTCAATGTCAACAATAATCCACAAGTCCTTTAATAAGGTATAATTAAACTATACGAATTCCGGAGGATACCCTATGGCGATAATTACCATCTCAAGGCAGAATGGCAGCCTCGGTGAGGACATAGCCGCCAGCCTTGCAGCGCGCCTGGGGACCGGAGTCATCTCTAGAACGTATGCACTGGACAATTTCTACGGAGACATCAACCCCGGTACATTAGACCGCCTTAACGAGAGCGCGAAGTTTTTCCTTACGCCCCTCCCCGGCAGCCAGCGCACTTACGCGGACATCCTCGTAGAGCGCATCCGTACCCTTGCCTCCATGAACGATAACAAAGACCTCGTCGTATTGGGCCTCGGCGGCTGTGTCATCCTGAACGGACATCCCGGTGCGATCCACGTCCGCGTTACCGCCAGCGAGTCCACGCGTTCCAAGACGATAATGCGCAAGTACCGCATAACAGATACCGAAGCAGACGAAGTGCTTACCATAGGTGACCGCAAGCACAAGAGGTTCGTGATGACGCTTTTCGGGAAGGACGTGACCTCGCCCGAGCTTTACGACCTTATCCTCAATACGGACAGACTTTCGGTGGACGAGTGCGTCGATGCTATCTTGGAACTGTCCCGCAAGCATGACCTCAAGGCCAAGCTCGCGGCAGAGAACCTGTCTTCAGGCACGATGGACCACCAGACAAGGACTGCCGTTTTCAAGAACGACACCGAAGAGGAGTTTGCCAGAATCCTCGACATGTACAACATCGAGTGGCTCTACGAACCCAAGACTTTCCCCGTCGAGTGGGATGCCGAGGGCAATGTGACCATGGCGATCTCGCCTGACTTCTACCTGCCCAAGTTCAACCTCTACCTTGAACTTACGACAATGGACCAGAAGTATGTCACCAAGAAAAACAAGAAGATGCGTCTCGTGCGCGAGCTCTACCCGGGCACGAACATCAGAATAGTATATAAAAAAGATTTCCAGGAGCTCGTCGACAGGCTGAAGCTTTTCGGCGGCGAGGACAGCGAGGCAAACTGATATGGGCAAGATCGACGAAGTGCTCGGCGTAGAGCACATTGTATATGACGAAGAGACGATCCGTAAGCGCGTGGCTGAACTCGGCGCGCAGATCACAAAAGATTACGAAGGCGAGGAACTCGTTGTAGTCGGCGTCATCCGCGGCTCACTGTACTTCCTTTCCGATCTCACCCGCGCGATCGACCTCCCCATCAAGGTCGACATAGTCGGATTCACCAACATCCCGGATACAACATCCAAGACCGGCGTCGTACGCATCATCAAGGACATCGAGATAGACATCACTGATAAGCACGTCCTCGTCGTCGAAGACGTCATCCGCACGGGACTTACCACCGCGTACATCATCCAGAATCTTGAGATGAAAAAGCCCAAGGACATCACTCTCTGCTCGATGCTCGTCAATCCGGACAGGATACTGATGACCATACCCGTCAAATACACCGGCTTCGAGATCAACGACCAGTGGCTCGCAGGCTACGGCATGGACAGGGACGAGATCGGGCGCAATCTGCCTTATATCGCACAGATCAAGAAGCAGTAATATCCTTTGTAGTCGCGAAATCACAAAAAAGAAGGATCTCGTTGCCACTGAACAACGAGATCCAACTTCCGCTCCAACGAACCAAATCCAAATTTGTCGCTACCAACCTGCCAGGCCCTTTCTCATCCAACCCGAGCATTTATGTGGCGTTGCCTCAATTAACTGACTGCTGCAACTATCAACCACACCGTGCAACTCGTATCTCCCTTCGCCGGACGTTACCGCTAACGGGTCAACTCGCTCTGCCATTCTCATCACGAGTTAGGCTTCACGTCCCGGTAGCATTTGTATCGGCTACTCGGTTTGCACGAACCGGTGTAACATCTGTTGCGGCCTCGATTCTTTCCTGTCGACGGTGACATCTCACCCGCTCGCGGATCCGAAACCGAATCAACTAATTGTTACAACCTGCGACTTGTATACCTTCGTACCTTCAATCGCCAACTCGTCTTCCCTCAGTCGTCTATCTCAGGCTTCGTGTCCCCCTTCGGTCTACCCCTCCGGTTCGTTTCTTCGGCTTCGCCATAAATCCTAATGCAAGATTCTGGTTCTTCCCTGTACCAACTCGATATCACTTCGGGCGGTCTGCCTAGGAACCGGTAACTATTGTTTCCGTATTCCTTGGAGCTAGTTTAATAGTACTATCGGGAATTCTGTAATACAACTGACATGAATCACCAAATGAAAATCATTTGATTGTGCAATTTGTCAATAACCCAGCAAAATAAGGGGGTATTTAAATACCCTGTTTGTAATTTCTTCACAAAATCAGAAAAACTGGAAGATGGAAGTGACGCCCATGACCGCAAGGAGCGATCCCACCGTCATGATCACTCCGGCAAGCAAAACGCCCAACAGAACAGCGATCGTGCTCTTCTTAAATCCGAAGTCCAGGAAGGATGCCGCAAGGGTTCCGGTCCATGCGCCCGTACCGGGAAGCGGAATGCCTACAAAGAGGAGCAGCGCAACGAAAACGCCTCTTCCTGCCTTGGCCGTAAGCTTTTTCCCGCCCTTCTCGCCTTTCTCGTAGCACCAGGTAAAGAACTTGCCGATGAACTTCTTGTCCTTACCCCAGACGAGTACCCTTCTTGCGAACAGATAGATGATGGGAACGGGAAGCATGTTGCCGAGCACTGCGATACCGAGCGCGATGAACGGATTAAGTCCGACGCCGGCTGCATAAATAACAGAGCCTCTGAGCTCGATCAAAGGGACCATCGATATAAAGAAAACTATTATGTATTGCCAAAGATCGCTCAATGCTCTTGCCTCCCTTAATTCAACTCACTAATTATACAATATTATCATTTGCTATAATTATGGAAATTTCATTACAAGAGAGGGCACCGAAGATGTTTATAAAGATCGAAGAACTCCTGATAGGCGCACTTGGTGATACCACGCTCGTTCATCTGCTCTGCGTTGTTGTACTGCTTGCCATCTGCGGACTCGCCGCTTTCATCGTAAAGCTCGTGCTGTCTCTTGTTTTCGGCGCGATCGCAAAGAAGGGACATCTTGCCACGGTAAGGGATGCCTTCAAGTTTGCAAAGAAACGCAAGTTTGCAGGCAAGACCGCTTTTCTGGTCTTCTTCTACGGAGCGCACATGCTCTCCCCTGGAATGTTCTCCGGTGCGAAGATCGTCGAGACGGTATCCAACTATGCGATGATGGTCATGGTCGTGATCCTTATCCTATCCGCGATAGATGTTTTCGGCGACGTGTATGCAGAGCGCCCCGTCGCGAAGAAACATTCCATCAAGGGTATATTGCAGGTTGCTAAGATCTTCATCTATGTTGTTTTCGGCACCATCGCGGTATCCGTAATAATCGGCCAGAACCCGCTCGTCCTGATCTCAGGCATCTCGGCGTTTGCGGCGATCCTTGCCATCGTATTCAAGGATGCGCTCCTCGGCTTTGTCGCAGGCATACAGATTACTGCGGATGACCTTCTGCGCATCGGCGACTGGGTTACGATGCCTTCCATGGACGTCGAAGGCTCCATCACGGACATCTCGCTCATCTCCGTAAGGGTAACTGAGTTCGACAACACCGTAAGCGTAGTTCCCGCATACTCTTTCCTGTCAGAGCCCTTCACGAATTACCGCCAGGCTATCACCGGCGAGAAGAGACAGTTCAAGGGAATGCTCCACATCGACACGACTTCCGTAAGGTCGCTGACTGCAAGGGAAGCTTCGATGATGATCGCACGCCACAAGGAACTCGCAGACAAGTTCGAAGACGATGCCGATCTCGGCGGTGTTACAAACCTCTCGCTCTACCGTATGTATCTGACCGAGTGCTTCAAGGCCAGCGGTCACATCAGGGAAGAGTATTCATGCCTCGTATCCACCGGCAGTTCCGAGGGCCGCGGTATTCCCGTCAAGCTCCTCTTTACAACGGATATAGGTGATTACAATACTTTCGTGGAATTCTCGTCACAGGTATACGAGCAGTCTTTTGCTGCCATGCCTGATTTCGAGCTGAATGCGTTCCAGGAGAGAAATGCCGTAAAGGCTTAAAGTTCAGACTTTAACGTCCGGTGAGAGGAATCTTGTTATCTCGTCTCTCATCTTGTACATCTGCTGCACCGAGTTCTCGAGGAAGTAGTAGTGGAACACGTATGCGACCGTGAGCACGAGGAACAATAAGACGAGCACGCCGCTTATGAGCGCATAACTGTACGGCAGCATGAACAGTGCGCATATCTCTATCAGAAGGAACAGTGCAAAGAAGAACGTCACAATAAGGTGTATCAGTCTCTCGTGCTGAAAATACGCGATCTTAGTCTCGAACTCTGCAAGTACCTTCCTGGTGCGCTCTTCCGGTGCATCCTTCATCTCTTCGTCGATGTACTTGCGGATCTGACTCATCGTCTCCTTCATGTACGCCTTCATCTCTTGAACCTCCGGTTGATGTAATTCACAACCTGTCTCTTGTCTGCCGTCCACATGGGCGCGAGCAGAAGACTCTTCGGACCGTCACCAGTGAGCCTGTGCACCACTGTCTCTTCCGGCAGCAGTTCGAGCGCTCGTGCGACAATTTCAAAATACTCCTCTTGGCCTAAGACTTCAACTTTGTCCTCGCGCCATAGCTGCTCTAATGGTGTGTTCTTAATCACATACAGACATGTGAACTTGACGCCGTCCGTACCGCAGGAGACTGCATATCTGACGGTATCCATCATATCTTCTTCCGTCTCTTCCGGGAGCCCGAAAATGATATGCGTGATGACATTCGCGCCGGCAGCATGAAGCGCACTCACGGCAGCCTTATACTCTTCCGTCTTATAGCATCTGTTGATCTTCTCTGCGGTCCTGTCGCTTGCAGTCTGAAGTCCGAGTTCGACAAACACGGGGATCTTTTTTGCGTATCTGCCAATCACATCAAGTATCTCTTCCGGCAGGCAGTCGGGCCTGGTCGCGACCGACAGTGCTTCGACCGCAGGATGCGACGATGCCGCGGCAAGCACGCTGTCCAAATATTCAGGTTTGCAGTATGTGTTGGTAAAACTCTGGAAGTACGCGATGTATCCCGCTCCCTCTCCAGCCTTGCGTTTTACGCGTTCTATCGCAGAATCGATCTGCGCGGCGACATCGCCGGGAGCCTCCGAGAACTCTCCCGAGCCTCCCGCTGAACAGAAGATGCATCCGCCTTTGCCCTTGCTCCCGTCCCTGTTGGGGCAGGTTACATCAAGGCTTATCGAAGCCTTGTACATCTTGTGTCCGAACCTGCTCTTGTAGTAATCGTTGGCAAATATCAAAGGAACTCATCCTCCTCAGGGTGGAATGGATCGTGCGACGCCTTCTCGCGTTCTCCTCCCGCTTCAGCCGCAGTCTTGATGACTCCGGGGCCGTACCTCATATTGATCAAGTCTATCACTTTCCCGAGTTTCTCGTCTTTCTCACGCTGTGTGTTTTCCGAGAACATAGACAGCTGGACCGCCTCGTCGCTGCCCACTACCTTCGCACATCTTACACCGATGCTCCTTATGCCGGTATGCCAGTCATACGACTCCCTGAACAGTTCCATCGCATTCTCGTATATCACGCGCTCGCTGTCGGTAGGTTCGTAGAGCTGGCGCTGGTGCTCGGAAATATTAAGGTCCCTGTCCCTTATGTGTATCTGGATTACGGTGCCCTTGAGGCCGTGCTTTCTGAGCCTGCTTGCGACGCTTGCCGCCAGGCCGTGCATCGTCTTCTCGACCGCCGACTCCGATGTCATGTCGCTGCTTGTCGTGGTGGAATTGCCGACAGACTTTATCTCACGCTGATACCCGACCGGCATGACGGGCGAATTATCCAGCCCGTTCGCATAGTTCCAGAGCATCTCGCCCTGCTTGCCCAGGTAACTTACGATATAGTCGTAGTCTATCTTCGCGAGGTCGCCTATCGTAATGACGTTGATCTTCTTAAGCCTCGCTTCCGTCGACCTTCCGACGAAAAGGAGCTCAGATGCATCGAGCGGCCATATCTTCTCTTTCCAGTCCGTATCGCGGAACACCGTCGTCGCATCCGGCTTTTTGTAATCGCTGCCGAGCTTGGCAAAGATCTTATTAAAACTGATTCCTATAGAACATGTGAGCCGGAACTCTTCCTTGACTCTTGTTCTTATCTCCAGCGCTATCCTCTCGGCCTCTTCGTAATCCTTCGCGACGCCCGTCATGTCCAGCCAGCACTCATCGAGCCCGAAAGGCTCCACCTTGTCGGTGTACTCCGCGAACATCTCGCGCAGGCGGTTCGAGTAGAACTCGTACCTCTCGTAGTGCGCGGGAAGGCAGACAAGATCGGGGCATTTGGTCTTCGCCTGCCAGATCGCCTCGGCGGTCTTGACCCCTGCCTTCTTTGCGAGTTCGTTCTTTGCCAGGATTATCCCGTGCCTTGCTTCCACATCGCCCGCGACAGCCATAGGCACATCCCTGCACTCGGGATGTGCTATCATCTCCACCGAAGCGAAGTAGCAATTCTGGTCAATATGGAAGATGATCCTCTGCATAAAAGGATTATAGCACAAAACCGAACATATTTTCTGTTTTTGCCCGGATCCGCTCAAAAAATGCCACTTTTAATATACTAAAAAACTGTTTATAATATAAGCGGAAAAATAACGTCTAATGAATCAATATATTATATATACCACATAAGGAGGTATACATATGGCAAAGCACAAGATACTTCTCGTAGATGACGACAACGACATCTTGACGCTTAACCGCGACTTTCTCATCGGTGAAGGTTACGAGGTAGTAACAGCAACTACATGCAGCGAGGCACTGGCTAAGGCTCAGGTGCACAATTTCGCGTGCCTTGTACTCGACGTTATGCTCCCTGACGGAAGTGCTTTCGATCTCGCACCCAAGATAAAGGAGTTCACTGATGCCCCCATGATCTTCCTCACGGCTAAGGATCAACAAGAGGACGTCATCAAGGGATTCAACGTAGGCGCTGACGACTATGTCACAAAGCCCTATTCTCTCCCCGAGCTCTCACTGCGTATCAATGTACACATTAAGCGCAATATGAAGAGTGAAGGATTCCTCATCGAGTATCCGCCTCTTTCCATCAATATCAGAACACGTGAGGTCATGCTCAAGAATAAGCCTCTGCACCTTACCAACCGTGAGTTCGATATCCTCTGTCTCCTTGCAGAGACACCTAACGTTATCGTTCCTTTCACAAGGATCTATTCTCACGTTTGGGGTGACGATTCTCCGTGCGACAACCACCTCGTAATGGTCAACATCTCCTACCTCAGAAAGAAGATGGAGAAGATCGCACCCGAGATCACTTTCATCAAGACAGAGTGGGGTATCGGATATTCATTTGCATATCCCCCGGTCAAGAACAGCATGACTACTCAGTATTGATATCAATGTAATAACGCCAGACGAATGCCCCGGACAGCCGGGGCATTTTAGGTTAAGGAACAACACATGGCAGCGCCCAAGAAGAACATTAACAAGCAGAAGTTTCAGAATCAGAGCAGTAAGACTACGGTAGCCGGACTGTCTGTATTCCTGGGATTCGTCCTGGTCATGTTCACTTTCCTTCTCATAAGCCAGTTCTATTCTTCGGCATCCAACAAGACACCCGTCTTAGATGAGAACGGAATCTATAACCTGGGCGGTGACCTGTCCTCCCTGGACAGCTGCACATACTACTGCAACGACGGATGGATATTCGTACCGAATGCGACTGAAGACGATGTCGCTTCAGGCCGTCTTACCCTGGAAACCTATCAGGATTACACATACGTCGAGAACATCAGCATTCACACGGGTGACGGCGGATGGTACGACTACGACAACCAGTACGCATGGCACAACCGTCAGGACGGCTTCTGCTACATAACCAACGACATCGACGGCGAAAGCGCCATCTCAGGCGTATACATGGCACACTTCGACTGCCCCGCCAATCTGAAGTTCTTATACTTCTCGTTCAAGGACATCAACGGATATGCCAAGGTCTACTACAACGGCATCTATTCCGGAACGATCGGCAAAGCTTCCGGTGCCTTCCTGAACAACAGGGCTTTCTCGGATTACTGCCTGCTCGCCCCCGATAACGGCAAGCTCGATATTACGATCGTAGTCTACTGCTATGACAAGGTCCTCAACCCTGGCATCGTATCGATCCCCACCATCGAGAACTCCACGGCAACCGACCAGAGAATAGCTCTCACGGCCAGCCACCTTGCCATAGTCTTGGTCCTCTTCGTCCTGTCGTTGATCGCCGGTGCGTTCTTCATCCTGAGCTCGAAACGTCTGCGCAAACTGATAGTACTCTTCGCATCGAACTTTACTGGCATACTCCTCTACTATCTGGCAGACTACAGGTTCATATCCTTGAGTTCTCATGTCAGACTGGATCTTATGTTCTGTCTGTGTCTGTACAACAGTATCGCCGCATATGCGATCTGTTCGGTGCTCAACGACGATTCTCCTTCAGTAAAGAAGAACCGCTGGCTCAAATATGACAGGCACCTCATCTATCTCGGCGGTCTGGCCATACTCACTCTGCATGTGGTAATGTACTTCTTCTTCGGACAGATGACTCCCAACATGATCGCGCTCGTCTACAGTATCGTCATCATGCTCATAATGGTCTTAAAGTGCCTGCTCTTCTATTCGAACAACATGACAGGCTGGATGATGATCTCGCTGTACTACAGCTTCTTCATCTACCTTATCGACCTGTCCATCGTCGCAGGTAAGTCGGATTTCGGAGGCTTCCCCGCATACATCAGTATCGCAGTGGCGGCGGTTATTCTTGCGGAAGTCGGCTTTATCGTCACTTTCGTGAGACAGCAGCGTGAGCTGAGACGAAGCTCCGAGACGCTCAGACGTCAGATCCAGGAAAAGACCAGATACATCAGCGAGATCAACAGAGACCTGGTCGATACCAACAAGAAGCTCCTGGAAGGCGAGCAGGCGCGTAAGAATGTCCTGTCCAATGTTTCGCACGACCTCCGTACTCCTATCACGGCAATAAGAGGTTACTCCGAACTCATGCTCACATCGGAAGGGATGGACGAAGAGCAGCGCCGCACTTATCTGACCAATATCGTAAGGCGTTCCGAGCAGATGGAAAGGATCGTATCAGACATAGTCGAGCTCACAAGGATGGAGTCCAGCGATACGGAATTCATGTTCACCGACCTGTCCATGTCAGAGATGCTCGATGAGCTCGTCATCATGTATTCGCTCGATCTCGACGGTACGGGCAAGCACCTTTCGGTCGAACTCCCCGAAGACGATCTTCTCATCGTAAAGGCAGATCCGAAGAAGTTCTCCAGAGTCTTCGAGAACCTCATATCCAATGCCATCAACTATACGAATGATGAGGCAAACATCGTTGTAAAGGCATGGCGCACCGGTGCCGATCTTCCCATAACCGAGCAGAAGATCCACGTGAGCGTAAAGGATAACGGTATCGGTATCCCGCCTGAAGAACAGAGCAGGATCTTTGACCGTTTCTACCGTGCCAAGAACTCCGGAATCAACATCAAAGGTACCGGCCTCGGCCTTGCCATAGTCAAGCTCATCTGCGACCGCCACAACGCGGAGATCACGGTCAGGAGCGACATCGGAAAAGGAACGGAATTCGAAGTTGTCATGGATGCCACTTACTGATATCGGTATGCTCGCTATAGTCCTCCGCGCTTCGCTTGTGCGGAAGTCCGCTCGCATACCAATATCAGTAAGAGAAGCAGTAATAAAGCCCGCGATCGCTCGCGGGCTTTTGCTTTGAACTTCGTTCCTGCTATCAGCCGAGTGTAGCGAGGTAGTTGTTGAGCTCTTCTACGAGCGCGTCGCAATCCATGCCGTGAACGATGCAAGCTTCTTCGATCGTCTCGCCTGAAGCCATAGCGCAGCCGAGGCAGTGAAGACCTGCGGACATGAGGATGGGTGCGATACCCTCATCAGCATTAACAACATCACCGATAATAGTGTCTTTTGTAACTACCATAATATTCCTCCAAATCATTGATATAGGTTCATTTCAACACGAATTAGGATACACCATAAGACCCGTTTTGTCATTCTTTAGCAAGACTATTCCAAAACACACTAAAAATAAGCAAAAAATGGCGTGTAAAACATCTTTGAAAAGCCCCAAATCCCTTGACAAGCAAGGGGTTTACGGCAATAATGAAATTGCAAATCAAGCCAAAACGGCTAACAGGAGGAAAACGTATGAATAAGTCACAGCTTATTGAGGCAATCGCTGCTGGTTCCGGTCTCTCCAAGAAGGATTCTGAGGCAGCTCTGAAGGCTACTCTCGACTCCATCGAGGGCGCACTCGCAAAAGGCGACAAGGTAGTTCTTGTTGGTTTCGGTACATTCAAGACAAAGAAGCTCGCAGCTCGTAAGGGTCGCAATCCCGCTACGAACGAGACGATCAAGATTCCCGCTTCTACAGTTCCTACATTCAAGGCTGGTAAGGCTTTCAAGGACAGCGTTAACAAGAAGAAGGGTAAGAAGAAGTAATCTTAATATATCTGAGATTGTTCTTGCAGCCGGTCCGTTTGGATCGGCTGTTTTTATTCCTCCCCGCCCGAATTGATCCTGCGCCTTACGGCTGTGACAAGAGTCCTGTACGCACTCCTGCTCCCGCATTCTGACAGACCGCTTTGCTTGAGAGCATATCTGACATCCCTCTCGATCTGCGTAAACGTAAGCGGCAGGCGGTCTGCAGCATCGATATAGACCGACTTCATGTTGATCGGGATTGTCTCGCCGTCGAATATCGTTCTCTTGATCGAATCGTACAGTATGACCGTACCGATAAGAGCGAAGTTCATGCCGAACTGAAGGAATACGCTCTTGGCGCAGACATCGTAGTAGTCTTCGTGATCCGCTCTGCCGGGTGATGGCACGAGCGATGTGACCGTATGTGAAGCACCCTGTCTGTCGCGTCTTCCGTCTATGATGTAATGGATCTTCCCTTCTCCGTCCCTTACGCCTATAACGCCGTTGTGAGACAGCATCCCGTTGATGTTCTCGAGCAGGCTGAAGTCAGAACAAACGATGTTCATCTCGACTTCAGAACTTCCGTTCCTCATTAATTTCTCCATCATCATACGCACCTCCCATATACCGGGAGTATAAAACCCCGGGCAGGCCCTGTGCGGATGACTTGATGAGATTTCGGAAAAACGCCCCTTATATGAGACTTTTGGGCGATAATTGAGACTTTGTATTACTGTTCCGCTTCTTTGAGTTCTTCTTCAGTCTCAACACCAAGATCGGTAACTTCAACAACATACTTGGCATACGGGGTGAACCTGATCCTGACCTCGTCGCCTTCTTCGATATTGTTCCTGAGCGGATTCATATAGTAATGCTCGCCGTCTATCTCAAAGTAGTTCTTGAATGTGGATACTTCCGTAACCGTGCCCGAATGCGAGAAATACTTCTCGTTGAGTACGCTGTCGATATCGAACAGTCTCGGGCCCGCATAACGGCACCCGAAGAAGATTGCTATAGCAGCAAAAAGCGCCGGAAAGAAATACGTCACGACATGCTTAGTCTTGTTCTTGCGGTTGCGGTTCGCGCATATGCAGGCAAGGATGACAAAGACCGTCACCACTGCAAAATGCGCTGCCAGATTCGCAATGAAGTAATTCAAATCATCTACTCCTCATAGTCTTCGGTGATCACCGGCAAAAGGATGTCCACCGTAAGGTCGTGCGGTTCTTCCGGAAGCTCGGAACATATCTGGAAGTCATAGCAGATACCTATAAGATACGCATTCGTCTGCGCGAAATACTTATCGTAATAACCTCCGCCCTGACCGAGCCTCGTACCTTCTTCATTATAGGCAATCGCGGGAACCACGGCAATGTCGATATCCTCAGGCAAGACCTTCTCAAGACCTTGGGCAGGCTCTGTTATACCGTATTCGCCTGACACGAAATACTTACCCTCAAGCGAAGGACAATAGTAGAAGTTCATCTCACCGTTTTCGATCTTCGGGAAGCACACTTTTATCCCCTTCCTGATGAGCAGTTTTGCAAGTTCATCAAGGGGAAGTTCACCTTTGCAGGAACGGTAGAGGGCAATGACTTTTGCATTACCGAGCCTGCTCTTAAGATCAGGGTCATCGACCGAGAACAGAAGGTCGGGAATGTCCTTTGCCACCTTAAGCAGGACCTCATCGGGAAGAGCGCATCTTCTCGATCTTATCTCCTGCCTTATGAGTGCTTTCTCTTCTTTGATACCCATGTCACTCCTCCAGCATCTTCTGAAGCTCTTCGAGACTGATAATGGTCACGCCGAGTTCTCTTGCCTTGCGTTCCTTGGAGCCTGCGTCTTCTCCCATGAGAAGGTAGGATGTCTTTTTTGAGACGGAAGATGTTACCTTGCCGCCGTTGTCCTCAATGAGTTTTGTTGCTTCGTCCCTGCCCATGCCGGGAAGCGTTCCCGTGATGCAGAACGTGGATCCCGCGAGCTTGTCGGAAGCATTCTCGGAGACTTCTTTCTCGAACTTGACGCCTGCCGCCTTGAGCCTTGCGATAAGCGCCGCGTTGCCTTCGTCGCGGAAGAAATCATGTATCGCATTCGCGGATATCTCGCCGATGTCCGAAGTGTTTATGAGCGCTTCGATCTCAGCGGAAGCGACATTGTCTATCGAACCGAAAGTCCTTATGAGTTCTTTGGCTGTAGCCTTGCCTACGCCCGGTACTCCCAGGCCACCGAGCACGCGCTCTGCAGGAGAAGACACCCTTGATGCTTCGATCGCATCCAGGAGTTTGTCCGTGTTCTTCTCAAGGCCTAAGACCTTCTCTTCTATCAGCTTGTCGCGCATGTCCTTGAGGGCGTAGATGTCTGCGATGTCTTTGAGATAGCCGAGCTCGACGAGCTTTCTAATGTATTCGTCGCCGAACCCTTTGACATCCATGCAGTCGCGCGATACGAAGTTGATTATCCTTCCTGCAACTGTCGCAGGGCAGGATAGATTGACGCACTTAAGGTCGGCCGCATCTGCTTCCTTGATGAGATGATGTCCGCACACGGGACAGACATCCGGCATGATGTACGGCTGCCAGTTTTCAGGTCTCTTGCTCTCGATGACGCCCTTTACCTTCGGGATGATCTCGCCCGACTTATATACGAGGATCGTATCGCCTATTCCGAGTCCCATCTGCGTGATGAAATCCTGATTGTGCAGAGTCGCTCTCGATACCATAGTGCCGCAGAGATTGATCGGTTCGAAGACGGCTACGGGCGTTACCCTTCCGGTCCTTCCCGTGTTTACTTCGACCGACAGGAGTTTTGTCTCCTTTTCTTCCGGCGGGTACTTATATGCGATCGCCCAGTGCGGGAACTTGATCGTGCTGCCGAGCTTCTCGCGCTCAGCCAGGTTGTTCAGCTTGACGACCGCACCGTCAATGTCATACGCGAGTTCGCCTCTTGCCTCGCCTATCTTCTGGATAGCGTCCCAGACCTCTTCCGCGGTCTTGCAGAGATAATACTTCTCGATAACCTTAACGCCGTTGCGCTTCAGGTATTCGTAGCCTTCGAGGTGCGTCTTGAAAGTAACGCCCTTCGTCTCCTGCACGTTAAAAATGAACAGTGACAGACCGCGGTCTCTCGTGATCCTCGTGTCCGTCTGGCGGAGCGTGCCTGCAGCGCAGTTCCTGGGGTTGGCAAAAGTCTTCTTGCCGTCCTCTTCCGCCTTCTCGTTGACCTTCGCGAATGCCTCGCGCGTCATGTACACTTCGCCTCTGATCTCGATGTAAGGAACGGGCTCGGGGAGCTTTCTTACGACATCAGAGATCATCTTCGCATTCATCGTGACGTCCTCGCCCTCGGTGATGCCGTCGCCTCTTGTGACTGCAAGCTTGAGGTCGCCTTCTTCGTATCTTAAGGCCATCGACAGGCCGTCTATCTTCGTCTCTACAAGGAACTCAGCCTCGTCGCCGAAATCCCTCTTCATGGACTCTACGAACTCATCCACTTCTTCCTTCGAGAAAACGTCCTGAAGGGACAGCATGGGCACGTTGTGCTTAACGAGCACGCCCTTTTCCGCCTTCCAGCCGACCCTCTTCGAAGGCGACTCGGGAACCACCCAGTCCGGATGATCCTTCTCTATCTGCTTAAGTTTGTTGTTCAGCTGGTCATATTCAAAATCCGATATCTCGGGCTCATCCTGGTTGTAGTAACGCTCAGCGTGGTAGTTCAAGGTCTTAACAAGATCCAGGTACTCCTGCTTCAAGCTGTCTTCCATGTCGAAAAGGCTTATCTGATCCACAGTGAACCCTCCTTCTTCTTCTGCGTCGCGAAAAAGATCACCGGCAGTACCGCGAGCACGGTAAAGAACACGCCCCAAGCAATCCCGGGAATGCCTGCCAGTCCGTCAAAAGGCGTTACGACATCCATCTCGTTATACCTTGTTATGTAAAGGATCTTGCGCACCGTATCACCGAGCCTTGCAATGGGTTCGAACAGCGTTGCGGTAACGAGCGCTATCGGGAGGCTGAAGATGTACACTTCGGCGATCCAGATAAGCACTGTCTTAAGCCTGAAAAGATAAAGCACTGCGAGGATAACAACGGGGATGATGAGCGCTGCCGCTCTGCCGGCATCCACCTGGAGATGATATGCCGTCCTTGCGATGAATCCCACCAGAGTCGTAACCGCGATTATTCCGGGAATGAACGGAGCCGCCTCCGACTTAGCAATCCGCTGAAGGAATACCGTGCAGACGGTAAAGACGAAAACAACGAGAAGGGATACGGCGATGTCCGGAAGCTTCAGACCGCCTCCGACAGTCAATAATCCCTTATAAAAATAACCCGCTAAAATGTGGAAGGGCTCTGCTGCCAGAGTCCCCCACAATAAAAGCATAATAATAAAGACTATACCTGAACGTTCTTCAGATCTCATACATCAGACGTCCAGCTTGGAGAAATCTCCTTCGTCAAAGAAAGTCTTGAGCATGCTGTACTCTTCGTAGTCAAGAGAGATACCCTTACCAACCTTCTGGTGATCCGGGCCCCAGTCACGAATGTCGAGCTTAGGCTTGCCGTTGTTCCACTTGATGATGTTAACTTCGCGCTGCCAACCGGACTTGTTCTCTTTGAGTACACCGATAGTCTCAACGATCTCAAAAGTAATGTCAGTCTTAGCCATGTTCCATCCTCCCGGATAAAATATATTTTAATGATTATATCATACGTGAGAAAAATTATATATTATAATTAATAAAAAAATAAAGAGGTCCTATGAACCCCCTATATATTATTCTTATTATAATAATTGCGGTCTTATTCCTGATAGGAGTATGGGCGCTCATCGAGCCTCATATCCTGGACATGACTAAGATCTCGCTTCCCGCCGGCGGCGGAGCGGAACAGCCTTCCCTTAGGATATTCTTCTTTTCCGATGTTCACGGTGAATTCTGCTTTATATCACCTTCCAGAGTCTGCAGTGAGATAGACAAAGCGAAGGCTGAAGGCGGTCTTGATGCCGTCGTATTCGGCGGAGACATCTCTACTAGGAAGATGTTCGGCGGCGCGGGTGCCAAGTATCTTGCCAAGATAGCAGCGCACTGCAAGGAGGCCGGCATCCCCTTCTACGGAGTTCTCGGCAATCACGATGCCGGCATGTCCCGGGACATCATCGACAGCTGCGGCTTTACGGATATCGGCGGCAAGTGCGTCGTTATCGAAAGCATATCAGGAAAGAAAGTCGCACTCGCAGGCGTGACGGATTCAGGCAGAAAGCACCGTCAGTGGTATCAACTTCCCGAGACGCCTGAAGGTCTTCCCGTGGTCTGCGTGGTGCACGATCCCGATGCGCTGATACATTTCGAGAACAAGCCCGCATGCGCCGTCTGCGGCCATTTCCACGGCGGTCAGGTGAAGATGCCTTTCCATCTTGAGTTCGTCCTTCTGAGGCACGATACTCTTCCCAGACAGGGCATCATCGAAGGCGTGCACGAAGTGAACGGCATACCCGTATTTATCTCGCGCGGAATCGGCTGTGGTGCACTGCCGGTAAGACTGATGTCGAAGCCCGAAGCCTCTGTTGTTGAGATCAAGTAAGACCAGTGAGTTTTTTGTGAGTAAATTTGCTCTCAGACTACACTTTTTACTCATTACTGATCCAAAATGAGTTTTTTGTGAGTATTTTGTCTCTCCGACTACACTTTTTACTCACTGAGGCCTGCCGGACCCGTGCGACGGCAGAAGAACGCATAACAAAAGCCCCGGCTCATAAGAACCGGGGCTTTATCAGTTGCATTTAACTCTTTAAGAATTAACCAAGCTCTGCGAAGTACTTGATTGTTCTTACCATCTGAGATGTGTAAGAGTTCTCGTTGTCGTACCAGGAAACAACCTGAACGAGTGAGTTGCCGTCGTCCATCTTGGAAACCATTGTCTGGTTTGCATCGAAGAGTGAACCATATCTCATACCGATGATGTCGGAAGAAACGAGCTTCTCCTCTGTGTAACCGAAGGACTCGTTAGCAGCT
>JAEEGL016363047.1_pt1 | contig 16769 bp, 25 predicted proteins | sample 9134231 | NCBI WGS metagenome assembly JAEEGL01 (sample SAMN16246548, study PRJNA631951) | gut metagenome | biome: gut microbiome; feature: rumen; material: fiber-attached | host: Bos | place: Iran: Karaj | collected 2018-10
AAATTCAAGAAGATAATCTGTATTCAAGGAAATGAAATTGTCTATAACGAACCGCTATAAAAGCGGAACGGAGGGATTCCATCGCTGGAAAACCCCCCGCACCGCAAAAATAGTAATAAATATTGAAATACAAATAAAAAAAGTAAAAAAAGATTATGAAACCTTTAAACGGCATAAGCATAAATTTTAATTAACGAACAAAAATAACAGAAAAAGAGGTCGGAACAATGAAAATAGCATACATGGACGAAAATAAGTTTGGTATTAGCGATAAGGCTGTGATTGACAAGTATGGCTATCTGAAATATGTTGGTTTTACAGGCTTCGATGGGGCAAAGTTTGTGCAGGATGATCTGATAACATTCGGCACTTCCGGCAAGGCTGTGGAACTTAGCGATGCTCAATATGATGCTCTATTATTTGGATTCCAGAAGATGGCTAAACTAAAAGATATGCAGAAAGAAGCAATAAAGATGCTTTTTGATAATAAAAAAAACAAGAAAACAAAAGGATTGTGTGTGGTACAATCAATATAATCAGAAACTTATAAACTAAAAATTATACTACAATGAAAAACAGACAACACAGACAGCACAGGTGCAGCGGCATACCTGAGTACAGGCAGATACTTTACTGCTACAATCCCCAGAGCGCATTCCACTTCAGTGATCCAAGCTGGGAAGAAAACGAAATGAGATTGAGACAACTTGCAGAACTGCACAATAGAGGAATAAAACAATAACAGGCTAACAGGCTGTAAGACTATAAGCTCATAAACAGAAACAACATAAAAGACTTCTTATGGAAACATTAAGAATACCTCTACAGCAAGATGGAACAATGGTCGAGGTTGCTATACCTAGCGACATTGCAATAACGGTAACGGAAATCCGAAACACAGAGGGCGATACCATACCCATCAGCAACAACTACTTTAAGTTTGTATTCATTGACAGAGTTGGCAACGAAGCTTGCTGTGTACATGATCCGACAGGAGAATATAGTATAAACACAGCCTACAACGCGGACACTGGCGCGTTGCGGTTGCTCGTACCGACACGAAGGTTTGTCAAGGGGCAGCTTAGCTGCAAGGTGTTTACACGTACAGCCGACAGTGACTTTTGTGATGGCTATTGGGACGTGTGCACAAAAACCGAAAAGATTAACATAAAACTAGAAAGCTGATGGATAATACCAATGATATAACAGCCGAAGTCGAGATGTCAGAAGTCTCGGTAGCAGAAGTGGAAGCGACAATGGAGATGCCTTCTGTGCCAGTTGTAGAAGCACAGATGGAACTTCCTGTGTTGCTGGAAGGCGACCATGCCAAACTTAGCCACCTTGGGTTCGAGGAGTCTGGTCACACCGGGTTCCAGAAGCAGCTTATTGCCGGCGATAACATCGAAATAGACGAACATGGAAGGATTAGAGTTGTTGGAATCGAAAGAATGGTGTATAGGGGAACTTTGGAAACACTCTCAATTCCCGAAGACTCTGCCGATGGCGATGTATTCAAGGTTATGAGCGATGTTCTTGGGAAGCAGTTTGTCGGCGATGCTTACGAATCTGGTATTTGGAGAGTTTTTACAAAGGACGAGATAACCTACATCATAAACAACTACGGGCACACCTTCGGTACAATCGGCGAACAGCACGGACTGTTTATTATACCAGACAACATAGATACTGTTTTGGTTTCTGGCTGTATGGAATATGCGACCAATGTTCTGACTACTGAGCAATGGGACACCGAAAAATCGAAAGGAGTTGTTTTTCTTCCCAATGTCATCTATGGTGGCACTAGACCGCTACAGCGAAGAGGCTACTGGACAGGTACCGCATTGAACTATCGTGATGGAGCCTGCTTGTTTTGGGAAGATACGGCTAATTTCTCTACCGTACAATATTTAAAAACAAACGACGATTGGAGATTCAATAGTGTCATGAGCGTTCGCCTTGTCAGAGATGTGGACTCGAACACGCCGAATGCCTTTTATACAGGAGAGAAATATGTGCTTTTTGCCGAATCCAATCTAATCTATAAAAAAGATGTAGGTTTCAAGTTTGCCGATAATGCTTACGATGTGTTTGAACCATTGTCTGGAGATGATCGGGAAAACGGATGGATCGATAATTTTACATATTCCACAAGCGGGCACAACGGGCGTATGCCATGGATGAAGTACTATGATGTTAGTTCTCTGCATTATACAGGTAATATTTCCGGTACCGACTACGACTGGGGTACATACAATCCAATAGGTGTAAATATGGATGTGATATGGCCAGCCGGAACCATGTTTGTTAGGCAAGGAAACACGATGGTTCCTATGTCATGCTGTTTCTTGAAGGAAGACTACTATCAGATAGCAAACATAAAGAATAAGGCAGACAAGGCGGATCTGGCCAATTATGTCGAGAAGTCGCAGACGGTTGGGTTGGTGAGAAATGACGGTTCCATTGATACTAGCAGTTATCTAACCGAACATCAGGACATATCAGGCAAGGCTAATACGTTGGATTTGGCACAAGTTGCATTCAGTGGCAATTACAGCCATTTAACAAATAGACCACAAATCCCGAACATACAGTTTGACTATTATACAACTTCCAAGTACTTGTCGAAGAAAGGAACCTGGGAAGATATTCCGCAAGGAGGCGGTGGTGCTGGAGAAGATGTCCTTGTGATTTACGCCTTTGCAAGCGAGGAAGATTTGTCTCAAAATACTACTTTTGACTTTTATTTGGACAAAAGCCGAAATTATCTGCTAAAATCATTAGAAATAACCAATAATGCGGACAAAAAAGATTTTGTCCTAAGATGTTACACAAAGGGTGGGGTTCTTATGTTCCGAACATCTGACTATGTTCTTGTTTATGATGGAAAGTTTTATACAAAACTCATATTCTATGTTCATTCCTGGAAGTGCGAACGATCAATAGAATTTGATATAGATAAGTAGTGTAAATTATGGACGGCAAGGACTTCGAGCAATATCTGGCAAAGCTGCGCATCGACATTGAGCGCACCCTGAACGATGATGTTCCGCTGGTGGCAGCCAACAAGGTCGCCAGTCTGTTCCGCCGCAACTTCCGCACGCAGTCGTTCTTTGGCAAGAAGTGGAAGGAAGTGCAGAGGCGTATTCCTGGCACCAAACCCTACAAGGCTGCTGCACATCACAAGACACGCAGGACTCGTCCCATCCTCACTGGCGATACGGGCGACCTTGGTCGTTCCATACGCTACAAGGTGGAGAAAGGCACGGCGATAGTTTACAGCGACCTTGAATATTCGTCGGCACACAACGACGGAACCACCACCGCCGGCAGGAATCACAGCACAACCATCCCGCAGCGGCAGTTCATCGGCGACCACGCGGAAGTTGACAAGGCTGTGAAGGCAACCATCACGAAGCTGATGAACGATTTATTCAAGTAAACCAATCGTAAATCGTACTTCGTAATTCATAAATCATAAATAATCTGGTCATATTGTCCATAGCGTTTGACAGGGGGCGAAAGCCCCCTTACTTTTGCTGTGACTTTTGATACAGGATATGGCAACACGCAAGGAGAACGAACAGAAAAAGGAGCTGGCACGGCTCTACTTCATGCAGGGTGAAGACCAGAAAACCATCGCTGTCAAGGTGGGCGTAAGCGAAACCACTTTGAGCCGCTGGGCAACAGCCGGAGCATGGACAGAAAAACGCGCCGGCATAAACATAACCCGACCCGAAATTGTAAACAAGAATCTGGTGCTTATAGCCAAGCTGCTTGACAAGCTCAACAGCGAGGATGTAAGCCTTGCCGATGTGGGCAAGATTGTTGACCAGATCTCGAAGCTGGCAGCGGCTATCGAGCGCATCGACAAGAAGGCAAACGCCGTGGATGCCATCGAGGTGTTCTCGGCGATGAACAAGTGGCTGGAGTCGCGTCTCGTATGGGACAAGAACATCACCGCCGAGTTCATGGAGACATTCATGAAGTACCAGGAACTCTATGTTAACGAACTAATGAACCGTAAGTAGTATGAAGACATTTGTTTTGTGCGACAGCAGTAGTATCAACAGCCAAGGATTCCGCATTCGCCTCGAAGGAATGAAGCTTGACCGTTTCCGCGTAAACCCTGTAATGCTTTATCAGCACGACAAGTATAATGTAATAGGTAAGTGGGAGAATATCCGTATTGAGGATGGCAAACTTCTCGCCGATGCCAAGTTTGATTCCGAAGACGAGCTGGCAAGGCAGGTGGAAGGCAAAGTGGAACGCGGATTCCTGAAAGGCTGTTCGGTAGGCATAATCATCAACGACATGAAGCTGGTTGGCGAAGTTTACGAAGCAACTGCCACGGAACTGATGGAAGCAAGCATTTGTTCGGTTCCGAGCGATGCCGGTGCCGTAAGGCTCATGGATGCCGACCGCAACCCCATAGACTTCCAGACCGTGAAATTATCGTTTGAACAATCATTAAACATCAATAAAATGGAAAAGGAACAAACCCAAAAGGTGGCAGAACTTGAAGCCACAATCACCGAGAAGGACAAGCGCATTGCCGAACTCGAAGCCGCAGAAGCCGAGAGAACCAGGAACGAGCGCGAAGCCTACCTTGCCGGCAAGGTAAACGACGGCATTATCACCGAAACTGAAAAGCAGCACTTCGCAAAGCTGGCCGAACAGGATTTCGACAGCGTGAAGGCAATCCTCGACACTCGCCCTGCACAGAAGCAGACATCGTTGTCGGCAATGGCGCACGAGGCAAGAAAAGACACCGCAACCGCCGACCGCACTGGATGGTCGTACCTCGAATGGGCAAAGAAAGATCCCGAAGGACTCAGAAAGATGAAAATTGAAAGTCCGAAGGAGTTTGAGCGACTGGCAACTGCATACGCAGGTAACTAATCATCAAATCAATTGTAAATCGTAATTCGTAAATCTAAAATTCAAATTTATGTCAGGAGTATTAAAACAAATGTTCAGCGACATCATTCTCGCTAACTTCTATCCCGACGGCAGTTTCCTTAAGGAACTTACGCCGATGGACCACATGGTCGAATACAATAAGATTAACCTTGCACAGGTCGGAGCCGATCCCGAAGTGCTGAAGGACAATTCGCAGTACCCGATTGCCCCGGTCAAGAGAACCGACAACGGCATCGAGATTGCACTGGCAACCTTCGACACCACCCCTACGCACGTTTCGCACGTTGAAGAACTTGAAACCTCTTACGACAAGTGTCAGAGTGTAGTTGCTCAGCACGCCAACGCTTTGCGTACCGAAGCAGCACTTTCGGCAGCCTACAACATTGCTCCGTCGAGCAACAGCGCAGAACATCCTGTTCTCGCCACCACCGGCGATAGCAACGGTAACGGTCACAAGGCTCTTACCTACAAGGACATTCTCAAGTTGCGCACAGCGTTCAACAAGAAGAACTTCCCGATGCACGACAGGGTTCTCGTACTCTGTCCGGAACACGAGGAAGACTTGCTCAACGAAGACGCAAACCGCTATAACCAGATTATGACCACAGGTCAGGTCGCAGGTTTCAAGGTTTATACCTTCAACGGCAACGTACACTACGCTACCAACGGCACGAAGAGCGACTATGGTGTTGACAACACCCAGCCTGCATCCATCGCATTCTGCAAGTCGGAAGTGATGAGAGCAATGGGTACCATCGAGGGTGAACCGGAAGAACGCTGGGCAGACTACCGTGGCTGGCTTCTGGGATTCCAGATGCGCTTCGTAGCAATGCCTTTCCGCGGCAAGGCCGTAGCAGCAATCTACTCGGCAAACGCCTAATCAGAGAATCGTAAATAGTAATTCGTAAATTTAAAATTAGAAATTATGTATCTCAATGAAACAAACGGGTCGTCCTACAACTTTGTGGCACCCGGTATAGAAGAAGATGCTGGCAAGCACATCAAAACCGTGTTCCCAACCTTCGACGACAAGGCGGTAACTTTGTCCAGCAATGCAGGAAGCGTAGCTATCAAGCGCACGACTTCGCTCGTGACACTTGGCAGTAGCAACCTTGCAGCAGCAACAACACTCACAGCAACCCCAGACGCAAAGTTGCCAAAGGGTGCAATTATGTACGTGAAGTTCCAGTGCGGAAGCACCAAGTACGATGTAACAGTAAAGAAGAATGCCGAAGACACCGGCGTGACAATCGTAGGTGTGGCATCGTCAACGGTATGCAAGTCTGTACTGTGGGACGGCACAAACTGGATTGTAGTAGGCTAAACGGCAAACCGATGCGCGAAATCACCGAAATCATAATCCATTGCTCGGCGACCAAGGAGGGACATCCCTTCTTCGCCGCCGATATTGACCGCTGGCACAAGGCGCAGGGATGGTCAGGCATAGGCTACCACTATGTCATCGACATTGACGGCAAGGTGGAGACTGGCCGTGCAGAGTACCAGACAGGCGCACACGCCAAAGGTCACAATGCCAACAGCATCGGAATATGCTACATCGGTGGTCTCGACCGCGATGGCAAACCCAAGGACACGCGCACACCGGAACAGAGAAAGTCGCTGGCAGAACTCGTTGCAAGGCTCAAGGCAAAATACCCGAAGGCCACCGTACACGGGCACAACGAGTTTGCAAACAAGGCTTGTCCCTGCTTCAATGTAAGAAAGGAGTTTTAGCATGAGCAGACAGCAAATAAGAGATATTATCACCGAAAGCAACAAGAGATGGAGAGTAACGTTCATCATCTGCATGACAATAAGCATATTGCTGATTATTGTTTCGTTTATCATACCGCCTCATGGAGTGGTTGACAGTTCTGTACTGGCGGCAGTCGGTGAGATCTTCGCCTTTCCTGCGCTCTATAGCGTGTACAACATATTCCTGACGGGTCGTGCAGTGACCTTTAAAAAGGGAGATATGGAAATAAGCGCAAATGCTGTCGAAAAAGAACAATCTGTTAATTCGTAAAAAAATGAGATTGACTCTGATTATAATAGCCTTTCTGCTAATTTTGACCGGCGGATGCAGGACGGCGGAGACAACGATAGTTTCCGCCTCCGATTCCGTTTATAGCCGTCACGAAGCCGAGCGTGTGCGCATCGACAGCGTGTTCATCCGCAGCATCGACAGTATTATTCTCCGTGAGAAGGCCGACACGGTTTTTCTCGAAAGGGTAAGGCTGGAGTTCCGCGACCGCTACCGCCACGACACGGTAACAGTGTTTGATACTCTCCGTGCCGTGCGCGACAGCATTGTGTACATCGAGCGCATTCGTACCGATGAAAGCAAGGCTGCTGGCAGGAAGATAAAAGGCTGGATGGTTGGCTTAATCGCATTGGCAATGGTGCTTGGAGTGGCCTATATATTCTACAAAATCAAATTTTAATTCGTAAATCGTAATTCTAAAATCGTAAATCAATGAATGATATAAGATTCACAAAGACAAACGGCGGAATGGCTCGCACATCTGCCAGCGAAGATCCGATAAGCGCACTCATAATGCCTATAGCCGGAGCTGATGGTGTATCTGCTATTACAAGCAACTTCAGGGAACTGGAATCAGGTATGTATGTTACCAAGTTCCAGTATGCGGAGCAATTAAGGGAAATGGGGCTTGAGTATTCAGATCCAGAAGACAGAAGCGCAATATCTGTTGTGGATGCAACCGCCTTGCTTGAAAGTTACCACATGAAATCTGGTATCAATGCTCTTGTTTACCATGTATCGGAGTTCTTCCGTATGAACCCGAACGGAACGCTGTATGTCGGTATTGTTAATATAGATATTGAACCTACACACGAAATGGGGTACTCGGTAACTTTGGGTGCGGAAGACGATATAGCATCATCATGTATCACAGAAGTGCAGAACTATGCAGAAGGGAAAATTCGTCAGGTAGGCATCTTGACACCATCCCTCGGTAATCTTGCAGACTACCAGACGGAAGCGACAAGTCTTGAAGGTCATCATAAGCCGTTGAGCATAGTTGTCACGCCGACAGGTTTTGTGCATAATGTTTCCGTCAGACAAATAACCGGCGGATGGTCGGATTTGACAGTCGCTGCATCTTCGGTATCTGAATTGGAGCTGTCTGAACTCAAGGATTCAGATAATACAATGGTCGGCAATGGTCGATGCAATGTGTCGGTTCTAATCGGCTGTGATCTTGGCGAAACTCTTGCTGCAAAACTTGGTTCGTACAAGTACTATGGTTGCATAGGAGCTTGCCTTGGAGCAATATCTAAAGCTGATGTAAACGAGTGCATCGCATGGGTGCAGAAGTTTCCGCTCGGGCTTGCAAAGCCAGGACTCATCAGTGGTGAGGAAGTTAGAAACGTCTCGGAAGCAGATCTCAACGACCTCAACACAAACCACCTTATCTACGTCCGTACTCATGTTGGCATTACCGATTGCTACTTCAACGACAGCTGGACGCTCGACCTCGACACCAGCGACTACGCCTACATCGAGAGTGTTCGTACCATCGACAAGGCTTGTCGTGGCGTACGCGCAAACCTTCTGCCCTATCTCAATAGTCCGCTCAAGGTCGATGCTGAGACTGGTAAGCTCGCACAGAGCACTGTGGCATTTCTCCAGACAACAGCCGGACGAGCACTAGAGGATATGGAGAAGGCTGACGAACTCAGCGGCTATGTGGTCGAAATTGACCCAGAGCAGAACGTAATATCTACAAGCACCCTTCAGGTGATAATCCGACAGGTATCTACAGGTGTTATGCGCAATGTGAACATCAAGATTGGTTCTACAACCGCGCTTAACTAATGTTTAAACATTCGTAAACCATAAAAACAAAGAACAATGGTAGATAACAGATTAGTACCGTTAATTAATGGTCGAGAACCAAGCTGGTGTTCTATCACCATGCTTTTAGGCATTGTGCCTATAACTGGAGTTACTGCTTTCGACTTCAGCGAAACACAGAAGAAGGAGAATGTCTATGGAATTGGACAGACACCGATAGCAAGAGGCTACGGCAATATCGAGACATCGGGAAGCATAACACTGTTGCGCTCGGAGGTTGAGGCCATCCGTAAGGCATCCCCCACAAACAAGCTCGTGGACATAGCTCCGTTTTCCATTACATTGTCATACATTCCCAAGGGAGGTACAAAGATCGTGACTATGGTTTTCAAGGACTGCGAGTTCACAGAGGACAAGTTCGGAATGAACCAGGACGACGCAAAGGAAGAACAGCAGTATAACCTTATAATCGGGAGCATGATTTATGTCTAAGAAGGAAGAAAACAGCAAGCTGATTGCCGAGAGATTCGGCAGTCAGCTTCCTGCTTGGAAGCAGAAATATGCAGCCGTATTCGGTTATGTATCGCAGGATGGCAAAATGTGTGTGCTCCGTGCACCCGACCTTAGTATAATAGATGCTTGCCGCACCATTGCCGGTGGCAGTTCCATAAAGTTCGACATTGCACTGGTCGAAAACTGCTGGCTAGATGGTGACGAGTGCCTGCGCAAGGATGACAAGTACCGTATGGGACTCTTCGACTGGCTTGGTGTCATTATACTCAAGGTAGAGGGAATGCTGGTGGAACTCTAGGCCTTTGTTCTATCGAGAAGCCCGGCGCGGCGGAACGCAGGGACAGAGCAAAGGCACTCCAGTACGAATACCGCATGATGAGAGCATATGTAAGGTACTACCTGAAGTACACGCCCGATGTTCTGGAGTCGATGACCGACAGGCAACTGATGGAAGCGTATATGGATGTGGCATTCGTAAGGTCGAGAAGACCGAAGACGGAACCGGAAGATTAAAGCAGAAACAAAGATGGGTAAGATAAACGAAGTAGAATATAGAGTCAAGACCGTAGCCGATACCAAGGGCGTGAAGGATACGGAAAGTGCCGTACAAAAATTAAACGGGACTTTCAATGAAGCCCAAGGCAAGGTGGAAGGATTAGGCAAGGCATTCTTGAATCTTGGCCTGATTGCTACCGCTGGTGTTGGTCTGAAAAAGACCTTCGACTTTATGAAGGATGCTTCCCAGGCATCTCAGGCAATCGAGACCTACGAGGTTTCGCTGAAGAATATGCTTGGTACCACCGATGCAGCGCGTGAGCGTATGCAGGAATACTTTGCCATTGCCAAGGAGACACCATTCGACCTTCCGCAGGTTGTAGAAGCTGGTAACAAGTTACAGGCACTCGGACGCTACTCTGCCGACAATGTGAAGATGCTTGGCGACCTTGCAGCCGCCAGTGGCAAGCCTATGGAACAGGCTATGTCGGCATACGCAAAGCTCGCCAGCGGACAGAAAGGTATCGCCGTTGATATGTTCCGCGACCTGATGATTACGACTGACGACTGGGCAAAGGCTACAGGCAAGGGCGTTGACAAGCAGGGACAGATGCTCGCCACCACCGAGGAGATGATAGCGGCATTGCCAGGACTGCTGAAGTCGAAAGGCTATCTCGGAATGATGGCTACTCAGGCGCAGACTACGGCTGGCAAACTGTCGAACCTTGAGGATGGTTTCTTCCAGTTGAAGGTTGCTATTGGAGACAGATTGTCTTCTGCTACCAAGTCGTTTGCTACCGAGATGGGTTATGCAGTCGATAAGGTAAAGCGTTTTGTTGAGATACCCGTAGAACAGAAGATAGCGGCAGAAAAGGCCGAACTCAATGCCCTGGTCGGAACTCTTACCGACAGCAACACCCTTGAAGTGCAGCGTGAGGATGCACTCCGCAAACTCAACGAGCGTTACCCCGACTTTATGAAGAACCTTGGTGATGAAGTTACCAATACCGAAAAGTTGAAGGACGCTCTGGCAGATGCCAACAAGGAGTACGACAAGAAGATGAAGCTGGCAACATACGAGCGTATTTCCGCCAACATACAGGACGATATGGACGAAACCATAGCCGACCTAGCGGAGTGGCAGGCATCAAAGTTCGCAAAAGAGGAACTGGACAAACTGAATCCGCAGTGGGATAAAAAGATAAACGAGTTAACCGAAAAGGCTGGCGGTATGGTAAAATACATACCAAAGGACTACTGGAATATCGACACAAACGGCACCCTTTATGCTATGGCGGGGGGCCAGTTTTTAGGAGGAATTCCTAATCTTTCTGAAGAAGAAAAGAACGAGTTGCTCGTCTTGAAAGGTCAGATAGATGCAAATAAGGACGCTCTAAAATGGTGGGGCTTGAGAGATGAAGATGATAAAATAAAAGAATATCAAAACAAATACAATGCTCTCATAAAAAGGCAAGAATCAATTAAGGGCCTTATTGATGAAATGACGCCTAATTTGGATGATATAGACACAAGCAATGGCGATAGCAGTGCTGGTGATGGCGGTAACGGTAGCAACGGCGGTACGAGTGCCAGCGCAGTCGAATCAGCTGCAGCATCCATCAGCAGCGGCGGCAAGCAGATAAAGACTTTCAATATCACAATCGGCAGCATACTTGGCGAGAATACCAATATCTTCCAGTCGTCAACCGACAGTCCAGAAACCGCTCAAGGCTTCCTTGAAAAACTTTCAAACGCACTTCAAATGGTTGTTAACGACGTAAACTACGCAGCACAATGACACAGACATATCGCAACATAGGAACAAAAATCACAGTGATGCAGAACGGACGGCGTATGGGCATATTCGCTGCACAGGGAATGACAGACATGGCGGCGCAGATTGCACAGACACGCGGTATTGAGGCATCCCGGCAGGCCGCCTACGGCACTCTGATGCCATACGAGTTCCAGATACCCACCCAGGATGAACTTCTGTGCAATGTTGGCAGCTCTGTAATAAACGGACTTGTGCTGAAGGCTGTCGGAACAGGCAGGGATACCACCTACGGAACTGGTACCGGTGACATTGCCATAGAGTTTGATGGAGTGAAGATCGATGTTACTCGTGATAACAATATCAAAGAAGAAAGCATAATCAGGCGTTCTGGAACAATCAAGGAGTATATACAGCACAAGGATTATGAAGTTACAATCTCAGGGACCCTTAGAACTATCAACAAGTTGCAGTTTCCAATATCGGAATTAAGAATGTTGACGCAGTTGTTAGAGGAAGGCAAAGTGTTCGATGTAGCAAACGTTTTTATAGAGAGTTTTGGTATAAGCAAGCTTGTTATGGCAAAACTAGAGATGAAACAAAGCGAAATGCAATACTTTAATATAATGCCGTTCTCATTGACAATGAAGAGTGATACTAATTATGACTTCTTAGTGGAGGATATGTGATGATTTACTTTAATCCAGGAGAGTATTCAACGAATCTGACGTTTAGATCCGCACCGGTATCAACAAATCGAATACGGACATCGGGAGCTGCATCAACAAAACGCCATAACCCGCAGTCGTTAGCACCAATATCAACTATCTTTACTTCAAGGTCAGCAGCCCAATCAACAATCCTGACATTAAGATCTGGAGCGTTCTCCACTACCTGTACACGCCCATACAGCGGATGCCCGTTGCAGGTGCATTTTTCCTTGTCTATCTTCGGGTTTGTCGCCATCACAAGTGGCATAACAAAAAGCAAAATCCATTTCATAAGCCAAAAGTTATGTTAACAATCGGGTGCAAGATAATAATAATCAGCGAATCGACAAGCAAAAAAATCACTTTCGACTACGCCAACGCCATCGAGGTGGTCACATCCATTGCCGACCTAACCGATACTGCCGTAGTGAAGGTTTCTCAGAAGATGCAATGGCGCGGCCAGTCCATCCGCGAGTTTATCAATCCCGGCGACAGCATAGAGATACAGGCAGGATATGAAGAATATGGCTACCAGACATTGTTCAAGGGCTACCTACGAAAGGTGGAAACGACCAAGATTCCGATGGAACTGCACTGCGAGAACGAGATGGCAAGGCTCAAGGGAGTAATGCTGAAGCCGAAAATCTACAAGAACTTCGACCTTGCACAGTTCTTCCGCGAGAACTGCCCCGGCATAAAGGTTGTATCGCCGGCAACAATCAATTTCGGTGAAGTTACGGTGGCAAATGAGATGTCTATGGCTGAGTTTCTGAACGGATTTAAGCAAAAGTACGCCTATTTCAAGCCGTTCTTCATCGGTAACGAACTATACGCCATCTCGCGCACCTACACACGCGCCGATGCAAAACCCATCACACTCGACCCTACACGCAACATCGTATCCGACAACCTTACATACATCAGGAAGGAAGATGTGAAGGTCTCCGTGAAGGCTACATCAATACAGAAGGACAATACAAAGCTGGAGGTAACTGTTCCCGATGACAGCAAGAATGCCACCGAGAACAAGCATTTCTATCTTCCTGGCTACACCGACATAAAGTCGCTGAAGGAAGAAGCGCAGAAGATTCTTGACTCGTTCAAGTGCGACAAGATGACAGGAACGGTCGCAACCTTTGGTGTTCCGTACATACGCAAATGCGACCTTGTTCTGCTCCACGACGAAGACCATCCGGAGCGCAACAACCGCAAGTTTACCGTCAACGCCGTAACATATACCATTAGTACCAGTGGGTATAGACAGAAAATAACATTGGGAGATGAAATAAAATAACACACTGTAGAGCCGTTGTGTGCAACGGCTAAAAAAAAGAAAGGATTATGAGTAAACACGACATAGCGGAAAACATCAGGAAGCTGGCAGGCACAGGCACATTTGATACCTTCGTCTGCACGGTTAAGTCTATCGAGAATGCCACCTGTACGGTAGTTCGAGTTCTCGACGATCTTGAAATCCCGGGCGTGCGCCTGAATTGCCACAGCACCGAGAACAGCGGAATTGTGGTAACGCCAAAGGTCGATTCGTATGTGCTTGTCACAAGCATCGACGGCCACAGCCATTTTGTGTCGCAGTGCAGCGAGGTCGAGAAGATTACTATTGACTGTGATTCTGAAATAATCATTAATGGTGGAGATAATAAGGGAGTTGTAAAGATTCAAGAATTAGAAAATAACCTAAAGAAACTAAAAAGTTACATTGAAAACATTGCTACAGCAACGGCAACTGCAATGGCGCCAATGTCCGCTTTGGATAGTGGAGCATCGGTTACAACATTTAATACTACAGTACAAGGATTAAAGGCTAGTTTTCAGTGGGAAAATATGGAAGATACCAAGATAAAACACTAAAATCGTAAATCAATGAACGGCATACTATTAGACGAAGATGGCAACCTGAAGGTACAGAACGGTACGCTAGCAATCGGCAACAACGAACTCCAGTGTGTACAGTTGCTGGTGGGCAGTTCCACAGGCGAGTTCCTGCACGCGCCCAAACTCGGCGGCAATGCAAAGCAGATGATATGTGGCAAGCCTGACCCGTTTTGGCGCGGCAGTGTCACCGAACAGCTGAAGCAATGCCTAATCGAAGTAAAGGACATTGTAATCAACAAAAGCGGCATATCCATAGAAATCAAATAAATCCAAAATCATAAATCTAAAATCGTAAATAAACTTATGGCACGGACAGTAAATGAAATAGCAGATGGAATTAAAGAAGCATTTATCATGAATGCAGAAATAAGAAATATGTATTCGTTAAAACATGATTTTTTAAACATAGCACAGAAACTAGATCCTGTGGTTTTTTATAACGAACACTTCTCTTTGGTTTCCATCGAGACAATATTTATCTATCTGATAGCAGCGGTGGCACACACCATCGAGGTGTTGTTTGACAAGCATAAGACCGAGATTACGCACATTGTGGAAACAGAACGCTTTGGTTTGCCTGGTTGGTACCAGAAGATGGCATTGCAATTCCGTTATGGGGCAGGACTTGACGAGAGCTACTACGGCCCTGATGGTGATTTTGCCGACACCGACATATATCCTGAAGAATATCAAGATGACAGCGATTATGAGCGCATAGTTAAGTATGCCTATGCGGAAGAAACCACAGAACATACGGGTGTTATTATCAAAATAGCCAAGGAGGTAGATGGGGAGCTTTGTCCTCTTGATAACGGAGACGATGATACAGACGATGAATTGTCCGCATTCGAAGCATACATGAATCGCATTAAACCGGCTGGCATTCCAATTACGGTAGTCAACAGACAGCCGGACAACCTATCGCTTGAACTCAATATCCAATATGATGCATTGATACTTAATAGCAACGGAGAACTTCTTTCTGATACATCAGTAAAGCCTGTTGAAACGGCAATCAGACAGTATTTAAATAGTATAGAATTCAACGGCAGGTTCGTGCCTATGAAGTTAATTGATGCAGTACAGGCGGCAGAGGGTGTGTTAGTGGCAGAGGTTGTGTCTGCAACAGGACAATACGGCGGATACGCAGCAGAACCGATAGTATTGCAATACACACCAAGGGCTGGCTATATGAAACTTGAAGACAACAACCTAACAATAAACTATATCGCATATGCTTAATTGGGAACATATAATATCAGGAGAAGAAAGCACATCAACCTGTGAAGCGTTATTGGAAGATGCAAGACCGACCAACATCCAAAAAGCTTTTTCTTGGTTAAAAACACTACTACAAGGAGCCTTCAAATCGGTAATTGAAAAAACTTACTTATTGTCCATATCGGTTGGCAAGCAGCACGGATTGCTAGGATACAATGCTCAGTATCCATATATGCAGAAAGGCTTGAAGGAAATACTGGGAGACGATAGTATTTGGGTACATGACAGAGAAACTATAGAGACCTTACTTGTCAAACCAACTTTGGATGAGGATACTATTATTGTCAATGATACAACAATAGTACATCCAGTGCGAGAATACATCATGACACCATTTGTAATAAGCACGACAAGACCGTTGATAGAAAATGGTGTAGAAAATGGCTATCGAAAAAAAATATCAGCCGCTGCAAAAAAAATGAAATTTGCAGGAACGACACCAATAATAATAACAAGAAACTAAAAACAAAAAAAACATGAAAAAATTAGTAAACCCAAACAGAATCGGTGGTTTCCCTCTAACAGGAGAAGCGTTGGAAATACTGGCGAAAGATATGCCAGAATATATTAATGCAATTTTTGACAAGCTTGTTCCATTAGGTTCCATAGTATTTCTTAGTGACAATTATGTCTATGTGAAGTGGTGTAACTATATGGAGATAATGGAGTATACTCTATCTGGTATAACCATAGATCAGTTGTTGAATGGAAGCAAATCGGTGACAACAATATCCACCACTTCTGCAGACGATGTGGTTAATGGAACTACATACGAAGCAACTCGAACAGAAAGCGTAATTACAATAGAGGGATCTTCTAGTGTACAGTTAGGCGCACCGCGGTTTTATACAATAGAAACTTTATTAAGAGTGAAATTACTTAATGAAACCGATTATATTGAACATGTAACTGCTTCAAGCCAAACTATTGATAATATCAGCATTAGTGGACATGCAATCATAAAAGATGGTTATGCGGACATTAACCTGAATATTGAGTTTACTGGTAGCGGAACCATTACAGTTGATTTTCCAGAAGAGTTTAATTGCAATTATGGTATGCTAGTTCTCCTGTACATGAATGAGGCTACCACGGATTATAACTATATAAAAGGTGCTTTACGTGGCTGTCAACTACAATTTGAAAGTGTTGCAGGCAATATACCTCGTTCTTTGGGGCTACATCTCCACTATAAGCCAGACGAAATACAGGCATTATAAAAAAAGCGGTAACCAACCGCTTTTTTTATGTACAAATTAATTTCGTATTTTTGCACAAAATAATTTTTGGAAAATAAGATTTGGAACAAATCATCGGTGAAAACAGCATTTACCTCATCGGCCAGCGATTGTCCAGTAATGTG